>JACDJC010003766.1_pt1 | contig 10759 bp, 21 predicted proteins | sample 7454191 | NCBI WGS metagenome assembly JACDJC01 (sample SAMN14253291, study PRJNA609438) | sludge metagenome | isolation source: sludge after 25d culture with pyrite and EDTA | collected 2018-12-20
ACAAGTAGGGAAGTGATTTAGTGTGGGTTGTGTGGTAGAAATAAAGAGGGCGCTAGGTGGGACAAGCACCTAGCGCCAGGGATAGAACAGTGTAACCGGGTAGGGTCACAAAAGGAATCATATATCATGTTGGAAATTGCTGCAAAGAATATGTTACGGGTACCGGCCACATGGAGCTTGACGCCTGCGGGCATTGGGACAATGGCCTATCATCAGCGGAGTAAGATTACGTTGGCTCAGGTGTTGTTGGTGGCGGAAAGCGAAGACGAGTTCTGGTCTATCGCTGACGGGTGGGCAGAGGCGCAAGGGTGCGATGCTTATACCTCGGAGATGATTCGGGAACTGGAAGAAGCTGCGCCGGTGCGGATGAGTTGGGAACGTGACGATTATATAGGGGAGTAGGGATATGGACAAGACAACATTATTGCAGGAATTGGAACGGCCATTTGAACCGGCAACCATTACATGGAAGCCGGGGAGCATTCGCAAGGATGGCACGGCGGCGATGGCCTTGGCCTATGGTGACTTACGCGTGTACATGGATAGACTCGATGAGGTGTGCGGGCTGGAGTGGTCGGTGGCCTACACCCCTTGGGCGGACAAGTTGATTTGTAATCTCACCATTGCCGGGACTACTCGCAGTAGTACAGGCGAACCGGACAAGGAGAGTGAGCGCGGGGAGATTGCCGGGACGGTGACCGAGGCGCAAGCATTCAAGCGGGCTTGTGCCATGTTCGGGTTGGGTCGGTACCTGTACAAGCTGCCTAGCTTGTGGGTAGAGTGGGATAATACTGGGCGCAAGTTCACGCCCAAGGGGCAACAGACCTTGGCGTCGGTACTTGACCGCCATTACAAGGACTGGCAAGCGGCGCATATGCAGGCCAGTCACCGCGGACCGCGCAACCCTGAGCCGGTGACCACGGTACGGGTAGAGAGTGGGGATCAGATTGGCGATACGGTTGATCTGATGGATGAACTACACCTTCTCGGGGAAACCCATTACACCGCTGACAACTGGCCCAACACCTTCGCCGGCTGGATGGCTAGCCACAACCTGGACGATCTGTCTATGGAGGAGACCCAATTCATTGTCGAGTTTATGCGGGCATGGGGCACGCTGCCCGAGGAATTAGAAGCGCAAGCGGATAGCCTGTCGAATGATGTCCAGTGGGATAACATCCCGGGCGCCGGCGCCAGTGATGCGGACTACAAACTAAATCTATACCAGCGGATCCAGTCTGAACTGGTGGGCAACGAACGCCTATTCGTGGGCTGGGCTATGCAGAAACAAGAGAGCAACCCGGCGCCGGCAAGTGAAGCACAGTACGGATACTTGGCCAAGGTGCTGGATGAATTGACGGGCAACCAACACGGCGCCGTGTTGTCGGTGCTGGTCGGCCGGCCGGTTAGCAAAGAGACACCCATCGGTAAGGCTCTGGCCGGTGGCCTGCTTGATTTTCTGCTCAAGCAAACCAAGGAACGGGGCGCCACGACCGCAACCCCAAACCCCAAGTATGCGGCCAAGTATGAGGCGGCCGTGAAAAATATTGCGGCGGCTGCGCTGGCGGCCATGGGTGACACCACGCAAGGGCGCCCGGCTCAGGTCAAAGAACGGTTTTAGGTAGTAACAGGGGCGGCACTGTGTCGCTCCTGGTAACAGGATAAAGAGGGGGGACAAATGAAGAAGGACAGCGAACTATACGACGCAACCGAGGCATACGTTAAGCAGGTGCGACCGGCGATCAAACAGTTGTTAGACCTCTGTGATCAGCATGGGGTCCAACTGTTTGGGATGACAACCTATGCGATTGCGGAAACTGCCTGTCACTGTGGCCGGCCGCAATGCGACGGGACGGGGATCGGCTTTAAGTGTGACACCTTCGGCGTATGCGAATCGCAAAAAATGTCAGAGTTGCAGCTCGCCATTATGGCCTTGGCCAAACTGCCGGACGAATTACAGCGCCAGTTGATCGACGCGATTATTACCGTGGCTGCGATTGCAGACTCTGGCGCAACGGTCGAGGTTGGGTCTACGCTCGTTCCCGTGGTTAACGCTGAGAATGAAAGCTTTCAAGCGGAAGTGCGGCGTATGCAATCCGTTTTGCGCAAGCGGGGCGGCTGGCATCAGTAGGTAGAATGGGGGTAGGGGTGACCGTGTATCACTCCTCCCCCTGCGCCTGATGGGGGCGCCAGGTATAGTATAGCTTTGATGGGGGGCTATCATGAAACTGTTACGCCGATGCACAGCAACAACTGTCGCCCCAATGGGCCGGCGCCAGCACGCTGGATCGGGCCGTGGCCGCATTCAATGTGATTACCACTTGCGAAGGGGGCAACTGATGGAAGCAGGTTCGAGAGTACGCGTCAGCATTCCTGGTGAGGGGAGCCGGCAGGGAACGGTAGTCGGAGAGTACAACATACCAGACCGTATGCGGAGGATGATACGGGGAAATGCAGGCACTGTTATGCGTGACGACCTTAGTTCACGACAGAGCGAATACATCCAGGTAGGGCCGGACATTATCAAGCTAGATTGCGAAGGGAACCAGCCGTGAAACGAATAATCATTCTCTTAATCGCAGCCCTAGCGCTGTGGGCGCAGACCGCACAGGGGCAGGGCTGGCAACCAACCACATGGCCACCAGCGCCTGCACCCGGATGCGGTACATATGTTCCTGTGCCAGCCGGAACGCCTGACATTTGCGGTGGGATTGCAGAGATGCAAGCCGCCAGCCAAGCATTTGATTATTCGATGGCTAACGGTGCCAACGTAGAAACGGCCAGTCAGTACGCCCAGCAACAACGCCAGCAGTGGAACCGGGAGACGGGGCGCTACGACAGCGAAGCGTGGATGTGGCAACCGGCCCCACAGAACCAAGCACAATGGGACCAACGGCGCCGCCAAGGAGGGCGATAACCATGAAAAGCTTACTTATCATCTGTGCATCTATCCTCTTTGGCTTTCTCTGCCTGCCGGCTGCGCTGCTCTCGGTAGCTGTGCCGGCTGACCAGTTCCAACAACTCCTAACAGAACCACTACCCCCAAGCGCTGCGCCAATTGCGGCGCCTGTTGCGGCGCCTGTTGCGCTGCCGCCGGCGCCTGCTTCGGGCGGGGTAACGGTGGTGCAACCCAACCCGATCAATGAGGTGGGCGGCGCCTGTGAAACCTACATCCTAATCGGGGAAAGAATCTACAATGGGCCGGACGGGTATGGGGCTTGCTTTGTTGAGGACCCGGCGGGCCGGCACTGGTTCATTAACCAACGGGGTCACCGGTTCCTGATGGGGGGTCAACCATGACCCGTCTATCGATTATGTTGTTGGTGCTGCTGATGGTGGGGTCGTGTGTGGGTCAAGCCTGGGGTCAAGACAAACCGCCGGGTGCGTTGCGGGTGTACCTGCCCTATGTCGAGCGGGCGCCCTTTGAAGTGGGACCGGTACGACCCGGGTCGCCGACCCCCACCGCGACCCCTATCGTACCGCCACCCTGGGGGGGGTGACACTATGCCAACCCGCGAGACCGAACGCGACCCCAAACGCACCCGGGATTGGGTAGACGCTACCGCACTGGGCAACCTGTGGGCGGGGGTCGGTGCTGCGGTGCTGACCCTCTCCCTACTGGGTGCGTGGGTGCTGTGGTGGGCGGCGCCGCTCGGGATAATCCATGGGGCGGTGTCGCTGGTGGTGGGCGGGGTCGTGTACGGGTTGCTGTCTATGCTGCGCTTCTCGCTAGATGAGTGGCGCGAGTCGGGGGACCGGCGACGCTTAGAACAGATGAACGCCAAGTTACTGGTACGGGATAAGGAGCGGGACGCGGTGCTGACTGATATGCGGAAGGAACTCATGCGCTACAAAGAGCAGGCCAGACGTGCCGACCTGCGGGGCGTGGCTCCGACTGTTGCCGACAATCGCCGGGTGTCGCCGGTCGCTGACTCCATCCTGAATGATGCGACCACCATCATAGACCGCTGGGCTACCAACCAACCGTATGGGCGGGATGATATGCAGATGGAGCGGGCCAGGTGGGAACGGGCGTTTCGTCTGCTCGATGCGGCGGGCGTGGGCGGTAGGGGTGGGCCGGGTGGACGGCAACGGGTTATCACCGCACGGAATGAGAGCGAGGCCAAGCGCGCAGTGATTGAGCGCTCTGCAACCTGGGAAGAATTCGAGTCCAGTAACTACGTAACTGCTAACTAATGGGGGATATATGGGGAAGTGTACAACGCCAACGTGTACTACACATGACGAGTGGGTAGAGTGTCCACAGTGTAAGAAAGTATCGCGCGGTACGGTTTGGCACAAGCGGCCAAGGGTGTATGTATTCAAGTGCGAGCAATGTAGGCACGAGCTTCGCAATGAACAAGGCGTGCGTCCTTGGGTAGTGCGAGTAAATCCAGGGGGCATCCCGTTCTAGCAACTAACGGATGCTATCTTCTCAAGGAAATGGTACTATCTTCTGTCGTCGGCGTCGGCTGCCGACCGACCCGACTCTCGAGTAATGCCGACGACCGACCGACAAAACGGGGTAGGGTAGGGGGGGGTAAGTATGCAGGTAACACAGGTAATCGGGTACGTGCTAATTGTGGGGGTGCTGCTGCCTTGGGCTGGGAGCCGGCGGCGCCGCTGGCCTTGCGTGTTTGTGGTGGGGGTGTCTGCGTTTACTACTCCCCTAGTTGCGGCCGGTGTGGCTGGCTGGCTGCGCTTCCCTATCCCGGAATGGTTCGGCCCGCTGGGTGTGGTCTGGTGCCTGGTGGCGTATGCCTGTCTTGTCGTCTGGTCCTGGTCGGCGGGTGTGGAGGTGGTCACCATTGGGGGGATTGGGTACCGGCTCGGCGCCACGGTGCGGCGGTCGTTGGTCGGCGCCAGTCGCCGGCGGGCGGCGGTGCGGGATGTGCGGCGGGCGGTGCGTGGTCAGCAAACGTTGGACTATAGAATCGAGGTCGAGTGATGGAACGTTTCTTCTTTGGGCTGTGCGTGGGTGCGTTCCTGATCCTGATGGCGTTGCGCGGGGCTGCGCTTAGGGATGAGCGCGACGCGTTGGCGGTGCGGGTTGCGGAACAGGGGCGGGTCATTGAGCAGCTTGCGAACCGGCCAACCCCGGCGCCTATCGTGGTACGGGTGCCGGGGCCGGTGCAAGTGGTGCGTGAACCTGGGCCGCGCTGGTCGGTCGTGTTCTTCCTGGGTGCGGTGTTTTTTGCGGCGGGTATCATCTTGGTTACGGTGCTAATCACCAGGGGTGCAGCGGTGCAAGGGGGTGCGCTGCACCCGGGGGAACCGGGCTTTGATGAGGCGGTGAACCGGGCTGCGGGTGCGGTGGGCGGTGCAGTGGTGCGGTATGAGGGTGCATACTGGCTGATGGTGCCGGGTCGTGAACCGGAACGGGTGCGTAGATTGATAGAGCAGAAGGGGTGAGGGTATGGACAAGGGTATGGACAAGGGTATGGACAAGGTAAGCGGGTGGCGCAAGCGGCGAATGTCAATGCTAGGGATTCATATCCACGCTACTGGTCATGGTGTCATAGTTATTTGGGTTCATGGTCCAGGGTTCAAGTCTTACAGTTATAGAACCGATGGCCCGCGCCGTGTCAGTATGGCATCGGTTCGTCGTATGCAGCGGGCGCAGTTGTTATTGATAACAGGAGGGAAGGGGTGAGGGTATGATCGAACTATTGCGTAAGAGTTGGGTAGCGTTGGCCGTGCTGGTGCTGGCGCTGGTGGCGCAGATACCACACGCGGCCTACGTGTTTGACAAACTGGTAGGCCAAGAAAGCACCTTGCTCGGCTTGGCCTATGCCATCGCGCTAGAGTTTGCGGTGCTGATGTTCGTTATCCACGGTAGGAACTTCGAGTCATACCTCTTTGCGGGTGCATCTATCTTGGTGAACCTGTCTTACTATAGTATGCACAGTGTCACGGTGTGGGGTGCGGGGCTGTCGTTGCCTGCGTGGTTGGTGTCGCTCATGCTGCCGGTTGCTATTGCCAGGTACAGTCACATCGTAGCGGACGCGAAGGATGAGTTACCGGGCTGGGCGGTTGGTGCATGGTCGGCGGTGCGTGGTATGCTACCTGTTGACAGGACAGAGGCGGGCATCGTGACAAACCCGTTACCGATTAGTGTGCAGAGTGACCCGGTGTCTCGCCCTCCTGTCCCATCCAAGGGCAGCGAAGGGGCTGCCAGGATGAAGGAACTATACGAGGAAGGGCGCGGGGTGACAAGCGCGAAGGCGTTGGCTGACGCTGCCGGGGTGGGATATGAGACGGCCAAGTCATGGCTAAGACGGAACAGGGTAGAGGCATAGCAAAAGGGCCAGTCAATTGACTGGCCCTTTCTTATGGGGCGGGCCGTGGTAATTAAATTTTTGTAATTTTGGGGTGGTAAATTTTTCGATATTTCGCCACCAGGGCAGCGATGATTGTTGGATATGAATCGTTGTAGTTGAAAACTTCAACTTGGAAGGTGTATTGATTGTTGATGTATGTGTAAAATTCTGCTTTCATCTTTCGTATCCTTTCACTCGCTTGTGTTTGCTTACCCGTGCCTCTATTATTCCTGTGCTAGATTCTCACGTGCTTCTGTGAGTAGGCGGGCTATGGTCTGGCTTCTGTTGGTTCCCTGCTCATCGACCCATGCCAGGAGGTCGGGCGGTAGTGTGATGGTGAAGCGCTTGGCCTTCTGCTCTGGTGGCTTGGGCTGCGCGCCCCCTCCCCACTTGCCGTATGCGGCGCCAGGTCTGCGGCCTCTGCGTTTTGGTTCGGTCATGCGGTCACCTTGATTGCGCCTCCCATCCCTGCAAGGGGATTCGGTTTGCTGTATCCACTAGACCGGGTGTTTCTGAGTATCCACATTGCAGCGTGTAAGCTATCCATTTCCTGTAGATTGGGAACAACGGTGCTTCTACTGAGCAGGGCGTAACTGCGTCCGTTGTATTCTACCGTGGGCATGGGGCCTTGCTTCTTTTTCATAGTTCTCTATCCTTTCGTTGTCTATTGGTTGGCCCTTTGACTCTCGGCTTGGGTACCCTGCACTTGTCACACAGGGAGTACGGATAAAGGGTGCCGGGCTGCGGCTGCGGTGTGGCTTGTGTTACGGTAGCACGTTGTACTCTTGCGGCTCACTGTCGGCGGTGAAGGTCTTGCTTACCATCTGGCCGTTAGCATCTAGCACACTGACGGTGAAGGTTTCGCCTGCTTCTACTTCATACTTGCACCAGCCGTTGTCATTGCTCACATAAATCTCAGTCTCTTGTCCCTGCGGTGTGACCCAACACAAGTCGCCTTCGTGCTGCGTAAAGGTGGTGCCAGGGAACACGGTGGTAACGACGGTCAAAATGATGGGCAGAAATACGGTGGTTAACATGAGCTTGTCCTTTCGTGTTAACAATTAGGTTGTTCTATCCGGTGCTAACTGCACCCCTTGCCCTACCTACCAGAGATAGGGCCAAGGGTGGGGCTAGCCTACCTTGAGTACATTCTTACTGCGGAAGAGGTTAATCCATTCGCCGCCGTTGCATATCTGCATCTCTGGGCGGTCGGGTGTACCGATAGGGAGGACGGTGTGCTTCGTGTCTTTGCTGTAGTAGCTGTGGTATCTGTTCCATCGTTCTAACATGGCGGCTGCTTCTACGTCGCTCTCTGCGGTAAAGCCAAAGCTTGGGCCAAAGTCCGGTGATACTGCGGCATATAGGTTCATCTCTCTATCCTCTCGTTACTCTTATTTCATTCAGTCCATTCCATGATGGTTTTCAGCATTTCCTTACGGTTGCTGGTGATGGTGACGGTCTTTTCGCCTTTGGTCAGCTTTACTTCTTGGGGGTGGTAATCGATCGTGATGCCTGCTTGCAAGGCGATCTCTCGCAAAGTACTCAGGGGCAGAGTAAAATACTCGACCATTCTCTCTCCTCCTTAACTGTTATTGCTTGCCTGTAATTACATTATATCATACCGAATGTAAATAGTCAACCCCCCAATTTGCCCAATTTCATAGCAATTTTGTTCTAAACGGGTGTCATACCTTACGACCGTGCAAAGTGCTTGCATTGCGCGGGTGCCCGGTTTATGCTGGTAGCTACAGGGGAAAATACAGCAGTAGGACGGTAGAAAATGGATGACAATTCAGAAGCACAAGACGGTGTAATCGTGCCCATTAAGCGGGCGGATAACGGGCGCTTTGTGGCGGGCGGTCCTGGCGGTCCTGGTCGCAAGCGCAAGGATGCGGAGAGGGAAGTAATTGACGCCATCGCGAGCGCCATCAACCCGCAGGATATCGCGGATGCGATCCTATTCCTTATCTATCACCCATCCTGGCGGGCAAAAGAGGCGGGCATCAAGCTATACACGAATAACATGGTAGGTACGCCAGTGCAACGCAAGCCAGAAACAGATGAAGTATATGTTACGCTGCTGGAAAAGCTGCGAGAGAATGCTCGGTTACGTGTTGTCAAGCCGGCGCCGACGCCAGTTGATTCATAAAACATACCTATGGTTGCGTAGTTTTAGTTTTGAAAGAGGGGGAGTCATGAAACCTTGGGAAACACACTTTGATGATCGTCAACGGAAAGAGATTGCCTTTTGCTTGGTCTATGCCGATAACTTTGCACATGGTACAGACGGGCATAACATTCGTTTGATTGTGGCGCGGATGGCTCAGTTGTTGGATATGGGGCTTGTTCCTCCTGCGCCGGTTGAACGGGGCCAGATGGAGACGCCACGTCCGAGGGGACCGAACAAGCCGCCAGTAATTAGAGACTAGCACTTGCGTAATTTATAAATCAAAACAGGGGGGGTCAAATGCCTAAGTACATCTATGTCAGTGGGGAAACGTTCTATCTCATCAACGAATTGCCGGGGGATGATCCTATCGGGTCCAGCTATGAGGCCATGCATCGCGATGTATTCGGCCATGTGGGTGGGCAGCCGTGCAAGGCGGGGAGTGGTGCGAGTATATGCGGGGAGAGGGGGGGAGAGGAGGGGAGAGGAGAGGAGAGAGAAGGGTAGGGGTGGGGATGACATAGCACTATGATGAGACTACACGGGTACTACACTCTACTACATCTTAACTACACTTCAACAAACCTTATATCGTGGAGATTTTGGGCATTGACTTCGGGGCAGGTTCTTGGTACAATGATAATAGTTAAATCTTGTCTAACAAGGGGGCTATTATGGATACTAAGACCTGTAGTAAGTGCGGTGCTGAGGTGGCAGTGAGTGAGTTTCCTATCAACGGTCGGCGGAAGGACGGCACACCTATCTATAAGACCTACTGTAAAGATTGCGTGAAGGCGTATAAGCAGCAATGGGACGGTGATAACGCAGAACGCGCAACGGAGTATAACCGCCAGTTGTGGGCTAGACAGAAGGGCGAGCTATCAGATCGCCAGTGTCAAAACGAAAAGTGTAGTAAGTGGTTTACTCCTGCTGATAATCGTGAAAAATATTGTTCTGACCAGTGCAGACGGCGAAAGATACACCGCGACGCATGGCGGCGAAAAGCGGCAAGTAAACGAGCGCAGAAGCCGACGACTAAGACCTGTAAGCGGTGTGGGCAGACTAAACCAAAGGCCGACTTTGCGGTCGGGGTGGGTCTGATTTGTAACGATTGCCTTCCTGCCTACAGAGCGGAGAAGCATCAGAGGCACAAGGGCTATTACAAGCAAAAGACCCGTGAGCGACGGATTAGACGCAAGGGCGCTGAGGGGTCGCACACAGCCGCGGAATGGGAAGCGCTAAAGGTAAAGTATGCCTATACCTGTCTGCGGTGCGGCCAACAGGAACCGGCGATCACACTTACGAGGGACCATGTAAAGCCCCTTATCCTGGGCGGCACGGATTACATAGAGAACATCCAACCGTTATGTCATGGGTGCAACTCGGCCAAGAATGACAAAGAGATTGATTATCGGTAACACTCTACTACATTATAACTACAACACACTGAACCTATTATCGTGGAAATTTTGGGGCAAAACCTCGGGGGGAAAAATGTTAGGCATTCCGCATTATTTATCAAACGCTGTGCAGTGGAAGGGCAACGGGGCCGACTGGATGATCGCAAACGATGAGGCGGGCGAGGACTGGTTATTTGTGGCGAGTAACGGCCGATGGGTCAGCCAACGGCGTATCGACATGAAGGAACGGGTCCAAGTCTTGCAGACCTTTCCCTTTGTGCATGGGATCGAGCTGCCGGCGGATATTCCCGACTATCCCAAGACATCGGGACAAATTGCTTTTGAGGCATACCGCGAGGCGGCCCACGGTCGAGACGTGCGCGGCGGGTGGATTCCTGATTGGAATGCCCTAAGTCCGGCGGTGCGTGACTGCTGGGAAGCGGCGGGGACGGCGCTGCGAAATGATTGGGCAGCGGAGACCGAAGCGGCGGTGTCTGCGATGGCGGCCCATCTGCGGGCTTTGTATGACAAGCGCCGCGTGCCGTTGGCCCTGACAGAGCGCGACGCCGCCAAGGTGCGCCATGCACTGATTTATCAGGATGGTCTGACGGCGGCGGGGATAGCTGGCCATACGGATTATATGTTACTGGCGCGGTTGGCGCAGCACTGCGGCTTTGAATTGGGGCCCACAGAGCAAGGGTTACCGGTCCTGATCTACGTGGGGCCAGAATGAACTGGGTCGAAGCCTTTACCTATTGGGGGGTCTGTACCCTCCTCGGGGTTGTGGTGGGGTGGTTTTTGGCAAACCGGGGGTAGAGATGGATTTTTACCAGGAACTGATAGAAAGTCCTGTCACTTGTGAAGGGTGCGGG
>JACDJC010003768.1_pt1 | contig 10756 bp, 9 predicted proteins | sample 7454191 | NCBI WGS metagenome assembly JACDJC01 (sample SAMN14253291, study PRJNA609438) | sludge metagenome | isolation source: sludge after 25d culture with pyrite and EDTA | collected 2018-12-20
AAACGGATAAATTTGAAGCAGCACAATAATAATCCCTACGCCACTCATAAACCCTGAAATAACCGGATAAGGGAAATATTTTACATAGCGTGCAATGTTCAAAAATCCAAACAGGATTTGCAATAACCCCCCCAGCATGAAGGTGACAACAATTATCCCCATCGCACTTTCGAGATTTCCGGCCAGGTCAATCGCGGCTGCGACCAGGGTTGCGGAAACAACCGTCATCGGCCCGGTGGGACCGCTGGCCTGGGTGGCCGTGCCACCAAAGATGGCTGCTAAAATGCCGATGGCGATTGCCCCATATAGTCCGGCGATCGCGCCTAAGCCAGACTGCACCCCAAACGCCAGCGCCAATGGCAGTGCAATCACTCCAGCTACCAGCCCACCCGTCAGATCACCGCGCAAATTCTTAAAATCATAAATTTTATTTTTCATTCGTTCTTCCTTCTTATCGCGAGCGGCAATTTAATCATCACCATTCGTCTGTATCGCGTTGTGTAAATTATATGGGGTTATTGCCGAGAAAATTAACCATTTTCCTTCTCTGTACAATGTTTGTATATACAATCACCCAAGCCACCCGCTAAAATGCAGACTATCTTCGCCTGTTTTGGGCACTTTCCCGCTCAAATGCACCAGCATCGTCCGTACCCTTGCTCACATGCCGGTCGTTTGTTAAACTTATCCACACTATGCAACAAAGTTTAGGCACCTATTTAAAACAAGCTCGCGAAAGCAGAAAGCTTTCGTTAGAGGAAGTTTCCTTTTTAACAAAAATTAAAAAACACTATCTGGAAGCCCTCGAAGAGGATACGCCCGATGTTTTACCATCTCGCGTGCAGGGTAAAGGATTTTTGCGTCTGTATGCGGATTTCCTCGACCTGGATGAAAAGCGCGTCATTACCGCCTGGGAAACCCCAAATTTTCTTATGCCGACCCCCGACGCGCCAGCGACAATTCCGGATCACCCCCCCATTCAGCCCGTCCCGCAGGAAGACCTTGCTCCGCAGACGCCTGAATCCAGCGAATTATCATCCTCCTCGGCGTCACCTCAACCACTCGAGCAATATATCCACTTCGGACGACCGCAAGACACTACGCCAGCACAGCCCACCGTAGCGGAATCGCAAACGGTTTTTGTCGAAATCGGCAAAACCCTTCAAGAACACCGCCAATCCTTACATTTATCCTTAGAAGAAATTGAACAATATACCAATATTCGGGCACATTATTTAAAAGCCTTAGAGACCGGTCATCTCGAAGGATTACCATCCCCCGTGCAAGGGCGCGGCATGTTAAGTAATTACGCAAAGTTCTTAAACCTGGATCATGAAGCGTTGTTATTACAATTTGCCAATGGTCTCCAGCTTCGCCGAACTGAACAACTATCACCACAACAACGCGAAACAAAATCTAACCAAAACAAATCCCCCTCCTCACAAGCCTCCAATCTTTTACGCAAATACTTATCCCTTGATTTCATCCTGACCATTGTCTTAATTATGGGTGTATTTGGCATCATTTTGTTTGCAGCAGCTCAAATTGCCTCACCCAATATTTCATCACAAACCACCGCGCCCCCCTCAATTTCGGATGTGTTATTGGAAAACACCGATCAACCCGTGGAAGCTTCGGCAACACCCACAGTAGTCACAACCGGACTGGCCGGCTTACCGCTCGTTGAGGAAACCGAAACAACCGGGGAAGAAACACCCATCCCAGAAGGAAGCTTGCCGTTGCAACTCTATGTTATCGCCAAACAACGTGCTTTTTTACGCATCACGGCTGATGAAAGCATCGTGTTCGACGGGAGGACAGTTCCCGGGAATGCTTATGAGTTCTCCGCAGAAACCCAGTTGGAATTACTAACTGGCAATGCGGCCGCCGTAGAGGTCTATTTTAATCAGGAAAATATGGGCAGCTTGGGCGAGGATAGCCAGGTGGCTTCTTTATTGTTCACGCTCGACCAGGGCATTATCACACCCACCCCGCGCTTCACCCTCATGCCTACCAACACAACCCAACCCAGTGCCACCATTACCCCGACTCCCCTCCCTACCCAGACCATCGCTGCTCCCACCCCCACGGTGACCCCGTTTATCCCTTAACCAATATGAAAAAAAATAACTTTTACTTACTATCGTTAGGCTGTGCAAAAAATCTGGTTGATTCGGATTCAATTGCCCGCTTGTTGGATCAATCTGGTTTTATCAGCACCGATCAACCCGACCAGGCCGAAATATTAATTGTAAACACCTGCGGTTTCATTAAACCCGCTGTTGATGAGTCGATTGAGGAACTTCGCAACTTGGCCCAACAAAAGAAGAAAGGTCAGATGTTAATTGCTGCTGGCTGCCTAACCGAGCGCTACCGCCAACATGTCGCCCAACAAGTGCCTGGCTTAGATGGAATCATTGGCACACGCCGCTGGATGGATATTCTGGAAGTGATCTATGCGATCAGGAAAAACCCCACTCAGCCGCGCTACCACTTGCCGGACGCTGCCAGCGTTGGGACCGATGAAAAAGGCATCACCCGCGCCGCCATTCAGGGCAGTTCTGCCTACCTTAAAATTGCGGATGGCTGCCGGCGTACCTGTTCTTATTGCGCTATCCCGGCGATCAAAGGTACCCAGGTCAGCCGTCCCGTGGAAAGCATCTTACAAGATGCCTGGCAGCTGAAAATAGGCGGTATGAAGGAATTGATTTTGATTTCACAAGATACCACCGATTACGGGCATGACCTGGGCATGAAAGATGGTTTGGCAAAACTATTAAAACAATTGGTCGAAAAGGTTCCCACAATCCCCTGGATTCGGATTTTATATGCCTACCCGGGCTACGTCACCAACCCCTTAATTGAAGTAATGGCCTCACACGATCAAATTTTACCGTACTTGGACATTCCCTTGCAGCATGCCCACCCCGATATTTTACGCAGTATGCGGCGTCCATCCCATATCGATTGGGTGTATACCACCATCGCAAAAATGCGCAGCGCCATGCCCGATCTGGCGATCCGCACCACCTTTATCGTCGGATATCCGGGGGAAACCGAACGCGAGTTTCAAGCCTTGCTGGATTTTATCAGCGAACTTAAATTCGATCATGTCGGGGCTTTTACTTATTTTCAAGAAAAAGGCACCCGCGCTGACCCGCTGGGCGACCCGGTGCCGGAAGAAGAAAAACAAGACCGCTTAGAGCGGCTGATGCAGCTACAACAAGAGATTTCCCTCCAAAGAAATCAAACCTATATTGGGAAAACCCTGGATGTACTGGTAGAAGGATATAACCAGGGCATTTCGGTGGGTCGCTCTTATCGCGATGCACCCGAAATTGATGGGCTGGTATTTGTGGAAGGCAACCTACCCATTGGTGACATCAGCGCGGTGAAAATTACCGATGCGTTGGTGCATGATTTAGTAGCGATGCCCATCTAATCCATGTCTCGTTACGACCGCCTGGCCCTGGCACTCACCGTAGTATGTCTGGTCTTATCGAGCTGGGTTTCCCTGAAAATTTTTGAAGGGGTGCCGCACCTGGAAGATGAAATTGCCTATATTTGGCAGGCGAAAACGATCACCCACAATGATGTCAGCATCGCATCACCCCCCTGCCAAACCTGTTTTCTGGTGCCGTTCGTGGTGGATTATCAAGGCATCCGCTTTAGTAAGTACCCGCCCGGCTGGCCGGCCGTGCTTTCTTTGGGTTTACGGCTGAATGTACGCCCGTTTGTAAATCCTGTTTTGGCTGCCTTCTCCATCTGGTTGATTTATTTATTGATTAAAAAAATAACAGAAGAAAAAACGGCCTTGCTGTCTATCTTTTTGTTGGTATTATCCCCATTTTTCTTATTAAATGCGGGCTCTTTGCTTTCTCATCTCTGGTCGTTATGGTTATTTGTTGTATTTTTACATGCCTGGTTTGACACCTTCATGTTCCAGCCCACCCGAATTCCAGCCTGGTTCACCGCCCTGCTCTCAGGCTTGGCGTTAGGGTTGTTGGTACTAACCCGCCCATTGACGGCTATCGGTTTAGCCATTCCCTTCATCCTGCATGGTCTCTATCTGTTGATCAGCGGCTCAGCCCACACAAAAAAATTGGCCGTGTTGAGTGCGGGTAGCGCATTCATTCTTTCCGCCTTTGTGCTGGTCTGGCAGCTGGCCCTAACCGGCGACCTGTCGGTGACAACCTACCAGCTCTGGTGGCCTTACGACCGCATTGGGTTTGGGGCCGGCATCGGGCTGCAATCCGGCGGCTACCAATTTCATAACGCGAAAGCCAACGCCAAATTCAGTCTACGAGTTGGCTATTCTGATCTGTTCGGCTGGTTCCGTTTATCGTGGCTATTCATGCCGTTTGGGTTGATCGCCCTGCGCAAAAATATCCAGGCCTGGCTGATCAGCCTGACCATCCCCACCCTGATTGGAGCCTATCTTTTTTATTGGATCGGCGCGTGGTTGTTTGGCCCGCGTTATTATTTTGAAGCCATTGTGGGAGCAATTTTGCTGACCGCATCCGGAATCCGCTGGCTGGTGGGCAATTTGCAGCCGTCAGAAAATCAAACCTCTACTTTACGCTGGTTTAGACGACTGCGCTATTTTTTCATCAGCCTGCTCACCATTTCCCTGGTCATTCTCAACCTGGTCTATTATCTGCCACAGCGTCTGGGCAATATGAAAGGCTTGTATGGGGCTACCCCCGCCCAGTTAGAGCCCTTCCTGAACGACTCAGCCCAAGATCTGACCCCCGCGTTGATCATCGTCCATATTCAGCGGCATTGGCTAGAATACGGCACGCTGTTGGAGCTTTCTTCCCCCTACCAAGACTCGCCCTTTATTTTCACCTTTACGCGCGGCCCCGAGCTGGATGCAGCGGTAACACAACATTTTCCCGAGCGCAAGCGCTTTTATTATTACCCCGATCAACCTTATTCTTTTTATCCCAACCCAAGATAAAACCTATTGGATTGAACGCGCCAGGGCAGTAAACAACAAAACCAATACCGAAAGACCAAGATTAATCCTATTCATTACCCTCTCCCGCTGCGCCAACCTTGCCTGTTGCTTCCCATCCACAGCTTTACCCAGGCTTTGCGCCAATACCAGCCGTTTCAGGGCTGGCAGGGTGCCCCAGGTCATAACCAGCATAAAAATCACCATCAGGAGTACCAAAACATGCTTGATGAATAGGGCTGTCGCCCACGGGTTATCGATCCTTAAAAACCCCTCGTATAATGGATGCTCACTCATTTGGAACATACCCGTCGCGCTTAAAACAACCAGCGAAAACCAGCCAATCGGTTGAAATTTACGTTGTATCTCGCTGACAAACCGCAAACGCTGTTCCAAGCTCAGGGTATGGTTTACAAACGGCATGACCAACGCCGAGAAAGTGAACATGCCGCCAATCCAAATCACCGTGGCCAGGATATGCAGCCAATAAGCCAAAGAAAGCACCCAAAACGGCATATTAAACCTGCGACAGGTTACGCATCGGGCGGAACTGGGGTGGGTTCAGAAGGCACACCATCCTCAGTAGGTGCAGGTGGGGGTTCTGTCCCTTCGGGGGTTGTTTCGCCTAGTGTCGCTTCAACTGGCACAGTCGGAGTGGCTTCCGGCGGTTTTTGGGTTGGTTGTTCCTGCGGTTTATGGCATTCTTCATAAGCCTGGGTCGCTTTGGGTACTACATTTTCGTCGTTCATCACCGCCAAAGCCAGATCATATTTCTCGGAGGCCAAACAATATTCTTCGCTTAGATTCAACAAATCGCCCCAATTGATTAATCCCACCCGATAGCGTTCTGTCGTCGTCATCCCAGAGCTATCCTTCAAATAGGGCAGATACGTGTATAGATCGCCAAAGACAGCCACTACCCGTGACCAATCCAAGGCCCAATAGGAAGCACCATTTAAATAATTTCTGGCCCACATGCGATAATTTTTGGCTTCTAAATCCAGTGGCCCGAAGGTTTCCGCTAAGGATAAATCATAAATGCCCGGCTCGAGACTGCCATCATTTAAAATCAATTCAACGCCACGATTACGCAGGGCTAGATAATACAACCCGTCCACATCCACCGTGCGATAATCCAGGTTAAGTTGGCGTAAGGCGTTCAGCGTGTCCATCACGCTTTGCCAATCCTCATCCCGCACGGATTGTAGGGCTTGCTCATACAATTCCTCTTCCCCGCGCATATCCGGTGTCGGGGCGATGGTCGGGGTTGGCAGCGGGGTCGGCGTGGCAACCTGCGCCTGCGCCAACATGACTTCGGTTAGCTTTTCTTGCGCCCCGGGGAAATCAGGCATAATTTCAATCACATATTCAAACCGTTTTTGGGCATTCGCATACTGCTTATTCGCCAGATCACTGACCCCCATTTCAAACTGCACCGTCGCGGCACTAACCAAATTTTTATCTTGTTCTGCCAAACGAAGTTGTTTGGCTTTTTCCAAGCCTAAAAAGCCGCCAATCGCACCCGCGATTAATATTACCACAATTCCTAATAAGATCCAGCGAGCGCGGCGGGGTTTTCCATTTTTTTCTGGTTCGCTGGGTACTTCATTTTGTAATGGTTGTGTGTTTTCAGTTGATTCCATAGCGGCAATTATACCCATTTTAGGGCAGAATAACCAGACCATTTGATACAATAAAGGAGTAAATACAGAATCGAACCTAATAAAAAGGAAAACCATGCCCCAAACCATGAACCAAAATTGGTTAACCATCTTGCAACAAAAAGGCTTCCGCATTACCAAGCCATTAAAGATCATCACTAAGATTATGGCTTGCTCTGATCGCATCCTCAACCCCACCCAGGTATACCTCGATGCCCAAGAAGCCTACCCCAGTATTGGCCTGGTAACAGTCTATCGCACCATCGAAAAACTGGAAGAAGCCGGGCTAATCGAACGGGTTCACATGCCGGATGGCTGCCAATCCTTTTTTCATGCCGCCCAAGGACACCAACATTTACTGATCTGTACCCGCTGTGCCAAGGCAGAGTATTTTGAAGGCGATAATTTAAGTACTTTGTTCAACCGCACCGGTGAAAGCTTCGGCTATCAAATCACGGATCACTGGCTGCAATTATTTGGTTTATGCCGGCAATGCCAGAATGATCATCAAAACACACAGGCAAACCTATGAATCAAAATCCCTTCTTATATATTGTTTCCACCCCCATTCGCAATTGGGAAGATATTACCTTACGGGCGATGAATATAATTAAAGAAATCGATGTCCTCATCTGTGAAGAATACCGTCCGGCCAGCACCTTGTTAAAAAAGTTAGAATTACCCAAAAAAGAACTGATCGGACTGAATGAACATAATGAAAAAGACCTGGTGCCTGAGATTGTGCAACGTATCCTATTGGGTGAAACAATGGCACTCATCTCCGATTGCGGCACACCCGTGTTTGCTGACCCTGGTCATTATCTGATCAACCAAGCTGTTGAATTTGGCATCACTGTTATCCCTATTCCTGGGGCATCCTCCCTCATGGCAGCCCTATCGATCTTGGATTTTAAGCTAGAACAGTTTTACTTCGCTGGTTTTTTGCCACGCGAGAAACAAGAACGTGCCCAGGCCTTACGCGCCTTAAAAGGCTTCACCGTTCCGATTGTACTCATGGATACCCCCTACCGCCTGGAAAAGCTGCTAACTGAAGTTAGCAAAACCTTTGGTGGCAATCGAAAAGCCACCCTGGGCCTTAATATCACCCAGGAGAATGAGCAATACCTGCGTGGCAGTTTAAAAGAGCTGCAAAAACAGGTGCAGGGCCGAAAAGCCGAGTTTATGCTGGTCATTCACACCTTCGAGCGATAAGCTCACCACCCATCCTTTGGTTTTAACCAACCCAAGCGATCTCTTAACGGCAATGGCTGATCATCCACATCCAAAATCGGCTTGGCTGGGTCTGACTTTTGGGTCATCAGGGAAACTGCTACCAATACAATTAAAGAAACCAAAAAGCCCGGTACCGAGCCCATATAGGCTGCATCCCATAAGGCGGTTTCCACATCTCCCGGGTTAGCTGGCAAAGTGGTTTGATAAAAAACAAGGATAGACAACAGCCAGGTCACAAACCCGGCCAGGTAGCCCCATAAGGCCCCCGTTTGATTAACCTTTTTCCAGTACAGCCCCAGCGCAAAGGGTGCTACTTGCCCAACCAATAAGATCGTCCAGGCAAAAATTGCCAACTTATAAATGGTTGCGGCAAACAAGGCCAGCCCCAAACTGATCAGCCCAATCACCACTACCATGCTGCGAGTCCACAATAATTTTTGTTTTTCGGACAAGCCTTTCCGAAAATAAGGCAAAATATTTTCACTGACAATCGAGGCCCCAGCCAAGATCGAGCTATCCGAGGTACTCATTAAAGCAGAGGCCAACGCAGCTACAAACAAAGCAGCCAGCAGTGGGTTTAAATACTGAATTGCAGCGGACACAATTAAATACTCAGACTGTTGGGCCGTCATGCTCGGCAGTAAATGGTGCATGGCAATCCCTACCAGCGGCGAGAGAATCCCAAAACCCCCGTAGAGAATAGCCGCTAGATAGGTGCCGTGAACGGCGGTAGCTTCGTTTTTTGCGGACATAGAACGCTGCATGAGATCCTGCGCTGGCAAGCTGCCCAGACCAATCGACATGATGGCAGCCACCCAATACACCCAGCCATGCAAACCCGCATAGCCTAAAAAGCCGCTCTCCCGGGCTGGTAGAAATTGAAAAGGGTTATCCGCGAATACCGTAGAAGCCGTGGAAAGAAAGACCTCCCAGCCGCCGACCTGGTTCATCACGGCAAAGAAAATCAACATGATCCCAGCTGCGCTAAAAAACATCTGCATAAAATCCAACAACGTATCCGCCCACATGCCACCCATCAGGGTGTATAAGATGACTACCGTTGATACAAAGATCATCCCCCAATAAATGGGGATACCCAATAAAGCGTGTACAATCGCTCCGCCGGCAACAATTTGGGCTGCTGTCCAGCCAAAATAAGCCACAACTTGCGCCGCAGCCCCGGCCACTGCCATTTTTTTGCCAAAGCGTTTTTCAAAAAAATCAATTGCCGTTACATAGCGGGCACGCCGAAACATACGAATAAAAAAGAAACCTGAGATGAATAAACATAAGACCGCCCCAAATGGATCAAAAACCACCCCTTGAAATCCCCATTGATAGGCAGTCGCTGAGGCTCCCATCAAGGTTTCGGCCGCAAACCAGGTCGCCATGATCGATGCGCCGGTTAAATAAATCGGCAGCCTTCTACCCGCCACTACATAATCTGCGGAGGTCGCCACTTTCCGTGAGGCATAATAGCCTACTGCCAAGCGCACCAAAAAAAATAAAATTACAACCAGGATGATCAACCAAAGATAGGGGTAATCGGAAAAATTCATGAGACTGCTTTCATAAATCCTGCTGCTGGAAAAGAGGTTCCCAGCAGCAGGATACTGTTATTTACATTGTTGTTGGGTAATGCAATGGATATTGCCGCCGCCCAGCAAAATTTCGCGGGCACTGACCGTCACAACTTCCCGATCTGGGAATAAGGATTGGATCTGCTTCACCGCAGCTTCATCGTGCGGGTCATCAAACACCGGAAAAACGATGCCGCCATTGGCAATATAAAAATTAATATAGGAACCAGCCATGCGGTCACCTTTCTGACGCGGCAAGGTTCCTTCCACCACATCCACCCCTTCGCTTTCTTCCTGGGTGAGATAAATCGGGCCTGGCTGGTAAAGCTTATGGATTTCCAGCTTTCTTCCCTTGGCATCGACCGCCTCATTTAATCGCCGGTAGGCATCCTGTGAAATTTCATACTGCGGGTCATCCTTATCATCCGTCCAGGTTAAGGCAACCACACCGGGGCGGATAAAGCAACAGATATTATCGACATGACCATTGGTTTCATCGTTATAAACACCTTTGCCCAACCAGATCACTTTTTCAATATTTAGATAATCCCGCATGTACCCTTCAATTTCTGCTTTATTCAAATTCGGGTTGCGATTCGCATTTAACAAACATTCTTCCGTGGTTAATAAAGTACCTTCACCATCGACATGAATAGAACCGCCTTCTAACACCAGCGGTGCCTTATAGCGGTCCATATTTTCAATATTTAACACTTTTTGCGGAACCAGATCATCCAGATCCCAGGGGAAGTACAGGCCTTCATCTAATCCACCCCAGGCGTTGAAATCCCAGTCCACACCGCGTACAACCCCTTCATCATTCTTAACAAAGGTCGGGCCGCAATCGCGAATCCAGGAATCGTTATTCGCTATCTCAACGACCCGAATGTTACCCGGTAGCATATTACGCGCATTCAGAAACTGGGCAGCGGAAACACCCATCGTGACCGGCTCAAAGCGGGCGATAGCACTGGCAACATCCACAAAGGCTTTCTGCGCTGGTTTTCCTCCCAACCGCCAATTATCGGGGCGTTCCGGCCACAGCAGCCAGGTGCCAGCATGCGGCTCGAACTCACCCGGCATGCGAAATCCATCTCTTTTTGGCGTACTATCAATAGTTTTGGTCATTTTATACCTCCATTAGAATTACGGGGATCGGGCTGCTAGACCCAATCCCCGCTTTGACGATCTATTTATTTTTTGGGTTTATTACTCTCGGCCACTTTTAATAAGACTTCCCCGACGATTAAAGTAAGCACGACTCCAATCAAGACCGGGGCTGCGTAAGCCCAATCAATCGGTTCCCCGGGCACCCACACAAAGAA
>JACDJC010003769.1_pt1 | contig 10755 bp, 16 predicted proteins | sample 7454191 | NCBI WGS metagenome assembly JACDJC01 (sample SAMN14253291, study PRJNA609438) | sludge metagenome | isolation source: sludge after 25d culture with pyrite and EDTA | collected 2018-12-20
CTTTTAATATGTTTTTAATCTCCTGGATAGTATCGTGAATCCTCTTATTTCTTTTAGATTCATTGTTTATAACTTCTGTTGCTGTTGGATCATATACTCCTGATTGGTTTTCCCAGTATCTAGTCATATTTATACACCCTTGTAGGTACATCTTGCATACCCGGTTTATTCTTTTCTGTCCATATTGCAAAGGCAACGTTCCACATTGCAGCTCTTAAGTGTGGCTCATCATCCATACCCCTCATGTAATTACTTAAATGTCTTATGGCTGAATCAATTAAAGAATGTATTGGTATTCCTTTTTCACAGTTTCTTTCCCCATATTTGATAGCTCCCTGTTCACAATGTAGGGCTAATTCATGTATTGCATCCCAAGGAAGTAAATCATATCTTCCTTTTCCTTCTTCTAAATCTCTAACTGCTCCTGTATCAAATTCCCTTCTACCCCCTGAATCTTTTAACATTAGCCTCTCCCCCTTAAAATTTCCGCCTTTAAATTCCTAAGAAGTTCTTCCTGCCTTATGTTTTTACCATTCAAGGAATCTAAGACTCTGCTATCTACTGTATTTTCTGTAATAATATGATAGATCCTCACTGCTTCAGTTTGCCCCTGTCTATTTAATCTGGCATTAGCTTGTTGATATAGCTCCAAACTCCAATTTAGTCCAAACCATACTATGATATTCCCCCCATCTTGTAGATTCAGTCCATGACCTGCAGAAGCTGGATGTGCTAATAATATTTTAATCTTTCTATCGTTCCAATCCTTTATATCTTTATCTGTGTCCAGGATCCTTACATCCTTTTTAAATTTCTCTAATATTCTGTCTTTATCATGTTTAAAATTATAAAATACTAACACTGGGCCCTCATTAGCCTCTTCAATTAATTCTTCTAATACTTCCATCTTTTTATTGTGTATTTGTATTACGTCTCTTTCATCTGTGTATATTGCTCCATTTGCCAATTGGAGTAACTTATTTGTAACCGCTGCTGCATTTAAAGCTGTAATATCTTCATTTTCAAACTCTAAAACTGCGTCTCTTTCCATCTTCTTATAGGTGTCAAATTCCTTTTTATCTAATTTAGCTATTCTATTTATATATAGTGGCTCTTTTAATTTAAGATAATCTTTTGCTTTCATAGATATACAAATATCTTTTAATAGTTCATCTATTTCACTTTCTGCTCCTTCTCTCATTTCATATTCGTTATATCCATGTCTGTATAAAGTGTTACAAAATCTCTTCCTAAATGCTGTAATATTTTTCCCAAGTCTTTCTCCTTTATCTAATAAATACACCTGGGCCCATAAATCTTTATATCCATTTGGTGCTGGAGTTCCTGTTAACCCTATAATTCTATTTATTAATGGTCTTACTGTTCTTAGCTTTTTAAATCTTTTGCTTTGGTGGCTTTTAAAGCTAGAAAGCTCATCAATGATTACAGTATCAAAATCCCACTTCTTACCTAATAGATCTACTAACCAGGCTATATTATCCCTGGTAACAATATACACATCTCCATCTTCTTTTAAAGCTGCCTTTCTTTCTTTAGGATTTCCTAGAATTTTAACTATTTTTAAATCTCTCACATGATTCCATTTCTCATGCTCAGATGTCCAGGTATCTTCTGCTACTCTTTTAGGTGCTATTACTAAGACCTTGCATATATCCAGGTAATTATTTTTTAATTCTTCTATAGCTGTTAATGCAATAATTGTTTTGCCTAAGCCCCATGTCTAAAAATAAACCTGCAGCTTTATTCTCTATTGCAAATTCTTTGGCTACATTTTGATAATCATGTGGTATAAATTTAGTCATGGAACTGATCACCTCCTTCTTTTATCCCCTGGATAAAGCAATCAACTTTTTTAACACTATCTATTACATAAACTTTAAAACCTAATTTACTAAATCTTTTTTTAACTACTCTTTGAAGTGGCCTTAAAACTTCTCCTTCTCTTTTCAATTCTATAAAATAACAAGAGCTTTTATATAAAACTATCCTATCTGGTACTCCGTTATTTTGTGGGGATGAAAACTTATAAGCTTTCCCTTTTATCTTCTCTATTTCTTTCTTTAAATGTTTTTCTATTTCGTTTTCTAACATTCCATTAATTCACCTCTTATTTTTAGATGGCAACAGTGACAACACAATTCTTGAAAATCTTATATATACGTATTAGGTGCCTATAGGTGTATGTGTATATGCCTAATCCTTATATTTAGTCTTTTATATATATTCTGTTGCCTTTGTTGTCACAACCTCGGGAAGCTTTGGCACTCCTAGGGTTAGCCCGGCAACAAAACAGCCTTTTTTCTGTTGCCGGCTGTTGCCTTTGTTGCCACTAATCAAATTTGACTGACAACACAATATGGCTCAGATGGCAACAAGATTTTAAAACTGTTGCCGGGTATATCCTCTCTGCCTTCCATAAATAGAACCAAATCTTAGTGGATTTTTAGACCTTTCCCAATCATCAAAAGTTCTTAATATTTCATTTATTTCCCTACTTAAAAGTGGAGTTAAAGCTTTTGGATCTCCTTTAAATAGTTCACACCATATCTCCATTACACATGTCTTATCTTTTTTCATTGTGTACGAACTTGAATTTGTATCAAAATCATTGTCTGTATCTTCTAAATAGTTTCTTCTCTCATACAGATCCATCTCTTCCCAGTTAATTGGATAATCTCTTTCAAGGTATTCTTGAATCATTCCTGTTTTAGGGCTATCCTCTGCATGTAGCTTTTGTTGTCTTATTGCTTCTTCTGCTTCTTTTCCTTCAAGGTATAATTTATGTCCCCCTTTATATAGTTCTACAGCTTCAGCCCATATCTGGTCTACTTCTCCTTTTAAATCTTTAAATACTCTTTTCTTTAATTCTACTTCCGCACAATCAACAGGCCATGTTCTTCTATCTCCTGTTTTATCTCTTAGAAATTCACTATCATTAGAAGTACCCCAGAATACGCATTGCCTTTTAAATCTGCTTGTCCTTCTCCCATAAGCTACTCTGTAAATATCCTCTGTCTTAGATAGAAAGAGTTTAACCGCTTCAATATCCGCTTTTCTTGTAGCTGTAAGTTCCCCCATCTCAATTAACCAACTGCCCTGTAATTGTTCATAAGCATCCTTACCTTTAACAGTATCTAAACTGTCATTGAACCAGTCTTTACCTAAATATCTAATAAAGGTACTTTTACCTAAGCCCTGAGGCCCTATTAAAGTAAGCATGGTGTCATATTTACATCCAGGTCTCATTATTCTAGCTACAGCACCCACCAGATGAGTTCTTATTACAGCTCTTGTATAAAGAGTATCTGCTGCCCCTAAGTAATCAGTAAGAAGTGTTTCTACCCTTTTAGTCTTGTCCCAGGATAGGCTTTCAAGATATTCTTTAACTGGATGGACCTTATTCTTCTGATAAACTAAAGCGATTGCATCTGCTATTTTATTAGCCCCAGTTAAGTTATATTGACTTTCTAAGAAATGCCTTACTCCTGAATCATCATCATCAATCCAATCTCTATTTTTATCTTTACTCCAGGGTAGCTTTCCGACTACAGTAGATCTATTGGAGAAATCATTGTAGATAAGTTTTCCACTAATCCTAGGATCATACTCTAATATGATTACTGCATTATCAATTGTGTTTCTAAGATTACCTTTATTATCGTAGTCTAATTTTTTAACCCATTCTATGTCTATTTCTTCTGAAGCTTCTTCAAAATCAAACTCATCCAGGACCTCGCTTAATCTTTCAGTTCCCAGGGTAGTCTTAACATCTTCATCTTCACTAGCAAGTTCACTCATAGCTGTAAAGCTTGGCATTCTATTAATAGGAGTATTTTCCTTAGCATCATCATCTTTTATTCCAAATTTATGGATTCTAACTAAGTCAAAAGCATTACACAGAATAGCACTTGTAGGGTCTGTTCCATGATGTGAATAGGCAAACTTATCTTCATATGTTACTAAACCACCTACAGTAGACCCATCTGTATAGGTGTATCTCCCTTCTATCTCTGTTTCTTTATATTCATCGGATAAATACTTGTCTATAACTTCACTTATGCTATAGGTCCTACAAAAGGCTCCTATGATTCCCTTTTTTTCTAAAGGATCTTCTTGTTTTTTTATTTGAGAATGAATTCTTACACTTTGCCTAGAACTCTCTGGCCAGAATGAGGTATCTTTCCAGTCCAGGTATTTATCTAAATAATTATCTGCGTTTAGCCATTCCCCTTCTTGCCTTCTAAAGATATACTCTCCATCACTTGAAGTACTGGGCCAATACATAAGCCTTGAAGGTTCATACGTAGTATCATCAAACATATCAATACCTATCTCTTCAGCTACTTTTCTTCCTATAGCTTGGTATTCATCTGGCAGCACTGTCCTATCTGTTGGTATAACAAGTCTTAATCTAGGGTTGTCTGGTTCGTGTGAATGGGTAGTATATAATAGAATCTCATAATCATTTAACATGGTGATACTGTCCCACAAATCATCTAAAGATATATCTACATTATCCATATCTAAAGTTATAAGACTTCTATTAGCTAAGTTTTCAGCCTTCCTTCTTCCACCTTTTAAACTACCCCCAACAAAGCCCCCTACATCCTTAATATCGTCTCTATTAGTCTTACTCATCCTCTTGTATTCTTTAAAGCTTTCTCTTGTCCTAGTGGTTGTTTTTAGCTTGTCAATAAAGGCTTTATAGGATAGCTCTATGTTCTTCCACTTAGTTTCTCTTCTGCTTCTGCCAGTTGCAATATAAACTTTTCTAGTGTCATTTAGCTTTAATTCCTTTGCTTGATTTACTTTCAATCCCTATCACCTCCTAATCCTTCCTGTATGACGAGCAATAATAACCATCTGCATTTAAAGGTAGTCCTTTAGCCCAGGGAATTTCTTCCCCCATTATCTTATTAACTCTAGCTAGGTCATTGCTGTTCTTATCAACTTCTATTACAACCTCATCATGTACGTGCATTACAATTTTAAAGCCCTCTTTATCTAATTTGAGCATTGCGTAGGCTAAACAATCCCTAGCAATAGCTTGTATTATATTCTCTGATAATTTCCCCCCATAGGTATCTATAGAACCCCATTGTCTAGTAACAGAGTTTCTCCCTTCAAAAGTAATCTTCATTCTTCCTGGAAACTTATCATGGTCCATAATTCTAGGCTTAGGATAGGCTAATCTTCTTCCGCTTGGTAGTTCTATAAATAAGATACCGCTTTTATATATTGCCTTAATGTATTTATTAATCTGTACTGTAGATCTATTAGATATAGCCTCTTTTACTTTGTCTTCTGTTGTATACCAGAACCTAACAATATTTGAATTCTTTTGTCTCCAGGTATCAACTAATGGTTTTAGTTCACTTTCTTCTAGACCCATATTTAAAGCCCCCATTTGTTTTAGAGCTCCTACTGATCCTTGATAACCTAAAGCTAATTCTGCTACCTTACCTTTATCTCTTAAAGGAGATCCCCTATCTATTTCTTCCAGGGGAACATTAAACATTTGACTTGCAGAAGCTTCATAAATCTTTCCATGAGTTTTGAATACATCTAGTCTCCAGCTCTCTCCAGCCACCCAAGCAATTACTCTAGCTTCAATAGCGGAGAAGTCACTAACTATAAACTTTTTACCTGGGGAAGGGATAATGGCCGGTCTTATACATTGGCTTAAAACATCAGAAGGATTGTCATACATCATTTCTAAAAATTCTAAGTCTCCATTTTTTATGACTTCTCTTGCAGTATCTAAATCTGATAAGTGATTTTGAGGAAGATTCTGAACTTGTATAAGTCTTCCCGCCCATCTTCCAGTACCAGCTCCGTAAAATTGAAGTAGTCCTTTAGCCCTTCCATCTTTACAAATAACTTCTATCATCTTCTTATATTTAGATATTGAAGTTTTAGATAGTTTCTCTCTTATCTCTAGAGCAGTAAGGATTTCATTATCATCTTTGTATCTTTCTTTTAATTCTTCTAAATTTCCTTTTGTTATACTCTTAACTACTTTTCCAGTCTTAAGCTTTATAAGGTTTTTAATCTCACTTACACTGTTTGGGTTTTCTAGGCCTGTCACATCTTGAAATATCTTAGTAAGTCTATTTGTTTGTTCTGTATCAATATCAATAGCATTTTGGGCCATGACTAAATCTATTAAGACTCCTCTGTCATTAATCTTCTGATCTAATATATATAAATCTTTTTCCATCTCAATCTCTTCAAATCTCTCTAGTCTTTTCCTAACATCTCTTTCAACTTCCACATCTCTAATACAGTAGTCTTTAAATTCTTCCCATTCTTCCGGCCGATCTTCCGGTAATACCCTAGGAGTATTTTTAAGCATTGATATTTGTTTCTTGTTTTTTCTTATAGGTTTAGGAGTACAGAATAGTTTTATTAATCTTTTTCCTGAAGCTAGTTTTTGCTTATCAGAATCTAGCCCTACTACTTGTCCTACTACTTCCAAACTCCCAGCCATACCTAATGACCAAGCCTTTATCATAGTACAATCCCAATTCTCCGTCTTAACTCCTAAATGCTTATTTAAAGCTATTCTTTCAAACTGAGCATTAAATGCTGCTTTAGTTACATTCTTATTGATTAAAGCAGAAGTTACCCTTTCAGGTAACTCCTCTCCACTTTCTAAGTCAATTATCTTTACATCTTCATCATCAAAAGCATAGGCTAAAAGAAGTATTTTGAAGTTGTCGGAGTCTACATATTTGTAAGCCCCGTTCTGCATTAAATTAATATCACTATAAGTTTCAATGTCTATACTTAACACTGCCAATCTAATCAGCTCCTATTAATTTAAAAAATCATCCTCTACATCTACTTCTTCAAAATCAAAATCATCTTCCGCTGAAGCTCCTCCGCCTAATCTTTCCCCATCTCCTACTTTCTGAATATTTCCAAGGCCACAAGCTATTCCTATATTCCCATTAGTATTAAAGCCATAAAAGTTAATACTTACTCTTGCATAGGATCCGGAGTAAACTTCATCTTCTCCTAAATTAATAGCTTTACCAGTTGACCTGTCTTTTTCTGTCCCTACAATTTTAGGTGCTTTTGTAGAATTGGCATTTACAAAGTAACACCCTTCATAAACTTCATCATCTGGTCTATCAATATCTCCATCCCTTAGAGGAATCTTAAGGTTAGCCGGAACTTTTCCAGACTTGTTAGCCAGTTTAGTTTTATCTCTTTCAATAGCATTGTTTATTGCCTCATTAATAGTCTCTACCATTTGCTTATCTTCTTTAGGAATTAATAAAGATACTGAATACTTTGGCTCACTTCCATTTATTGATTTAGGCTCAAATATGTTAGCATAACTTAATCTAACCTTTCCTGTAATTACCTTAGTTTCATTTTTAATAATTGCTTTCATCATCAATCTCTCCTTTTAATTTTTCATATTGTTTTATAATCTTCCTACAAACTATATCTTCAGAGCCCCCATAAATTACTTTTGTATCATGATTGCTATTAAAGGGATTCTGCATTACACAATAAAACTTATTCTTTCTACTCTTGTCTGGTTTAACTTTGAAAGTATATAGTTCATTTAACTCTTCATTGAATATTTTTTGAATTATCAAAAGAAATCTTCCTCCACACTATCAAGTTCTTTTCTCTTATCTTCCTCAGGAACTAAAGTAGGCTTTCCTGGAGGTTTGACTACAAAGTTTTCTCCCATTGTTTTAAACTTCTTTTTACCTAGTAATTTCTCAAGATTTGTAATTCCTTCTAAAGCTTTAGGTTTATAAATTTTTTCTTCTCCATATCCTTCTTTTAAAAGTACAGTTGCAAAATCTTCTTCGTTCTCAATTCTTCTATTTGACCTACCTTCTACTAACTTAAATCCTTTGAATCTAGTTCCCTTTAGAGCTTCATCAAGAGCATAGTCTTTAATCTCTTTAGCCCATTTTTCTATATCTGTAGCTTGTCCTAGTATTTCAGCTACTTCATCTACTTTTAATAGATTAGGATCAGTGTCATATTTGTTATACATGTTTAAGTTTTCTTCTGCCCTGGCTCTGCAGGTAGCTTTTACTTTACAGAATACACACCAAGGCCCTGGAACAGTTTCCCCCTTCCCTTCATAGGCAATCTTTGCTCTATCTGTTACCTGTTCACTAGCCCATTCTAGTAACATATCTGAGGTAATAGACCAGCTTTCTATATTATTAAGCCTTACCTGGGCCACTGTCATAGTAACTTTCTCAACTCCAAAGATAAATCCATATTTCTCATAAGCTCCCAAGGCATATAGCATAAGTTGAGGGTTCTTTATAGGATTGACCTCTATACCCTTACCAAACTTTAGATCTATTATTTCAAGTTCACCATCTGCAATGATGATACAGTCTCCAGTCCCAAAACCTTCTGGAACATAATCACTAAAGTCTAGCCTCTCTTCTAAGGAGATAAAGGCATCTTTACTTTTGGTTAGTGCTTCGTGATACTGTTCTAGAATATAATTTGTATAGTCTTCTACTTCATCTACCATTCCTTTATAGTACATTTCATGTTTCTCAATTACTTTAAAGCTTTTATTAAACTTAGCTTTGGTTATAATCTTCAATTGCTTTTGTAATATCAATTCTCCCAGATCATGTGCTAAGGTTCCTTCTGCTGCAAAGGGGCTTGTAGTATCTTTAATGTCTTCTTGTAATCTTGCACTAGGAGTACAGTTTAGCCACATCTCAGCAGAGGATGCACTAAGAAGTGCATGTTTTGCCATTTATATCTCCCCCAATGCTTTTAGTACAGATGGAAAGTCCTTCTCTTCTAAATCTGTTACTTTACTTACTCCATGATCCTTTAGTATCTGTTTTAATTTAGGGGTGTTTTGTTTTGAATTCTTATCCATAAATATCTCTCTTACCTTTTCTATAGTTACAACTGGAGCTTTCTCTTCTACTTCAGTCTTTTTTTCTTTAACAACTTCTGTAACTACTTCTTTAATGATTTCTTTCTTTATCTTTTCTTCTCCAGTAAGGTCCTCTACTTTGTCAGTAACATCAAGCAATAAATCTACCGCCTCACTAGAAGTTTTCACCATCCCATTTTTATAAGCCATGGCACTACCTATCAGTGCGAAAGCTTCTGTTAACTGATCTAATCCTTCAATTTCTACTTTTATATTAATGTCCATTGTTTAACAATCTCCTTTCGTGGTATAATAAAATTAATAGATATTTTCTTATGAACCTATTTGCTGTGGAGCGGTAGGTTCTTTTTCTATGTCTATAAAAACTGTTATGTCTTTTCCATCATTTACTTCAAAATAAATATTTTGTTTATTTGCCTGTAATGCCTGTTCAACTGTAAAATATTGAGTAGCATTTTCAAAAGTTTTTCTCATTTAATCCACCTCCTCAAAATCTATACATCCATCATCAGCCTTTACATAATCCTCATTTAATTTACAAAAGCCAGTATCTGGATAAGAATTACTATTTGCATAATATTGACAGTTCTCACAAACCTCATATCTCATTTACTCCACCCCTTAAATATTAGATTCCTTATAATATATTCTTTTAGAACTTGTCCACTAATTAGTTTTTTAATATATCTTCTATTCACTTATAAACCCCCTAGCCATACCATTCTTCTAAAGCTCTATTTATATCTTGCCTAAGTCTCATAGTGCTCTTTTTAGGAGTTAGCTCCACTTCTGCCTCTTCTAATAAACGTATCTGTCTTACAGCTAAATTAAAGTAATGTTCTCTACGCTTTTCTTCTTCTCTTAGAACTTCATAGTCTTTTAGGCTAATTGTTACTGTTCCTTCTATTATGTTTGACATGATCTAGACCCCCTTTATTCCATAGAATTTGTCATATACCTGCTCTGCATAATCTTCTGTCCAAGTCTCCATAGCTACATCCATACTTGAAATTAGAATCTTTGTCTCTTTTACTTCCATTCTTGTATTCTCTAAAGCTAAGAGCAGGTAACCTATTATTTCTTTTTTAGAATACTCTTCTATCATTTCTAAGCCTCCTTCCTTTTATCTAACCACTCCAATAAATCTGCCTTTAAAACTCTTTTACTCCTGCCAATCCTTAAACAAGGAATACCGCCATGATCATCTGATATGTCCATAAGCTCATAAACTCTTCTTTTGCTTAAGCTTAAGAACTGAGCCAATACATCTGCAGTTAAAACATCTGGTAACTCTTCAAGTTTCATTTGCCTCCGCCCCCTATTCTTCACAATGTTTAGATTATTGAACTTTTTGTCTAAAAAAATATGCAGTTACCTCATGATCTTCTATATCTAATAATTGGCAGGCTAAATTTATTTCTTGCTGGCTCCATGAAACTTTATTGTTTAACTTAAAAGATAATGTTGTCATTGATATACCCATTGCATTTGCAAAGTTTTCCTGGGTCTTGTACTTTTCTTTAATTCTACCTCTTAGTTTATTATAGTCAAAGCTCATCTTTACACCTCCGTTTTATCTGTTTAGTTTTCTGAACTAATTTAAGTATAGCACCTATAATAATATAATGCAAGGGTTTTTTTCATATTTCTAAACTTTTATTTAATTATTGCTTACTTTATGTTTAGGTATGTGATATAATGGCTATACGATAGTGTTAACTAAAGTATGAAAAACCAAATTAAAAAAATGAACTAAATAAAATTAAATTTACTAAAAAAGATGAAATTTTAAAGAAGGAAATCACAAAAAGCAAGAGATATTCTAA
>JACDJC010003770.1_pt1 | contig 10755 bp, 15 predicted proteins | sample 7454191 | NCBI WGS metagenome assembly JACDJC01 (sample SAMN14253291, study PRJNA609438) | sludge metagenome | isolation source: sludge after 25d culture with pyrite and EDTA | collected 2018-12-20
AGGTAGCAGGGGCACTGTTGTTCACAATAGCCTCCACCTCAGCTTCCTGCTGCTTGATGCCCTCTTTAAAGGCGGGCAGGTAGTGCGACTCTTTAATTTTATCAAAAGGGGGCACCCCAAAAGGCGTCTCGTAGGCGGTCAGAAAAGGATTGCTCTCCTCTTTTGGGGTTTGACAGCCCGACAGAAGTAGTAAAGCCATAGGAAAAAATAAAAATAGTTGTTTCATGGGTGATAATGGTTAGTTAGAAGTTTGAAGTTAAAAGACCGAAGACCGATTCCGATAGCTATCGGAACGAAAGCAGAAAAAGATCAACAAAAAGGATTGTTGTTGGCTTTAAATGATTATAAAGAGTAGAGGATTGTTTCATATTGTGGACAAAAAAATCAAGGTTATATGATAAAATGGATTCTAAGCATCATTCAGTGTAGTTTTAGCTCTGTTCATTCTGTATTTAACCAGTTCACGCCTTTCTTCAGCATTCATAAAACAATTCCTTCCCTTTTTTTATTTCCATAAAATGGAGTTTTTCTATGACGAATTTCCCAATCATTTCTCAAAAATAGCAAATTCCTTCCATAATTTGTGGATATGTCTTGTTTTATTGTTCAGATATCAACCTGCTATGTCCTTTCGATCTCTTCATTTGATATTTCAATGAATCAAAAAAAACAACCGGAATGAAAAGTCACGAAGGCCACCAGATGTAGTCAGATGTAGCTTGAAGTAAAATGGGATCTGTTGAGAATTCATTACAGCAGGTTCTATTTTAAACCATTCTGAATAAACCAGGGTAATTGAACATTTTTCCATGAGATTTGTCTACTTTCTTACAGTATGACACCAACACAAAATATTCATTATAAGGTAAAACCGATTAATTGCCTGCAGGAAGCTTAACCTGATTAATTCATGAGTTTTCGTGATGTAAGGTAAATAACCCTGTAATAAGAAAGGAGCAAATCATGTTTAACGAAGGTGTTTTAGGATGGGAACACATTGTTACCATCGTCATTGGCCTGGTATTGGTATCTTTTACAATATGGATAATAGCCAACTCTTATCGGAAAACCAAAGCCAATCAATCCCCATTGAAGAGGGAAATAGAACTTCTGAAAGCACGTTACGCCCGGGGAGAGATCAATGAACAGGAGTTTAAAGAACGTGAAAGAGAATTGATGTCGCGACCGCTTAAGGATTAAGAGAGCTCAAAGGTGAAAGGGCAGAGGGATTAAGGATTACGAAAGGATTAAGGATTAAGGATTAAGAGAGCTCAAAGGTGAAAGGTAAAAGGTGAACAGTAAAAGGATTAAACGGTAAACTCTAATCTTTTACCCTTATTCCTTTCAGTTTTCATCTTTGAGCTTTCAGCCAACTCCCTTTGAGCTTCGAGCTGCGCGCTCCGCGCTTCTAACTTCTAACTTCTAACTCCGATAGTTATCGGGACTAACTTCTATTCTCATGATAAACATCTGGAACAGCCCACTCACATGGATACTTGGAATCATTTTGCTAAGTGTCATCGTCTGGATTCTGACAAAAACCTTTCAGAAAAAAAACAGGCGCGATTTGATGTACAGCCGTAAAACAGCCCTGGACATACTCACCGAACGTTTGGATAGGGGTGAGATTTCCCAAAAACAGTATGAACAAATGAAGGAAGACATTACAAGAACCATTAAAAAATAACCCCAAATGGATATTTCAGAAAAACGTCATGTCACAGGAGATAACTCCTGCATGGTACCGCAACCAGCAAAAGAGAGACCCGGAATTGTGGAGGTAGATACTACCTGGGGCAAGATACAACCCATGCAGGCAGCACCGGGGGTACGCACCGTTGGTGAGTTGGAAGTGCATGACTTCCAGGAAAAAGAGCTTCAGCTTATCGATGGCCGAACCACGGAATTTTATGATGAGTCAACTATTCCCGGGGCCATCAACATTCCTCACACCGAGGCAGCAAACCGGATGGACGAACTGGACCGCTCGCAACCGGCCATATTCTTTTGCAACGGTCCCCAGTGCCCGCAATCGCCTGATGCCATACGCAGCCTACTGGAGGCCGGATACCCCGCCGATAAAATATGGTACTACCGCGGCGGCATGCACGATTGGGTAACACTTGGCTTGCCACTCACTAATAAATCAAATACCAACCGTTAAAAACAAACAATTATGAAGTATTACATGGAAAAAATTCTGACCACCGATTTTGAATCGGCTGTTTCAAAAACAAAGAAACCTTAAAAAGTGAAGGCTTTGGTGTGCTCTCGAAAATTAATATTCACGAGGCATTAAAGGAAAAGCTGGACATCGATTTCAGAAAATGCCGGATTCTGGGTGCATGTAACCCGCCAAATGCTTATAAAGCACTGCAGGCTGAAGATAAGATAGGCACCATGCTGCCATGTAATGTGACTGTGCAGGAGTTGGAACCCGACCTTGTTTTAATTCTTACCAACGGCATATTTGCTGGTAGGATTAATATTTCCACTTGTTTGCCAAAGCCACCAGCGAAAGCATTACAGGCACTTCAACCAACACCCCAACAACAGTTACCAAAGCAGCAGGAGATTGCAAACCGAATAATGCAATGGCAACGGCAACGGCTAATTCAAAAAAGTTACTGGCGCCAATCATAGCTGCCGGGGAACAAATGGCATGGGGCAATTTCAATTTTCTACCGGAAAACCATGTGATGAAAAAAATAAAATAGGTTTGAATGATAAGCGGAACGGCCACAAGCAATATTATTAACGGATTCTCTGTAATTGTATTTCCCTGAAATGCAAAAAGTAAAATCAACGTGAGCAACAGAGCTAAAATAGAAACAGGTTTAAACCTGGGCAAAAAGGATTTTTCAAACCACTCTTTGCCATTTCTGCGTATTAAAATTTTGTGCGTAAAATAACCAGCCAACAGAGGAACCACAACAAATATCAAAACGCTTGAAACCAACGTATTGTAAGGGACCTGAATGTTGGTAATGCCCAGAAGCAGGCCAACAATTGGAACAAAAGCCACCAAAATAATCAGGTCGTTAACCGATACCTGAACCAGTGTATAATTTGGGTCGCCGTCGGTTAAATAGCTCCACACAAATACCATTGCTGTACATGGGGCTGCACCTAATATAATAGCCCCTGCAATGTATTCGCCGGCTAATTCGGGCGTTATAAAGGCGGCATAAATCTTGGTAAAGAAAATCCATGCAAAAAACGCCATCGTAAAAGGCTTTATAAGCCAGTTTACTACAAGGGTTAGGATTAAACCTTTCGGTCGTTTCCCCACATTTTTAATGCTCGTAAAATCCACTTGCAGCATCATGGGATAAATCATTAACCACACCAAAATGGCAACAGGTATATTTACCCTGAATATCTCCATTTTGCTCAAAACCGCAACACTTTCACCTGCGAAATTGCCAATCAAAATACCTGCTGCAATGCAAAGTGCGACCCAAAGCGTCAGATATTTTTCAAAAAAGCCGATTTGTTTTTTCGGGACTACGGTCATAACTTCGGTTTTATCTCTTCCATATAAAGTTTATAAAATGCCTCTTTAATTTCGTCACGAACACGGATGAACTCACTCCAGATAAATTCGTCTGTTCCTTCGGCATGAGATGGGTCGTCAAAGCCAATGTGCAAGCGGTGTTTTACTTTTCCCATAAAGACCGGGCAAGCCTCGTTGGCACCATCGCAAACCGTAATCACGTAATCCCATTCATCATCCAGATACAAATCCACTGAATCGGAAGTGTGGTGGCCGATGTCGATACCGATTTCAGCCATTGCTTTAACCGCGTTTGCATTCAATTTACCCGATGCTTCTGTCCCTGCAGAACGAACGGCAATGTTTTTATCAAACGACTGCAAAAAGCCGTGCGCCATCTGGCTTCGGCAACTGTTGCCTGTGCATAAAATTAAAACTTTCATATTTTACTAACTTTATTAAAGTGTACGAAAAATTTCCCTTTTTACCCCTAAATCCCCCAAGTGGGACTTCCCAAAAAATCTTTTTCCTGGCCCCCTTGGGGGTTGCCTGCCTGCCGGTAGGCAGGGGGTCAAACAGGAAAAAGATTTTTTGAGATTAGGAGAATTTTGTCGTACACCCCATTATTATTTTTCTTCAAGAATTTACATGGCGCCATAAATCAAACCTGTAACTGTGGCCATAACCACAACCAGCAGCACATAAACCAATGTCTTTTGTGTCCCTATAACGCCACGGATAACCAGCATATTGGGAAGCGACAGCGAAGGGCCGGCAAGTAACAGCGCCAGTGCAGGGCCTTTCCCCATTCCGGCGGCTATCAATCCCTGCAAAATTGGCACCTCAGTTAATGTGGCAAAATACATGAAAGCTCCAACTATGGAAGCAAAGAAATTAGAGAACACCGAGTTGCCGCCCACAAGGGTTGAAATCCATTCATTGGGAATTATCCCGGCCATAGCGGTGTCATCGTGAGTTGAACCCAGCAGAAAGCCCGCCACTACAACACCAATGGCCAGCAAAGGCATAATTTGTTTCGTAAAATCCCATGAAGCAAGGGTCCATTCTTTATTATCGGGGTCATTCTTATCTAACAGCGTGATAACACTGAGGCCTGCAATACCAACCACCATGGGTATCAATGGCGATGAACTCAACAATGCCGAGGCGACAGTGGCGATGACTGCCAAAAGTACATGTTGCCATTTAATTTTTAAGATGAAAATCAAGGAATAAATCAATAACAATCCTAAGGCTGACGTAATGTGCCATTTGTAGGCCCATAACCAGTACCATGCTCCACTTGTAACACCCTCGCCCGGTTGGCCCCAGTTGGCAAAAACAAGAATTAACACGAGGGTAAAAAAATGAAAAGCTGTTTGCCACATGGGCCGTTTTTCCGGTAAATCGGGGAAGTTCATCTGCTCTTCCCGTTTGGCTTTCTCTTCCTTCCTGTAAATTAACGACATGGCCGAACCAATGACAACAGCAAACACCACCGCACCAATCACCCGGGCTACGCCCATTTCAAATCCTAAAATACGGGCTGTAAGTATAATGGCCAGAATGTTAATGGCCGGACCGGAATACAGAAAGGCAATAGCAGGGCCCAGCCCCGCCCCTCTTTTGTGAATACTCGAAAACAGAGGCAGGATGGTGCAACTGCACACGGCCAATATGGTTCCCGATACCGACGCCACCGTGTAGGCCACCCATTTTTTTGCTTTTGCCCCAAAGTATTTCATTACAGCACCCTGACTGACAAATACCGCAATTACCCCCGCGATAAAGAAAGCAGGCAACAAACAAAGGATAACATGCTCTTGTGCATACCATTTTGCAAGGTCGAACATGGCAAACAAGGCTTCACTAAATCGCGCATTTTCAAGAGGCATGAAATAGGCAAATACAAAAACTGCTGCAATCCAGGACAGTATTTTAATCTCTTTTTTCCAATCCATAATTTACAAAGTCGTATCGTTCGTAAAAGCACGAACGACTAATTCAAAATTTTTTAAAAGTAAACCGTGAAAATATAGTAAAACCCCACCCCGATGAACACAACCGAAATCACCCGTCTGAACCAAATCTCAAAGGTTTTCACACGATTGTATAAACCTCCGACACCCGAGATGGTAAATGCAATGAACCATGCAAAAATAATCACGGGGATTCCGGTGGCAACGGCAAAAACAACAGGAAGATACAATCCTGATGCACTGCCGATGGTCATTGGAATAAGCATTCCAAAGTAAAGCACACCGCTATACGGGCAAAAAGCCAGCGCGAACAGAATGCCCAACAACAAAACATCCCAGTAGTTTTTCGTGCCTTTTTCCTCGAAATGTTGTGTGAGCCTGCCCATTCCGGGAAACTTGATTTTCAATACATCTAACATAAAAAGTCCGATGAGAACCAATAAAGGCCCGATAACTTTTTCACCGTATTTTTGAAATGTACCTGACATTGCAAATTGATCAGCACCCAGGAATATAATAAAGGCAAGCAAAGTGTAAGCTACCGCTCTGCCCAGGGTATAAACCAAACCATTATAAAACACCCGGTTCCGGTTTTCAATGTCCTTGCCGATAAAACCAATGGCCGTAATATTGGTTGCCAGAGGACAGGGGCTGATGGCAGTCATCAGCCCCAGGAGTAGTGCTGTTACAAACGGCACGGAACTGTTTTCCAAAAGCCCGCCTAATAATCCTTCCATAATTAAAGGAGTGGTTTAATTTTCTCTTCAATTACTTTTTTAAACTTTTCAGGATTTGTCCGGGCATACATGAACCCTTCGTTGGTCAGGTTGATTTTTTTATCGCCTTTCACCACCAGCAAGATTTGGCTGGAAACACCCAGCTCTTTACCTTTGGCTTCACCTGCCGGCTCATCAAGGTTGTAGGATGCAAAACTTACATCCTTGCCAAACAGTTCTTTCACATCCTGCCTTGCTTCCGATTCAACCGCCTTGCAGGTAGCGCAACGGGAGTTAAAATGGAAATAATAAACATCTACTTTGGCTTTTGTCTCCTTTTGATCCGTCTCAGGGGATTGAGCCGAAAGGCTAAAACTCATTAACAGTGAGAAAAACACGGTTAAAAATGCAGCGCTGATTTTTGTCGTCATAATCACTAAAATTTTAATGGTTGGTTAATAGATTTTTAAGCTCTTTTTCGTTTGGCAGCCGTCCGCTTACTACCACTTTTCCGTCGATGACCAACGCGGGAGTGTGCATCACACCATATTGCATGATCTTCATAATATCCTCCTCTTTCTCAATATCGGCATTCATCCCCAGTTCGGTAACCGCATCTCTTGTTGCCTTTTCCAGTGCCTTGCATTTGGGGCAGCCTGTGCCTAAAACTTTGATTTCCATGTTGCTTAAATTTTCAATTTCACACATTTTGTTTAATCCTTAACTCGATTCGTTTTTCGTGAAACGACGAACAAAGGTCGTAAAAAATTTTATATCCCCAGAAAATTTTTAAAAAGAATTTGAGCCTCTTTCCAGTTTTTCTGGTTAAGGCAATACTTAATTCTCGGAGATTCAATCTCCCCCTGTATCAGTCCGGCGTCTCTTAATTCCTTCAGATGTTGCGATAAAGTTGATTTTGCAATAGGTAAATCATCGCTTAAATCACCACTGTAGCAACAACTTTGGTTCGAAAGCAACTCCAAAACATACATCCGAACCGGATGCCCCATTGCTTTGGCGTAACGGGCAGCCCTTTGCTGCTTATCTGTTGTAACTGATTTAATACTCATTTCTATTCGTAATTGTGCGAACAAAGATAGATGCTTTTTTTAAATTACAATAATCACCGTTGAATACTTTTGCAAATTTGGCATTATAGTTAAACTTCCGTATCTTAGATGTAAAAATATGGTCATGGAAAAAGATAAGGGTAAAAAAGCAGGGTTCGACATCAGGTTGTTCTCAGAGCAAAGAGAATTTTTTGAGAAGGCCGCCATCCTGGGTGGTTATAAAAACCTGACTGATTTTGTAATACAGACAATTCAGGAAAAAGCTGATGAAATTATAGCGAAACAAGCTAAATCACTTGTTTTGCAAGATGATAGCGAGATATTTTCTGAGGCAATAATAGACCCTCAAGAGCCCGATGCAGAATTGCTTGAGGCTAAAGAGGAGTTCGGAAAATACAGGATAAAAGAAGAGCAAAGAAAACAGAGGCTAAAAGAGGATTAAGATTAAAATGAGATCCTAAAAAGGAGAGGGAAGAGAGAATGTCTATAGAACCCGGCTATCTGAAGAGATTGGGAAAAGAAGATTTACAGGAAAAATTAGTAGAGGCTAAAAAGCATATTACCAATTGCAATCTATGTCCTCATGCATGTGGGGTAAATAGAATGGAGGAGGTTGGTGTATGTAGGGCAAATCATAATGCGATAGTATCGAGCTATGCACCCCATTTGGGCGAAGAGAGAGTTCTTGTTGGACAGAGGGGTTCTGGAACAATATTTTTTGGATATTGCAATCTGAGCTGTGTCTATTGTCAAAACTATGAGCTGAGTGGTTATGGTGAAGGGGAGATAGTGTCGAACGAGAAATTGGCTCGTATGATGTTGACATTGCAAAATCATTATGGCTGTCATAATATAAACTTAGTCACTCCTACTCACTTTGTACCCAATATTGTGGAGGCTATCTGTTTAGCTGCTCAAAATGGATTGAAGCTACCCATTGTATATAATTGTGGTGGCTATGAGAGTGTGGAGACCCTGAGGCTTCTCGAAGGGGTGGTAGATATTTATATGCCCGATTTTAAATACTCTTCTACCGGGTTTGGAAAGAGGTATTCGAAGGTTGTCGATTATCCCGAGAGAGCTAAAGAGGCTTTGAGAGAGATGGATAGACAGGTAGGCGGGCTGAAAGTGGATAATAGAAATATAGCCTATAGAGGTTTATTGATCAGACATTTGATGCTGCCTGGGGGATTGGAAGATACGAAAGGGGTTTTGGAGTTTATTAAGAGGGAGTTGTCTGCCGATGTTTTGGTAAATCTAATGAGTCAATACTATCCTTGTCATAAGGCATTTGATTATAAGGAGATAGGGAAGAGATTGGATTTGACGGAGTATGAAGAGGCTTATGATTATGGTGAAAAATTGGGGTTGAGGTTGGTAAGATAGTTCGTATTTCCCTTGGTTGGTGGGATTATCCATTCATGCTGCTTGCGCCGATTTGTAATCAGAGCGTTTGCGTAAAAAAGAACAAACAAAACAGACGCATTGCAAGTGTATGCGAATGACACGAAGGCTGGCAAAGGCTAAAGGCGTTAACTTGTCCTCCCACCTGGTTCATTTCCAAATCCTGAAGTTCTTTCGAGAGCATTTTAGTCCCTATTCCTTTCACTTCACGCAGCAAATCCATAAATCCCAATTTGCTACCTTCTATAAGTGTCCCCAAAATATGGAACTTCCATTTTCCGGATAAAATGCTCATCGTATCACTGATGGCTTGCATCCTGACTTGACAAACGGGCGTATTGATTTGCATCATCATTAAAAAATGAAGTTTTATAAAATGAAAAATACCGCAATATCAGTTGTAAAAAAAATGTTCGCTGCATTTGGCAGTGGCGATATAGAAAAATTCGTAGCAACAGTTTCCGACGATACCGTTTGGATTTATCACGGCACGCAAATTATTCCACAAGGAGTTTTTGAAAAAAAAGAAGGTGTAAGGACTTTTTTCAGTAATATTATCGACAGAACTGAAATCATCAGCTTTGAACCTCAACAATTTATTGTTGAAGGAAATATGGTTGTTGTCTTAGGCCGGGAACATCAACGTGTAAAACGAACAGGAAAAGAACTAAAGCAAAAATGGGTTCAGATATATACTGTTGAGAACGAATTGATTACAAGGATGGAGGAATTTGCCACTTCGGAAGAGGTTAATTAAGTATCATTGTGCCAATTAAAATCAATCTCATAGCATTACTAATTTCCTTGTTAAGCGTTACAGCTGGTCAGGGACAATCAAATACAAATAACATGAATAAAGAAACATCAAAAAACAATCCGCTTTTGTGCGATATAGAAACCGGAATCTGTGAAACTTCAGATGAAAATACGGACACAACAGCTGAAAACAAAATTCAATCAACTAATAAATCCGTAAAGGCAATTTATTATACCGACCCTATATGCTCGTCCTGCTGGGGTATTGAGCCACAATTACGTAAGCTAAAATTGGAATATGGCGACGCTGTTGAAATAGAATACAGAATGGGTGGTTTATTGCCTGACTGGAGTTACAATAGCGGTGGCATCGGTAAACCATCAGACGTGGCCGGTCACTGGGACGAGGTGAGTGTGCATTACGATATGCCCATCGATGGCGACCTTTGGTTAGAAGACCCTTTAGATTCATCTTATCCGCCATCTATTGCATTTAAAGCAGCACAAATGCAAGACAATGAAAAAGCAATACTATTTCTTCGGGAAATCAGAGAAATGGTTTTTCTGAAAAAGAAAAATATTGCCAAGTGGGAGCATATAGAAGGTGCAGCCAAAAACGTTGGATTAAATATGGAGCAGTTCAAAACCGACTTCGAAACCAATGCGAAAGCACTGTTCGAGGCAGATTTGGAGTTAGGGAGAGAGCTGGGCGTGAGAGGGTTTCCAACGATGTTCTTTTTAGACGATTCGGGCAATAAAGAAATCGTTTATGGCGCAAGACCTTATGCCTTTTACGAAATGGCCATTCTTAAATTGAATCAGAATGCTACCAAAAGTGAATACAGCAAAAAATGGGAAGAACTCTTCTCCATATATCATACACTCACCGCGAAAGAGTTTTCCGAACTCTCGGGAACGCCAAGAAATGAAAGTGAAGCAGTATTGAATGAACTTTCAGACAATGGAACATTGGAAAAATTGACCACAAAAAACGGTTCTATTTGGAAATGGGTAAATAAAAAACAGTATTAACAGAAGCAATAAGAAGTACAGGTAGCAGCCTTGTGAATATTTTGAATAAAGCACAAATGTACAACTACAGACATAGTATAGCAACTTTTTCAGCTTTGCATTGTTTCATTATTGTCGAATAAAAATATTATGAGCAAAAATGTATCAGACCAACTGATGGAAACATTGGTTAATGCAGGTATCCAAAGGATTTATTCAATAGCAGGCGATAGTTTAAATCATGTAAATGCTGCAGTTCACCGCAATGGAAAAATTAAATGGATTCACGTACGGCACGAAGAAACTGCTGCATTCGCTGCCGG
>JACDJC010003773.1_pt1 | contig 10735 bp, 9 predicted proteins | sample 7454191 | NCBI WGS metagenome assembly JACDJC01 (sample SAMN14253291, study PRJNA609438) | sludge metagenome | isolation source: sludge after 25d culture with pyrite and EDTA | collected 2018-12-20
GCCGTGCATGACGAGGCTGGCGCTTTGAGGTGTATTCATTGAAGGGGTTCCTCCCGGGGGGTGTCCGCAGCCCGCACGCGCAGGGCCAGACCCAGGTAACAGGCATAAGACAGGGCGTACATGATGCTGGTGGCCAGCATGATGCCCGCCGCGCCCATGCGCGGGGCCAGTACGGCGTTCATCCAGACCTTGACCAGAAAATTCAGAACGGCGATGGCGGCCATCCAGCCGTAGCGGTTCTGGCTGGCCAGCAACTGCACCAGGATCAGCACGCCGAAATAAAAGGGCAACTGTAGCAGGCCCCAGCGCAGCACATGGGCCACGACCGCAGTATCTTGCGCCGTGAACGCACCGCGCTGGAACAGCAGCGACACGACCCAGGGCGCCAGCCACCAGCCGATCAGCACGACCAGCGCACCGATCGCCAGCAGCGCGACCGACCATTTCAGGGCCATGGTACGCGCATGGGCCGCATCACCGCGCGCCTGAATGTCGGCCAGTACCGGCAACGCAGCCCGCCCGACCGAAGCGGCACCCAGTCCGATCATCAGCGACAACAGGCGCGCGGCATAGCCCAGGGTGGCATTGGCATTCTGGCCCAAGCCCGCCGCCGTGTACTGGTCGATCGGCCCGACAAAACTCATGGCGAGCTGGCCGACCAGCATGATGCCCGCCGCCGCTGCCAGACTGGACCACTGGGGCGCCCGGCGGCTCAGGTGCGGGCGCACCGGCACCGCGTCGGCACGGCGTGCCAGACGCATCTGCAGCACGGACTGCAGCGCATAACCCAGCAAGGTGCCCCACAGTAGCGGCAGCACCCCGGCACCGGGCGGGGCCGCCAGCACCCAGATCAGGATCATCAGGGCCGGGACACTGTCCAGCAGGGTATTGATGTGGCGCTCATGCGCGCGCAGCCGCGCCGCACTGAGCCCGGTCCAGATCGTGAAGAGCGCCGCGGGCGCGAACCCCAGAATGAGCAGCAGGCTCATGTCCCGCACGGCGGGCGACAGACCCTGCCCGGCCACCCGCAACACCAGCGGCCAGGCCAGGGCCAACCCCCCGGCCACCACAGCCCCCAGCAGCCAAGCCCAGGCCTGCAGTTCGCCCAGGAACCGCGCGTGCGATGCGGATCCGCCCTGGCGGCTGCGCACCAGCGCCGGAATCAGGACCACCGAACAGGCCCCCACCAGCGTGAGCGGCAGCCAATTGGCCAGCGTGAGTGTGAACTGATAGGCGTCGACCACGTCGCTGACGCCGTAGCGCCAGGCGACCGCCATTTCCTTCAGGGCTCCCACGGCCTTGCCCATCAGCAGGAACAGGGCCACGCGCGACGCCCCCAGCGCGATGCGACGATGATCGGCGTGCAGGCCCGCCAGCCGGGCCTTCAGGGACGCGAGCACATCAGCCTCGCGCGGTGGGCCGTGACCGCGCCCGCCGCATCAGCGCAGAAACTGGGTGTACCAGGGCATGGCGACCTCGAGCCCGCGCAGAATGTCATAGAGCGGCTCATAGCCCAGCAGGCCTTGCGCCTTGTGGATGTCGGCCTGGGAATGGCGCACGTCACCCGGGCGGAATTCACCATGACGCGGGGCTCGCTTGTACGACACGCCGTTCTGATCGAGCGTGTCGCGCAAGTGCCCGAAGAGTTCGTTCAGCGAGGTGCGCGCGTCGCACGCGACGTTGTACACCTGGTTGACGCTCTCGGGTCCGGCCAGGGAGGCGAGCACATTGGCCTGCACGACGTTGTCGATGAAGCAGAAATCCCGGCTGGTCTCGCCATCGCCGTTGATCACGACCTCCTGGTCACGGATCATGGCCGACACCCATTTGGGAATCACGGCCGCGTAGGCGCCCTCGGGATCCTGGCGCTTGCCAAAGACGTTGAAATAGCGCAGGCCGATCGAATCGAAGCCGTAGACACGCGCAAACACATCGGCATAGAGCTCGTTGACGTACTTGGTGACGGCGTAGGGTGACAGGGGCTTGCCGATGCGGTCTTCGACCTTGGGCAGATCGGGATGATCGCCATAGGTCGAGCTGGAGGCCGCATAGACGAACGAGCGCACCTGCGCGTCGCGGGCCGCCACCAGCATGTTCAACTGACCGCCGACATTCACGGCGTTGGTCGTGATCGGATCGGCCAGCGAGCGCGGCACCGAACCCAGGGCGGCCTGATGCAGCACATGCTGCACCCCGGCCACCGCATGGCGGCACGTATCCAGATCGCGGATGTCGCCCTCGATGAAGCGAAAGCGCCCCCACTGATCCGGGCGCACCAGCGACTGCACTTCGTCCAGATTGTGCTGGTGGCCCGTGGCGAAATTGTCCAGCCCGACGACGGTCTGATTCAGGCCAAGCAGGGTTTCCAGCAGATTGGAACCGATGAAGCCCGCGCAGCCCGTGATCAGCCAGATGCGGGGATGGGACTGCAGTTCGGTGCGCACGGCATCATAGCGTGTGTTCATGATGAGGCCTTCAGAGACGCAGGTCGGACTCGCCGGCGGCGAGCACGTATTTCAGGTCGTACAGGACATGGTCGGGTTTGCCCAGCGCCCGCAGGGCCGCCGCACCCATGGCGGCGAACTGTTCGTGGGCCACGGCGACAATGATGCCGTCATAGGCGCCAGGCGCAGGCTGGGCGACCGGTGTGATCCCGTATTCCTGCCGTGCCGCGGCGGCGTCCACCCAGGGGTCGTAGACGTCCACGTCCATGCTGTATTCGCCCAGTTCGCGCACGATGTCCACAACGCGGGTATTGCGCAGGTCCGGGCAGTTTTCCTTGAACGCCAGGCCCATGACCAGCACATGTGCACCCTGCACCTGGATGCGCCGCTTGGTCATGGCCTTGACCAGCTGCGACACCACGTAACTGCCCATGGAGTCGTTCAGGCGACGCCCGGCCAGTATGATTTCCGGATGGTAGCCGATCGCCTGGGCCTTGTGCGTCAGGTAGTAGGGATCGACGCCGATGCAGTGGCCGCCCACCAGCCCGGGACGAAACGGCAGGAAGTTCCACTTCGTGCCCGCGGCTTCGAGCACATCCTGCGTGTCGATGCCCAGACGGTTGAAGATCAGGGCCAGTTCATTGATCAGTGCGATGTTCACGTCACGCTGAGTGTTTTCAATGACCTTGGCGGCCTCGGCCACCTTGATCGACGGTGCCCTGTGCGTCCCGGCCACGATGATCTGGCGATACAGTTCATCGACCAGTTCCGCCACCTGGGGGGTGGACCCCGAGGTCACCTTGCGGATCGTGGCGACCCGATGCAGCTTGTCGCCCGGGTTGATGCGTTCCGGGCTGTAGCCGGCGAAGAAATCCTTGTTGAACGTCAGGCCCGAGACGCGCTCGAGCACCGGCACGCAGACGTCCTCTGTGGCCCCCGGATACACGGTGGATTCATAGATGACGATGTCGCCGCGCTTGAGCACGCGCCCGATGGTTTCGCTGGCGCGCTCCAGCGGCGAGAGGTCGGGCTGCTTGTACTGGTCAATGGGCGTGGGCACCGTGACGATGAAGACATTCGCGCCGGCCAGTTCGGCCGGATCGCTGGTGTAGCGCAACTGGCGGGCCTGTGCCAGTTCCTGCTGGTCGACCTCGAGCGTGTGGTCACGTCCGGCGCGCAGTTCACCGATACGGTGGGCGTTGATGTCGAAGCCCAGTACGCTGCGCTGCTTGCCGAATTCCACGGCCAGCGGCAGACCGACATAGCCCAGGCCCACGACGGCCAGTTTGACTTCCTGTATGTTCAAGTTGATTCTCCCCGGCGCAAATGCCGTGTTGCTGGATGCATTTTAATCGCGTCGGCCGCGCCGCCCCAGGGACGGCAGCAACAGCCAGCGGGGGCGCCGCCAGGTGACCAGCCGGATGTACAGCCAGATGTAGATGGTGGCAAAGGCTGCCATGCTGATGCACAGCACCCAGGCGTTGTCCCACCAGATCGTGGCGGGCACCAGCCCGATCAGGGCCAGCAGCCACAGATAGGGTGAGGCCATGGCATTGCACAGCGCCGGCAGCGCATGGCGCCGGTCGCGGCTGAAGGTCACCCGCACGAGGCGGCGAAACACCAGCTGATGCAGGTGCAGCGCATCGGGCTGATCGACCGGCACGCCGCGCTTGAATTTGCGTCGCCAGATGGAAAACAGCGTCTCGAAGACCGGGTAGAACAGCACCGCCAGCGCATAAAACGGAGACACGCCCGGATTGCGGACCACCAGCTGCACGGCCAGTTCGGCCAGCATGAAGCCCAGGAAATAAGCGCCCCCATCGCCCAGAAACACGCGGCCGAAAGGAAAATTCCACACCAGAAAGCCCAGTGTGGCCGAAGCCAGGGCCGTGGCGATCAGGAAGATGGGGATGTCCTGCACCTGGATGGCGACCAGCGCCAGGGACACGGCCATCAGCGTGGCAATCATGCCCGCCAGCCCATTCATGCCATCGATGATGTTCAGCGCGTGGGTGCAGCCGCCCACCGCCACCATGGTGAACAGCAGTGAAATGATCGGCCAGTTGGACAGCAGCGCGTCCGCCCACGACAGGCCCACGCGCGAGACCCCGCCCAGCAGCCACCAGGCGATGCCCGCCGAGACGAACGCCGCCAGCAGACGCTTGCCCGAGCCGACGTCCTTGGTGATGTCCTCCAGCAAGCCGGCCAGGAACACGGGCGAGGCGGACACGAACAGCGCCGGCCAGAGCCAGGTCAGGGTCATGTTGCTGGGCCCCAGCACCAGCAAGCCGGCCAGCGTGCCGGCCACCACCGCCAGGCCCCCCACACGCGGCGCGGCGCGGACATGCATGGCCTGAGGCTTGTGCAGGTCCGTGTCACCGGTGAAGCGCACGTGCCAGCGTTCCGAGATGACGATCAGGCCGCCCACCATGAAGGCCACGATCCCGATGATCGGCCAACTCAGCGAGGCGGACAGATTGGAGGCGTTCAAGAGGGATCCGACAGGATAAAACGAGATTATCGGCCAAATTTGTAACAGACGTGGCCGGGCTTCAGATACACGTGCAACAAATGGGCCCTGAACGCCTTGTGCCCGTGCGCCGGACAAGCGCTGGCGCCATATTACGGTGTTCGGCGCATTCTTGCCAAATCCACCAAAAAAAAGCCCAAGATCCGAAGATCCTGGGCTAAATCCACCAAAGGAGGAGGGTGGAGGAGACAACCTGGGCATGTCGGGCTGCGAAGGCCTGGGGCCTGAGCCGCCGTGATCCGGGTTTTCCCGCTGCAATCACGTTTCGACATCCGATAAACAGAGTATATAGGCAAAGTTTGCTGCGATGCAAGATCTATTTGTTGTCAATAGACATCATCCATGAGTTTGTGGTGTTTTCCACACAACCAAGGGTAATCCTTGACCCGAAAAAGCGATTCTTGACCAGGAAAAGCGGTCCTTGACCCAGAAAAGTGGCCCTTGACCCGGGAAAGGACATTCCTGATCGTAAAGGCGGCCCTTGACCCGGAGAAGGACATTCTCGACCCAAAAAAGCCGCGCCGGATCATTGGCGCGCCGGATCATTGGCGCGCCGGATCATTAGCGCGCCGGATAAAAAGCATGCCGGATCAAAACCGATACGCTGTGCTCGTCATGAGACGCGACATCAGGCGCATGAGCCCGCGCACCGGGGGCGACAGGGGCACCGCGCCGTACGTTTCCGCCGTCGTCCGATGGCGGATCTCGTCATCGCGCATCTGCGTGACGATCTGCCGCGAACGCCGGTCCTGGGCAGGCAAGGCAGCCAGGTGTCCGTCCAGGTGTTCTTCCACCTGGCGTTCGGTCTCGGCCATGAAACCCAGGTTGTACGGCACGCCCGCACGGCTGGCCGCCAGCCCCAGGCCAAAAGAACCCAGATACCACAAGGGATTCAGGACGCTCGGCCGGCTGTGCAGTTCATCGAGCCGCTGACGGCACCAGACCAGGTGGTCGACTTCCTCTTCGGCGGCCTGCAGCAGCACATCGCGAATGCGTGCATCGCGGCACGGCAAGGCCTGCCCCCGATAGAGCGCCTGGGCGCAGATTTCGCCGACATGATTGACGCGCATCAGGCCGGCCGCGTGGCGTGATTGCGCAGCGCTCAGGACCGGATCATCCGCCGTCTGCGGGCCGGGCGGGTAGGGGCGGCGACCAGGCAGCGTGCCGTCGAGCACCTGCAGCGCACGACCGGCCTCGGCCAGCAGCCGGTCCAGCAGCCCCTGGCGGCGCTGCCAGGGATGCATCGTCAGGGCAGCGCCTGTCGCGCCTGAACCGATGCTCGTTGCACACGTGACATCCGGGTGGCTGGTGCCGGTGTCGGCGGATGCCGCCTGCGGATCCCCTTCGGCGGCTGACTTTGCTGTCTCGTCCATGATTTCCCCCTGGTCGATGATTCAGAATGGGCCGGCCGATCGTCAGGAAATACCGGGTCAGTCATTCGCAACGGTCGCGCGACGATTCGAAACCCCCGCTCAGCGATTCAGAAAGCGCAGAACGGGTTTCAATTCCGCCAGCAGCCAGCACGAGGGCAGCACGATCGCCAGAGCGATCAGCCCGCGTCCCGCCCAGTCCTGGTCGTCCTGCAGGTAGGCATTGCACAGCCGGATGGGCTGATCCAGGTAGATCATGCCGACGATGGCGCTCATCCAGCAAAAATTGCCCAGGAAAAAGAGCTTGATGATCACGTTGGAACGCCGCAGTGACGCCCGCAGGATCCAGCCGCAGACCGGAAGCCCCACGTATTTGAAGGCGGCCACCCGCCAGTCCGTCAGGGCATCGTCCAGCGCCTTCGGGATCATCCAGCCGGCACCGATCAGGCTGACCAGCAGCAAGCCGGGCATACCATATTCATTATAGGACCAGACGGCGCGCGGTCCCGCTTTCGGCCAGCCTGGCGCGCCGGGTGCCTGCCCCCGAGGCCGTGTGGCGTCCGGCATCGGGGCGCGCGCGGGTCCCGGCATCGCAGCGCGCGCCCGTTCCCGTGCCCTGGATGCGGCATGCCAGGCCTGTTCGGCGAACAGGCCTGCCAGGACCAGCAGGGGAATCTGCACCAGCATGTGCAGACTCATGAAGGCCGTCCAGGTCGCGCGCGCGCCCAGTGCCACGCCCAGGCAGACCAGCGCCAGGCCCAGGGAAACGGGTGCCGCGCCCAACTGATGCTTCATGGCGGCGCCCCTTGTGGCGGCAAGCCGGGCGCTGGATGCGGTGCGGGCGCTGGATGCGGTGCGCCGGCCAGCCACTGCACCGCCGCAGCCAGCGCCTGCTCGGACTCGTCCAGATCCAGGACACGCACCAGGCGTCCGTCGGGCGTCACGACGTGAAAGGCCGCATTGTGCTCGAACTGCCCCAGCGGCGCTGGCACGATCGTGATGCCGAACAGCCGCAGCACGGCATCACGCTGCGCCGCTTGTGTGAACGCCATGAACTGCCAGACCGATCCCTGCGCGCCCATGCGCTGGGCATAGCGCGCCAGCGCCGGCGCCTGGTCGCGCAAATCAAAGCTGATGCTGATCAGGCGGATGCGGTGCTGCAGGCCATGAGCGACGATGGTGTCCTGCAGGCGCTCGCTCAGGGAGCCCTGGGCCAGGCACAATGAGATGCAGCGCGTGTAGAAGAAATTGATGATGGCGACCCGCCCATCGCGCTGCAGATCCCGGCGCAGGGGCACGACGCGGCCGGCTTCGCCCATCAGCAGCGCATCGGGCACCGGGCGCGGGTGGCGCGCCACCGCCTGGCGCCGCGCGGCTTCCGCCGTCAGCACGGTGAAGCCGTCCGTCAGGCCATACAGGGCCCCGATTCCGACCAGCAAGGCAAGCGCCAGCGACAACACCCAGCGCATGACGCCGCCACGTCCCTATTGGCCCAGCAGGGGGCGCAGATCCTCGTCACCCTTCCAGGGCGTGGTCTGGTCCTTGGTGGCCTCGCGCACCTGGGCCACGAGACTGGCGTCGATCTCGGACGCGGAGTTGCCGAAGCTCGTGCGCACGTGGTTGATGACGGCAGCCACCTCCGCATCCGAGAGCTTGTCCTGGAAGTGCGGCATCTCGCCATTGTAATGAGCCCCCTCGACCGTCAGCGGGCCGTGGATGCCATGCAGCACGATGCGCACCATCACGGCCGGATCGGACGTGGTCCACTCCGATTTGGCCAGCGGCGGGAACACGCCTGGCACGCCAGCCCCGTTGGCCTGGTGGCAGGCCACGCAGTGGGCGGTGTACAGCTGGCCACCATCGGCCGACACCGGCACGGCGAAGTCGGCCGCCACCCGATCATCACCCAGAGACGCCGGCATGGGGTTGTAGCTGGAAACCAGGTACCAGAGCGCCCACACGAACAGGATGCCGATCACGCTCAGAACGAGCTTGGGCACCGGGCGGCTGCCCTCGTGTGGCTCGGGCTGCTCGCGGCGCTGCTGGGGAAATTTGGGATCACTCATTGCTTGGCTCCTTCAGCGGCCTGTTGTGGCAGCTCTGGCAGCTGGACACCGGGGTGGATCGGATAGGTGTGATCCAGGCCGATCAGATAGGCCACCAGGTCCAGGGCTTCGGGCGTGGCCACCACGACCTTGCCATCGGGGGGAGCGTAGCTGGGCGGCAGGTTCACGACCTTGTCGCCTTCTTCGGGCTTGTCCTTGAGCTTGAACATGAAGGGAAAGGCCGGCATGTTGCTGCCCGGCGTATAGGCGCGCGGCTCGTACAGGTGGCCCAGATTCCAGTCCACACTGGGCTGGCGCGCCCCGATGTTGAACAGGTCGGGCCCGGTGCGCATCGTGCCCAGCAGGTGTGGGCTGTCGTAGTAATAATCGCCGGCCACCGGCGCACGACCCCAGCCGCGCTGGAAATCAGGAGCCTGCGACTGACTGCGCGGCTGCTGCGAATGACAGTAGACGCAGCCCATGGCGATGTAGACCTCGCGCCCGCGCAACTGCTGTTCCGTGTAGGGCTTCAGGCCCTCGGAGGGTGGCACGTCCGACAACTGCATGTAAGGCACCACGACCAGCGTGGCCGTCGCGAGCGCAAGGGTCACCATTGCGCCGCTGAGAAGTTTGTATTCGCTTTCCATGATCAGGCACCTGCAATCGCCTGATGCTCAGGCTGACGCTTACGATTGTGTAACAGAGCGGGCCCCACACGGCTCGTGCCATAGCGCAGCGCCATCAGCACGAAATGCACGGCGAACACCAGATGGCCCAGGGTCATCAGGCTGCCCCCCAGCGAGCGGCCTTCAAGATAGGGAATCGTGACGCGCACGGAATCCATGAAGGGTTTGGAGGCATCCAGCATGTCCAGCCCCTGCAGCCAGCCGCCGATGGACAGGCTCACGAAGTAGATGGCAAAGCCCACGGCCACCAGCCAGAAATGCAGGACGATGAGCCTCGGATGCGGCCATTCCCAGGACATGACGCGCGGCATCACGAAATAGATGGCGCCGAACATGGCCAGCGAGAAGAACGCGTACAGGCCCAGGTGGGCGTGCGCCACCGTGAAGTGAGTGAAGTGCGCCACCGTGCTGACGCTGCGCAGGGCCTCGAACGAGCCTTCGAGAGAGCTGAGCGTGTACATCATGGCACCCAGCACGATGAAACGCAGCGTGGGCGAGTAGTACATGGTCTTGAAATGACCACGCATCGTCAGGTGCTGGTTCACGGAGAACGCCAGCACGGGAATGATCATCATCATCGACTGCACGATGGACAGCGTGATCAGCCAGTGCGGCACCGGGCCGCCCACCAGATGGTGGCCACCCACCTGGCCATAGAAAAACGCCAGCGCCCAGAAACCGATCAGCGACAGGTTGTAGGACTGAATCGGTCGGCCGATGATCTTGGGCAGGAAGTAATAGATCGAGGCCAGCGCGATCGGTGTGTAGTACAGGCCCAGCACGTTGTGGCCGAACCACCAGTTCATGGTGGCCTGCTCCACGCCGAAGTGCACGCCGGGCACCTTGCCCACCAAGTACAGCACCGGGAACCAGAACAGCGCCGCACCCATGTACCAGATCGACACATACAGGTGATCCACCTTGCGGTTGCGCAGCGTGAACACCAGCGGCAGACCGATCAAGGCACCGCCCAGGACGATCAGGATGCTGATCTGCCAGGGGATTTCCAGCCACTCCAGGCCATCGTTGATGCCCACGGCAATGCTGCCCAGGCCGGCAATCAGGCCGGCATTCCAGAGCATGCAGCCCAGCAGCGCGAAACGGCCGCCGTACAGGCGCGTCTTGAGCAGGCGCGGCAGCATCCAGATGGCCACGCCGAAGGCCGCCATCGGGCACCAGCCATAGGCCACCATGTTCAGGTGCAGCGTGCGGGTGCGCCCGAACGTGAGCCAGGCGTACTGGGTCAGGAATTCCGGGTTGTGCAGCTTGATCGAGCTGATCAGACCAAAGGTCGATGCCAGGACCAGCCACACGATGGCACAGGACAGGAAGGTGAAGGTGACATAGGCGGTCGACTGGTCGGCCTGCAGGCGCGCAGCCAGCTCTTCCTTGAGCTTTGCCGCCAGGGAAGGATCCACCACGGCCTTGCCGCCTTCGGTGACGACTCTTTGCAGCCCGGCACGCTGCTCGGGCGTGGCCGACGGGTCCTCGACGTGGCCGATTTCGCCGGTCGAGAAAATCACCCCGGCCGCGGCCGGGTTTTCATCGAACATGTTGCGCCTGAGCGACCAGATGAAAATGCCCAGGCCCGTGACGGACATGATGAAGGTCAGAAGCAATACAGTGACGGTATCCACAGCGTTTCCGATGAGTGGCAAAA
>JACDJC010003774.1_pt1 | contig 10734 bp, 10 predicted proteins | sample 7454191 | NCBI WGS metagenome assembly JACDJC01 (sample SAMN14253291, study PRJNA609438) | sludge metagenome | isolation source: sludge after 25d culture with pyrite and EDTA | collected 2018-12-20
AACAGAGATTAACCTATGTTTTTAAGATATTAGTATATATTTATCTACCCCACACATAACTATTTTAAATATCATAGGAGTGATAAATGAAGTATATTTTAATGTTAATGTTATCTATATCAGCACTATTTGCTGTGGTAGTAACTAATATAAATAATTAAATGCTCAAATTTAACTTCAGTAGCTAACAGCAAGTAACCAATGCTATTACTATGATGATTTTACTTAACATCTCTAAGTATGGCTATGGTTGCAAAGCTAGAGATTAAAATACCTATAAAAACTCCAAAAGAGATAGTTTGTGAGTAAAATATATACATCAGTATCGCCACTATTGCGGGGTTTACATAGACATATGCCATAACTTTTTTTGGACCTAAAATGAGAGTTGCCTTTTGGTATAAAAATAGTGTAAAAATCGTCGTTCCTATAACAAGATAGAGCATTGAGTAGAGCATATTTGGCTCAATTTTGTGCCATTTAAAAGGTATGTTTAAAAATAACATAGCACTGTACATCCACAAACTTCCACCTAAAAGTGTGCTAAAAACTAAGATGAGAATGTCCTCTTTTTTGCTATATAAAATCTTTAAAAAGATCGGGTAAAGCGACATGCTAAGCGAAGCTAGAAAAAATATAATATCACCACCATTTACACTAAAAGTTGCCAAAAGTTCAAAATCGGCTCTAAAAATGACAATAATGGTAGAAATAATGCCAAGCAAATAGATAAAAAGTTGTTTAAGTGGTATGAGTTCTTTAAAGAAAAATATGCAAAAAATTGCCGTTAAAAGTGGCACTAGTGTATAGATGGTACCTGTGTTTAGCACACTAGTTTGCTCTAATGCACTAAACATTCCAATAAAATATAGTGCATAAAAAAGGCTCACAACCATAGCACGGGGTAGGATTTTAGCAATGTTTTTAAGTGCATTTTTCTTTAGTAGTACAAAAGGCGATAGTAAAACTAGAGCTATAACAAATCTATAAAGTGTGAGAGAAATGGGGTGAGTGCTACCTGATAACTCTTTTGAAGCTAAAAATGAACCAGCTATTAAAATAGTGGCGATGATTACATATATGTGGGCTTTTAATTCTTGTTTCATTTTGCTATTTTATCTAAAATAGCTAAAATGGTGTGAAAAACAGGGGTGAAATTTGAGCTGGTACATACTTTTTATAGCTGGATTATTTGAGGTATTTTGGGCTGTTGGGTTAAAATATAGTGAAGGTTTTACAAAGCTAACACCGAGTGTTTTTACAGCTATTTTTATGGCAATAAGTATATATTTGCTAAGTATTGCTATAAAAACACTACCACTTGGAACTGCTTATGCCACTTGGGTTGCCATTGGAAGTATTGGTGGAGTTATTGCGGGAGTTATGCTTTTTGGAGAGAGTTTAAGCTTACTAAAAATCGCCTCAATGCTTATGATTGTGGGTGGAATAGTAGGACTTAAACTCTCAAGTGTTTAACTTTTGTAAACACTTTTCATAACATCTTCCATATCTTGAGCCTCTTTTTTTGCTTTTATGATCACATCTTTGTCATAATCTAGCTCTTTTTTTGAGATTTTTTCATCATATTCAACTTGCGATAATATGTATTTGATTGTGTTTAATCTAGCACTTTTTTTATCGTTTGTTTTTACTATGATCCAAGGGGCATGGGTGCTATCAGTAGCTCTTAGCATTCGGTATTTTGCCATACTATACTCATCCCAAAGTCCTTGAGATAGCTCATCAATGTCTGAGAGTTTGTACTGTTTTAGTGGGTCGGTTTTTCTTGATTTTAGTCTTTTTGCTTGTTCATCTTTTGTGATCGAGAAGTAAAACTTAAAAATCTGGGTTTTATCATCTTTTATCATCTTCTCAAAAACAGGTGCATCTTCTAAAAACTTTGCATACTCAACTTGTGAGCAAAACCCCATAACAGGCTCCACCATAGCACGGTTGTACCAGCTTCTATCGAACATTACTATCTCACCAGCAGATGGTAGATGTGCTGCGTATCTTTGAAAATACCACTGAGTTCTCTCATCTTCATTTGGTTTTGAAAGAGCGACTACTCTAGCACCACGGGGGTTTATGTGCTCGGTTATGCGTTTTATAATACCGCCTTTTCCAGCCGCATCACGACCTTCAAAGATAAATATAGCTTTAAGACCATTTTTCTTAATATGATTTTGGTACTTTAAAAGCTCAACTTGAAGTTTTTCTAACTCTTTTTCATAGTTTTTATCTATGTTTTTTTTGCTCATCGCTTTACATCCACTTCATCTAACATGCTAAAAAACCCATCAACTTCTCGCCCACCCTGATCAGAGTGGATGAGATCGCCATTTGAGTTTAAAAAATAGTGCCTTGGCACACCTTGAGTTTCACAAAAAGATGGAATTTTATGTCTATCTCTTGAGAGATAAACCAAAACAAACTCATCATTTAGTCTATCCATAACCGCTTTATTTGAGAGAGTCTGCTCCTTAAATCTATCGCACCATCTACAAACATCAGCACCCACAAAGATGTAAATATCTTTATGCTCTTTTTTAGCAACAACTAAAGCATCTTCGTAGCTATGAAGCCATGCAAGATCTGCTGCAAAAAGATTGAGCGATAAAATGAGTAATATAACAATTTTTTTTAACATAAAGCATACCTCTTAATATGCTATCATACTATAAAAAAGTTTATAGGGCAAACACTATGATAGCAAAGCTTTACTTGGGTTCTAAAGAGGTTGTGAGAGATAGTTTTACAACTAGGTTAAATCCATACAACAATGAGGTGGCTTCAAAAGCGGTTTTGTGTGATAAAAATGATGCAAAAGAGGCGCTGCACATAGCTAAAAAAGCTAGTGCGGTGAGTAAAAAAACTCCGCTATATCAAAGATGTGAGTGGCTTTTAGATGTCGCTTTAACTCTAAAAGAGCAAAAAGAGGATATAGCAAAAACCATAACAGATGAAGTTGGTAAACCTATAACTTTTGCTAGAGCTGAAGTTGATCGGTGCATTCAAACCATAACTCTTAGTGCAGAAACTATGCGAACTATGGGTGGTGAAACCATAAACACCGATGCCATGCAAGGTGGCGTAATCTCTCAAGCTTTTTACATAAGAGAGAGTGTTGGTGTTGTTGTTGCCATTACACCTTTTAATTTTCCATTAAATCTAGTAGCACATAAGATAGCCCCAGCATTAGTAGCAGGAAATGCAGTTGTTTTAAAACCAACTCCAGAGGCCCCATTAACTGCTTATAAACTAGCAAAAATATTTATAGAGAGCTCATATGCCATAAAAGATGCACTAAGTGTGGTTTATGGCGATGCTGAAGTTGGGAGTGCTTTGGTTAGCAGTGACATACCCAGAGTTATTAGTTTTACAGGAAGTGTTCAAGTCGGAGAGATCATCACAAAAAGTGCTGGTATAAAAAAAGTTTCACTTGAACTTGGTGGTAATGCTGCAACATTTATAGATGATAGTGCAGATCTGCAAAAAGCTGCCATTAGATGTGCGATGGGTGCTTTCATAAACTCTGGACAAGTTTGTATTTCGCTTCAGAGGATCTATGTTCATAGTGCCATATATGATGAGTTTGCGACTCTTCTAGCCAAAGAGAGTAAAAAACTCCTAGTTGGTTCACCTTATGATGATACTACATTTATGGGACCGCTTATTAATGAAGATGCGGCTATTAGAGCTTATGGATGGGTGCAAAGTGCCATAAAAGAGGGTGCTAGAGCGATGTTGGAGCCTAAAATAGAGGGGAGAGTTTTTTATCCTTGTGTGATGGCTGATGTTGATGATGGTATGAGCATCATTTGTGAAGAGGTTTTTGCACCCATAGTTTCACTTATAAAAGTAGATAGTTTTGATGAGGCGATAGAGAAGATAAACAACTCACCATATGGGCTTCAGTTCTCTATCTTTACAAATTCGCTACAAAATAGCAAAAAAGCCATAAGTGACTTTGAGTGTGGTGGGGTTGTTATAAATGATATTCCAACTCTAAGATTTGACATTCAACCTTATGGCGGAGTGAAACTAAGTGGTGTTGGTAGAGAGGGTCCTAAATGGGCTATCGAGGAGTTTAGTGACATCAAAAGTGTAGTTATACTCTAATTTTGGTATAATTGCACACTTTTTTTAAATGGATAATCTATGGATATTAGAGCAGAGTTTTTAAGATTTTTTGAGTCAAAAAAACACAATAGAGTGGCTTCAGCTCCACTTGTACCAGATGATGCAACGCTACTTTTTAACAATGCAGGTATGGTTCCTTTTAAGTCTATCTTTACAGGAGAAGCTCCTATCCCAGCAAACCCACGAGCGGTTAGTTGTCAAACATGTATAAGAGCTGGTGGAAAGCACAATGACTTAGAAAATGTAGGCTACACTGCAAGACACCACACATTTTTTGAGATGTTGGGTAATTTTAGTTTTGGGGACTACTTTAAAGAAGATGCTATCGCTTATGCTTGGGAGTTTATAACGGAGGTTTTAGCTCTTCCTAAAGAGAAACTTTGGGTCACAGTTCACGATAGTGATGATGAAGCTGAGCTTATTTGGCAAAAGTATGTATCAAAAGATAGAATACTAAGAATGGGCGATAAAGATAACTTCTGGCAAATGGGCGACACTGGTCCTTGCGGTCCTTGTAGTGAGATATTTTATGATCAAGGTGAGGAGAATTTTAACTCATCTGAGGATTATATGGGCGGCGATGGAGATAGATTTTTAGAGATCTGGAACCTTGTTTTTATGCAGTATGAAAGAGGTAGTGATGGAGTTTTAATACCGCTTCCAAAGCCATCGATTGACACAGGTATGGGACTTGAGAGAGTCGTTGCCATAAAAGAGGGAGTAACTAGCAACTACTCATCATCACTTTTTATGCCACTTATAAAAAAAGTTGAACAACTAGTTGGCAAAGAGTATGTTTATGAGAGCGGGGCTTCTTATAGAGTTATAGCAGATCACATAAGAACAGTTGTTTTTTTACTAGCACAAGGGACTAACTTCTCAAATGAGGGTAGGGGTTATGTTCTAAGAAGAATCCTTCGTCGTGCTATTAGACATGGCTACTTGCTTGGTTTAAATGAGCCATTTATGTACAAACTAGTAGATACTCTAAGTTTGCTTATGGGCAAAGAGTATAGCTACTTGGTAGATAAAGAGCAGATCATAAAAGAGCAGATAGAGCTTGAAGAAGCTAGGTTTTTTAAGACCATAGCATCTGGTATAGAGCTTTTTAATGAGGAGCTAAAAAAGACAAAAGATATATTTAGCGGTGAGGTTGCATTTAAGCTTTATGATACTTTTGGTTTTCCGCTAGATCTAACCGAAGATATGTTAAAAGAGAGTGGCATAGCTCTTGATACTATGAAGTTCGATGTTCTTATGAGTGAGCAAAAACAAAGAGCAAAAGCTGCTTGGAAGGGTAGCGGTGACGAGGCGGTTCATGGGGATTTTAAAGAGCTTTTAGAGGAGTTGGGGATAAATGAGTTTGTAGGTTATGAAAAGACAACTCATAGTAGCACTATTTTGGCACTCTTAGATGATTCATTTAAAAGAGTTCAGAGCTTAAGTGTTGGCGAGAAGGGGTGGGTTATGTTAAAATCTACTCCATTTTATGCTCAAAGCGGTGGACAGTGCGGTGATATTGGAGAGCTAAAAAATAGTGCAAAAGTTTTAGATACAAGAGCTTTTTTTGAATTAAATTTAAGCCATATAGAGGCAACTACAACTTTAAAAGTTGGGGAAAATGTAGAGTGCGAAGTTGATATATCAAGAAATGAGATCACGAAACACCACTCAGCAACACACCTTTTACATGCGGTTTTATATGATGTTTTAGGTGAGCATATATCTCAAGCTGGTTCGCTTGTTGAGTCTAAGCGACTAAGGTTTGATTTTTCACACCCAAGGGCACTAAGTAGTGATGAGTTGCTTGAGATCGAACAAAGAGTAAACCTTCTCATAAAAAGAGCTATTGAGAAAAAGACTCAGATTATGGACATAAAAAGTGCTAAAAAAAGTGGTGCAAAAGCTCAGTTTGGTGAGAAGTATGGCGACGAGGTTAGAGTTGTTAGTTTTGCGGACTCATCCATAGAGTTTTGTGGTGGGGTTCATGTGCAAAATAGTGCAAATATAGGAAGCTTCATTATCACAAAAGAGAGCGGTGTTAGTGCTGGAGTTAGGCGGATAGAAGCGGTGTGTGGCGAAGCTGCTTATGAGTATTTTAAAACTCAAAGAGAGCTTTTAAAGCATGTTGAGAGTGAGGTTAAAAACCTAGATGTTTTAGCTGGAATAGCAAGACTAAAAGCAAATATAGCGGAGCTTAAAAAAGAGCTAGAAGCCGCACAACATAGCATAAAAGAAGAGCTTAACATCGAAGATATAAATGGTGTAAAAGTTGTTGTTGATGAGCTAAAAAGTGGCGATATTAAGCAAAAAATTGATGAGTTAAAAAACCAATATGATAAAGTTTGTGCCATACTTTTTCAAGTAAAAGATGATAAGGTTAGTTTAGCTGCTGGTGTTAAAGGCACTGATGCTAGTGCTGGAGATTGGATCAAAAATATAGCACCTATTTTAGGCGGCGGCGGCGGTGGTAGAGCCGATTTTGCACAAGCTGGTGGAAAAGATGTAACAAAATTAGACGAGGCTAAAGCTAGTGCATTAGAGTATATAAAAACAAAGGTGTAGTGTGGATTTTTTTGCGGATAATATTTTACTAATAGTTTTTTTACATGTCATAAGTGGAGTTATTTGGGTTGGAGGAATGGTGGCTATGCGTTATGCCGCTCACTACTCTTTTTTGAACATAGAGGACCCAAAGCTAAGACTAGAGAGCATTGCTTATGCACTAAAGAGACTTTTTTACATAGTTCTTCCTTTTACCATCATGCTTTTACTAACCGCCATCATTTTAGTGAAACTCTACTCGCTAAATGCTTCTGAGTTAAGTGTCATCTCCCATGCAAAAGAGGGGATCTGGAGTGTGATGTTTTTAAATCTTTTATATATGATATATAGAAGAAACAAAGCTGAAGAGGCACTAAAAAACGCTGAACTAGCTAAAGCAAAAGAGCTTTTAGGACTCATTGGCTCACTGCTAGTTCCTCTAAATATTACACTAGGAACCATAGCTATTTTTAGTGGCGTCTATCTAAGTAGATTTTTTTAATGCTTCTACTAGTCTCTTCATCGCAAACTAGAGCTAAGCTCTTAAGTGAGGCCAACATAGAGTTTAAGCAGTGTGGTGTTGATTTTGATGAAGATAGCATAAAAACTACTCTTGCTAAAAGTTTTGTTTATGAGGTTTGCCTTATTAAATACCAAAGAGCTCTTGAGATGTTTGGGTATGAAAATATGCCACTTTTAGTGGCTGATACAGTGGTTAGCTCAAAGGGTAAAATCCTTAGAAAAGCTAAAGATATTGACGATGCAAAAGAGATACTTTTGATGCAAAGTGGCTCTGAGGTTAGCATCATAACTGCCATGATATTTCACTCAAAAAAACTAAAGCTCATAGACATCTCAGCAACTCGCTATATATTTGAAAAGTTTGATGAAACTCATATGCAAGAGTATCTACAAAGTGGTGATTGGATTGGGAAAGCTGGAGCTTGTATGGTTGAGGGGTTTTGTAAAAAATATATCAAAAAAAGTTATGGATATCAAAGCACTGCAATGGGATTAAATGTTGAAGTTCTAAGTCGGTTTTACAAATAAAATGGTAAAATAGCTAATTATGGTTTATAAAATAAATAAAAATATTATAATCTTTTTAGCTTTTGCACTCTCTGTGGCTCTAGGTTTTTTCATAAAGTATATTTTTGATACTAAAAATAGTATGAGAGAACTAAACTATATAACAGTATCAAATAGCATCAAAAAGAGCCTCCTAAGCAACATAAATACAACTCAAACTACCTCTATGTCAAAAGCCCTTGAGTATGCTGGGGATTATATGCTAGTCCATAGCGTTTTAGAGTCGACACAAGATAAGAGCATATATCAAGGGATTTTTACAAAAGATAGCCTAAAAAAGATAGGTAAAATCAGGGTTTACGATAGCTATCTTAAAACTTTATATAAAAATTGGAGCGATAATCTAGAGAGTGATTTTGGACTATATAGAGGCGATATAGAGTATGTTTTAAAGACAAAAACCCCTATTAATACCATATCTAGTGATGAGTATAGTTTCTCTTTAAAGTCCATAGTTCCTATAATGCTCCAAGATAGAGTAGTAGGCTTTTTGGAGATTTCAAATGACTTCTCTAGCATCTCAAAAGAGCTAAAAAACCAAGATATAGACTCTGTTGTGTTGCTAAATAAAAAATATAGTAATGAGCTTTTAAAACCAGAGACAAATATATTTTTAGATGAATATTATGTCGCAAACTTTGATGTTTTAAATGCAAATATGTCATACATTAAACACTATGGTGTGGATGAGATATTAAGAGCAAATAGGCTTGTTAACGGTGAGTATTTAGTAGATACAATAGGACTTAAAGATTTTAGAAACAATATCATAGGCTACTATGTTATGCTAAAAGATCTAAAGAGCATCTCTAGTGAAAATATAGATGATTTTTTGCTTAAATTAGCACTAATTGGAGCGGTCTCTTTTTTAGTTCTTGTAATAATTGTGCTATATATAATGCTCGATTATAACAGGGAGCAAAAAAACTTCTACAAAGATATGATACACAAATCACCAAATATCGCCATAATAGCCTCTAAAGAGGAGATTTTAGAGGTAAATGATACATTTTTTCAATACTTCAGTGACTTTAAAACTCTTGATGAGTTTAAAAAATCTCATAAAACTATCTCTGAGTTTTTTGCTGCTGAGGGTGGCTATATGTGTAAAGATAGTGAGGATTTTTGCTGGATAGAGCTCATTATGCAAAATATGCAAGAGAGCAAAGTTAAGCTTGTTTTGGGTGAGAGTTTTTACTATTTTAACATTAGTGTTTCGGTTATTTCTAGAGATAAAGGACTTTTTTATGCAGTTTTTAGAGATATTACAAAAGAGGAACTATACAAAAAAGAGCTTGAAAATACAAATATTACAGATGCACTCACTAAGGTAAAAAACCGATATTTTTATAATCTAGCACTAGAAAAAGAGATGTTAAGTGCAAATAGATACTTCTACCCACTAAGTTTAATAGTATTTGATATAGATTATTTTAAAAAGATTAACGATAACTATGGGCATGATGTTGGTGATAGGGTCTTAGTGGAGTATGCAAATCTTGTAAATTTGCATATTAGAGATAGCGATATTTTTTGTCGTATTGGCGGAGAGGAGTTTGCCATCATTTTGCCTCATGCCACAAAAGCAGGTGCTTATAAATTAGCCGATAAGCTTAGAGTTTTGGTGATGGAGCATAAAGAGATTGTGCCTATTACTATGAGTTTTGGAGTTGTTGAGTACAAAAAAGGCGAAGGGGTCGATTTTACTTTTAAAAGAGCTGATGAGGCACTTTATGTATCTAAGCAAAATGGTAGAAATAGGGTAAGTGTTCGCTAATGTACTACACAAAAGAGTTAGATGCTCTAAAGAGAGCATCAAGACACCGAACTAGAGAGCTTTATGATGAGAGTGTTTTGGACTTTGCATCAAATGATTACCTTGGTTTAGCACACAACAAAGAGCTTCACTCGCAAACTTGTAAAGAGTTGGCAAACTTGAGCATAAATAGTACAAAAGCCTCAATGCTAGTAAATGGTTACCACCAGATACATAAAGATTTTGAAACTGCACTATGCAAGGCAAATGGGTTTGAAGATGCGGTTATTTTAGGTAGTGGTTTTAATGCAAACATCGCTTTAGTGGATACGCTGCTTCGTAAAAATGATGAGCTTTTTATGGATGAGAAGTACCATGCTTCAGGGGTTTTGGCTACAAAATTAGATGGTAAAAAAACCACATTTTTTAGACATAATGATGTAAATGAGCTAGAGAGTTTGCTTAAAAAAAGTTGTGCGAAAAGAAAAATAATCGCTATTGAGGGGATCTACTCTATGGATGGAGATCTAGCTCCAAGAGAGATTTTTGTTTTAGCAGATCGATATGATGCTATCTTGATAGTTGATGAAGCACATAGTAGCGGGGTTGTTGGAGAAAAGCTTATGGGCGTTTTTGATCACTACAACATAGCCATAAAACCAAACTACATAAAGATGGGAACACTTGGCAAAGCATATGGGAGTTTTGGTGCTTTCATACTCGCATCTAGTCACATCATAGAGTACCTTCTAAACCGTGCAAAACCAATCATCTATGCAACTAGCCTCTCTTTGTATGATACCCTATTGGCTCATAATGCACTAAAGTATATCTTAGCCAATGTTTCACTGCTTCAAAGCAAGATAGATGAGCGAAAAAAGATCATAAAAGATGTGCTTGGGCTTGATATACAAAGTATGATTCTTCCCATAAATATAGGCGATAACCAAAAAGTCATAGATGTAAAAAATATACTTTTAAAGCAGGGTTTTAGCATAGGAGCCATAAGACAACCAACCGTTGATAGTGCTATACTTCGCATTATTCCACGAGTGGCAAATACAAATGAAGAGCTAATAACTTTGTGCCAAAATTTGGATAAAATTCTACATAATGATTCTTAGAAAACTTCACATAAAGCATGGCGATAAAACTTTGGTAAATATCGCTTTTGAGTTTAAAAAATCTTTAGCCATAGTTGG
>JACDJC010003775.1_pt1 | contig 10732 bp, 10 predicted proteins | sample 7454191 | NCBI WGS metagenome assembly JACDJC01 (sample SAMN14253291, study PRJNA609438) | sludge metagenome | isolation source: sludge after 25d culture with pyrite and EDTA | collected 2018-12-20
ATTCATAAATATGATCCTTGGCGCGCGGATCGGTTCTCTGCTCACCGAAGAAGGTCATGAACACGAGGCGGAACATATAGAATGCGGTCATTCCCGCCGCGATAGTGCCCACCAACCACAGAATCCAGTGACCACGGGTCGATGCGAACGCCCACCACAAAATCTCGTCCTTGGAAAAGAAGGCGGAGAAAAAAGGCAAACCGCAGATCGCCAGGGTGGACAAGAAGAAGGTTATAAACGTAATGGGCATTTTCTTGCGCAATCCACCCAATGAGCGCATATCCTGGGGGTCGTGGTCCAAGTGTGCATGGTGATATGCATGATGCATCCCATGGATTACTGAACCGGAGCCGAGGAACAGACAGGCCTTGAAAAACGCATGGGTCAGAAGATGAAAAATCCCTGCGGTAAAGGCGCCAATGCCCATTGCAAGAAACATATAGCCTAACTGCGATACAGTTGAGTAGGCCAGAACCCGCTTGATGTCATTCTGCGCAAACCCGATGGTAGCGGCAAATATTGCCGTTGCAGCTCCAACGATGGCGATCACTAACATGGTGTCTGGGGCCATGGCAAACAATCCATTCATACGCCCGATCATATACACACCGGCGGTTACCATGGTGGCAGCGTGAATAAGGGCAGACACAGGGGTCGGGCCCTCCATGGCGTCGGGCAGCCAGGTATACAGAGGGATCTGGGCCGATTTGCCGGTGGCACCGAGAAAAAAGCACAGGGTGATTATAGTGACTATAATACCGCCATTTTCAAGCGTACCGGCATTTGCCGCTATTTCGGTGAAGTTGATGGTCCAGACACCGTTCTGTCCAAGAGCCCAGAACAGGGTAAACAAACCGACGAGAAAACCGAAATCGCCCACGCGATTAACGACGAAAGCTTTTTTACCTGCATCGCTAGCGCTCTTCTTCTCGTAGTAATATCCGATCAGCAGGTAGGAACACAGCCCTACCCCTTCCCAGCCAACAAACATCACCAGCGCGTTATTACCCAGCACCAGCATCAGCATAGAAAAGGTAAACAGGTTCAAATATGAGAAGTAGCGCGGATAGCCATCTTCACCATGCATATAGCCTATGGAGTAAAGATGGATCAGGGTTGATAATCCAGTAACATTCAGAATCATCAGCGCCGAAAGAGGATCGAGCAAAAAACCCCAGTCTACCTGAAGGGAGCCAATACTGATCCAACTGGCTATAATGCTCTCATGTGACTTCACCCCATCACCGAGTAAGCGTACAAAATATATGCACGAGACCACAAATGAGGCGAAAACTGCCAGGGTACCGATGGTACCGATTAACTTTTCATTTTTGATTTTCCTGCCCAGCAGCCCGTTTATCAGAAAGCCCAGAAGGGGGAAAAACGGTATGAGCCATAAATTGTCGTACATCTATATCTCCTCTTGACGGACCCTTTAGCAACCAATCCTGAGCATGTTAAAATCTCAGCAGGCTGAAATCTTCAACATCAACGGACTCTTTATTGCGATAGAATGTAATCATCAGCGCCAGGCCAACGGCGGCTTCGGCGGCTGCAACCGTCATGATGAAGAACACGAAAATCTGGCCATCCATGTTCCCCAGATAACTCGAAAGTGCAATAAATGTCAGATTGACCGCATTAAGCATCAACTCAATACACATAAACACGACAATGGCATTACGGCGTGTCAATACGCCTATGGTGCCAAGGCTGAACAAAATGGCACTTAGAACCATATAGTGGTAAACAGAAACTATCATGCTTGCCCCCTTACTTCCCTATACTTCTCGTTTGGCCAGTACGACCGCCCCGACAATGGCCACCAGCAGCAGAATCGATGCAATCTCAAACGGTAGAAGAAAATCGGTGAACAGCGCCTTACCTATCAGCTCTGTATGCCCGACCGCTTCTACCTGCGCTGCGTCGATCGGCCCCTGTACTGCGCTGACTGAACCCTGCTTCAACAGAATCAGGACCTGAAACAGCATCAGTCCACTGGCCACCACGGCACCCGTGACAGCATGCCGGTAGCGAACGGTCACGGCAGAGCCGATATTCAGCAGCATTATCACAAACACAATCAGCACCATGATAGCGCCTGCGTACACCATGATCTGAATGGCTGCCATAAATGGCGCATGCAGTGTGACATAAAAAATGGCCAGGCAAAAAAATGTCATAACCAAAGAGATGGCACTGTTAACTGGATTTCGGCATGTTACTACCAGCAATCCCGAAATCACAGCGACTAACGCTACAACATAAAAAAACAGCTGCTGCAGAATTTCCATTGAAATGGCTCCTATTTCGTCTGTTTAAGCAAACGCTCTTTGGTGTATGTGAAATCATCACGCTTGAGATTCGCCAGTTCGAATTCGCCTGTCATTTCTATGGCCTCAATCGGACAGGCTTCAACGCAGTAGCCGCAGAATATACAGCGCAGCAGATCAATCTGGTAGAGCGTGGGGTACTTCCTTCCGCTCTCATCTTCATCGGCTTCAATGGTTATACATTTAGCCGGACACGCGGTGGCGCACAGATAACAGGCTACACATTTTTCATGATCATGCTCATGCACCAAGTGGTGCAATCCGCGAAAACGCTCTGCCGGTTCAAGCTTAACCTTGGGATATTCAACAGTTGTACTGTGCCCAGGTAGCAAATGCCTGGCAGTTATACTCAAGCCCTGTAAAAATTCTTTGAACATGGGTCGATCCTTTAGACTGAGAAAAACTCTATAATATGATTACAACCCCGGTAATAACGATGTTCAAAAGAGCCAGCGGCAGGAACACCTTCCAACCCATAAACATCAGTTGATCATACCGGACACGGGGGAATGTGGCCCGCATCCAGATAAAGATGAACATAAAGACGAACACCTTGAGAAGAATATTTATCACGCCGGGGAACGGTCCTGCGGGGCCACCGAGAAACAGAGTGGAGATTAACGCTGCAACTACCACCATGTTGGCGTATTCAGCCATGAAGAACAGTGCATATTTCATGGAGGAGTACTCAGTACAGAACCCGGACACTAGTTCGGTTTCTGCCTCAGGCAGGTCAAACGGCGTGCGGTTTATCTCAGCTATTGAAGTGATAAAGAACAGACAGAATGCCAATGGCTGTGAAAAGATATACCAGTTGAGAATCGAGCCTGACTGTGCTGCGACAATGCCGCGCAGACTCAGGGTTTCGGACAGCATAAATACGGCAACAATGGATAATCCTGCGGCCAGTTCATAAGAGATAACCTGGGCTGCAGAGCGAACTCCACCGATGAGTGAATATTTATTATTGGAAGACCAGCCCGCCAATACGATGCCATACACACCCAGCCCGGCCATGGCAATAATGTAGAGTACGCCCACGTTCAGGTCGGAGATCTGCAGCGGCACTGTATAGCCTCCGACAACAATATCCTTGCCGAAGGGGATAACCGCTACGGTGACAAATGCTGGCACCAGAATCATCATTGGCGCCAACACAAAAGCGACCTTACTGGCTTGAGAGGGGATAATATCTTCCTTGAAGAACAGCTTCAAACCATCGGCAATTGGCTGCAGCAGCCCGAGCGGCCCGGTCATGGTTGGTCCAAGGCGTGTCTGCATATGCCCGATAATCTTGCGCTCGGCATACGTGGCGTAGGCTACAATCAGAATAACCACGATAAACACTGCCAGAAGTTTGGCAAGCATCACCGTTAAAAACAGAATCGGGTCATTCGAGAGGCTAAGCATTTCCGGCATGATTTTCCTCTTTCATTCATTGCATTGCTGCCCTCAAGGGGCAGAACGTTTAATATCACCAACTTAAGCTGCTGGGCTTAAACAGACTCAGCGGTCAATTTCTCCAAGAACAATGTCAAGGGTGCCAATAGTTGCGATCACATCAGCAAGGAGAGCCCCTTCTATCATCTGTGGCAGCGCCTGCAGATTCACAAATGATGGTGGACGGATCTTCATCCGGTACGGTTTGGCGCTACCATCCGAAACCAGATAGTAGCCCAGCTCACCCTTAGGAGCTTCTATCCCCTGATATATTTCGCCAGGCTCCGGTTTGAACCCCTCAGTGACAATCTTGAACTGGTGGATAAGCGCTTCAATAGAGGTGAGGACATCTTTTTTCGGCGGCAGGCACACCCAGGGGACATCCGCCAGAATCGGCCCCTCTTCGAGCCGATCCAGACACTGCTGGATAATCCTGAGCGATTCACGCATTTCATCGAGGCGGGCCGTGTAGCGGTCGAAGGTGTCGCCCCCTTCGCGGGTGATCACTTTGAAGTCATACTCTTCGTAGCCTGAGTAGGGATTGTCGCGCCGCAAGTCCCAATCAACTCCACTGCAACGCAAAGCCGGGCCTGTAAGCCCGATATCGATGGCGGCGGCGGCGGATATATGCCCCACACCCTGAGTACGTCTTTTCCAGATGGCATTGCCGGTCAGCAGCCCCTCGTAGGTATCAATGTGTCCGGGCATGGAGTCGATAAAGGCCTTCACATCCTGCTCAAACCCTGCAGGCAGATCGAGAGACAAACCACCCACGCGAAAATAATTGGAGGTCATGCGCGCGCCGGAAATTTTTTCATACAAATCCATGATCATTTCGCGTTCACGGAAGCAGTAAAGAAAAACCGTCATCGCACCGATATCCAGCGCATGGGTCGCAAGCCACACCAGGTGACTTTTAATCCTGGTAATCTCCGCCATCATAACGCGGATAACCTTGGCGCGCTGGGGAATCGCATCGGTAATGCCCAGCAGTTTTTCTACTGCCAGCACATAGCCCAGGTTGTTACTCATAGGGGCAAGATAATCGAGGCGGTCTGTCAAAGGCAAAACCTTGTGATAGCTGCGGTATTCCGCCAGCTTTTCCACCCCACGGTGTAGAAATCCGACATGGGGAACAGCTTTTACAACCGTCTCACCGTCGAGCTCGAGGACCAGCTGCAACACCCCATGGGTCGAGGGGTGCTGAGGACCCATATTTATCGTCATTGTCTCTTTAATCGCCATAAGGAAGCCTCGTCTTCAGTCGTTGGTTGTGCGTGTAATCAGGAAAGCCGGCCTTGGTACGGCTGGCGGTCAGGCCCCTGCAGCGGATAATCTTTCCGGAGCGGGAACCCCACCCAATCGGCTGGCATCAGAATCCGGCGCAGATCGGGATGGTTGTTAAACCTGATTCCAAACATATCCCAGCATTCGCGCTCATGCCAGTTGGCTGTAGACCAGACCCCAGTAACGGTGTCGATACAGCAGTTCTGCTCTGCAACGGCCGCCTTAAGGCGCAGGCGTTCTTTGGTGGTGATATTGTACAGGTTATACACCACCATAAAACGGGGCTCGGTGCCGAGATAATCCACTCCACACAGATCGCAGAGAAAATTGTACCCTGCCTCGTTTTTCAGATATGTACACACCGCGACGATATCGTCTTTCGGCACCGTTACGGTTGTCTCACCACGGTGTTCTACGACATCGACAACTGTGGCGGGATACTCCTGCTTAAGCTTTGCGACAACTGCCTGGCTCATACCATTTCCCTATAGTTGAATATGTAATGTTCTTACAGACTAGACGGCCAAAGCCATAAAACCCATGGCCATAAAATTTATGGTCGCCTAACCGGGAACAACCTCACCGACACCGATAGCTGCGCCGAAACTATTCTTTTCGCGCATAATCTTCTCCTGCAACTGGATCAACCCGTAAATCAGAGCTTCCGGGCGGGGCGGGCATCCAGGTATATACACATCTACCGGCAGTGCCGTATCAATTCCCTGCACCACACTGTAGGTATCAAACACACCGCCAGAAGAGGCACAAGCTCCCATGGCAATAACATACTTAGGTTCCGGCATCTGCTCGTACACCGTACGAATTACCGGCAGCATCTTGTATGTTACCGTACCAGCGATGATGATGAGGTCTGCCTGACGTGGTGAAGCACGGAACAGAATCCCAAGACGGTCAAGGTCGTAGCGCGCAGCACCGGCTGCCATCATTTCGATAGCACAACACGCAAGCCCGAAGGTCATAGGCCACATGGAACGTGAACGCGACCAGTTGACTACCTTATCCAGAGAGGCTGTTATTATATTATCGCCCAGAACATTTGGCTTAACTGCTTGCGGAGCTGTCAAAGCGACATCTTTCTGCAGATCTACTCCCATTCCAGTGCTCCTTTTTTCCAGACATACGCATAACCCACCAGCAGAACAAAGATAAAAACACCCATCTCGATAAAGCCGAACACACCCAGACGCTTAAACACCACTGCCCAGGGATACAGAAACGCGCACTCAATATCGAAAAGAATAAACAGCATCGCTACCATATAAAACTTTATGGAAAACTGTTCACGTGCAGTTCCGACAAGGGGCATACCACACTCATACGGGGCCAGTTTGACCGCACTGGGTTTCTTCGGGCCGAAGACAAACGAAAAAGCCACCGACCCCAGCGCGAACATTAACGCCAGAGCTATGAGGACGAGTATCGGCAGATAACTCTCTAGCATGTAACAGCTCCTCTATACAGGGGTTAACTCAAATTTCATACCGCCTAAACGAGCATCTAAAGCGGTTTCAGCGTCGTGCAAGTTAGGTCAAATACACTTCTTTGTCAAGGGAAAAATACAGTATACAGTATGCGATTTGACATATACATATTTCTTTAAATTCAATAACTTACACATGGAAAGCCAATGTGAAAACTGGCTCTATACGCGATTCTACAGCGGGTTTGAACCTTAGCGTTTGTCGTTATTGACAGACGGCGTGGCAGCGACCGCGCTATGTCAAACCGGGAATCAGGACGCGGCTTGAGCCTTTTCTTCGGGGGGATGCATATACCTGGTCACGGCAGCACGAATGGCGGTAGCAGACAGGTTAGAGCAGTGCATTTTCCCTTCGGGTAGCCCTCCCAATGCTTCGGCCACCTTTTCATCCGTAACTTCTAGCGCCTGGGTGAGAGTTTTTCCTTTAACCATGGTGCTCGCCATGGATGTAGTGGCGATGGCAGCCGCGCATCCATACACCTTGTATTTTATATCGGTTATAATACTGTCCTCGATTTTCAAAAAAATGAGGATGGCGTCACCGCATCCCGGATCGCCTACTTTAACCACAACATTCGGGTTCTCTATGGTTCCGACATTGCGTGGATTGGAAAAATGCTCTACAACTGCATCGGTGTACATGACAAAATGTTCCTTTCGTTTATGTGCGTCTGCCCGCATTGTTTGCACCTACTGTCTGCTTACACTTAAAGCTTGTGTGCTGAACGCTGGAATCATACCTTCCCGGTAATGGAAAAAGCAACAGCATGGGCACAAATAAACATCTATGACAAAATGCCGTGACGGCCAGAATTTTGACATTAAAAGATATCTATCTGGCAGCCCAAATTATGGACTTTTATATAGGCTCTTCTTGTACCTCGTGTAAGATAAACACACAACAATCTGCCTATTTAAAGACTGCTTAATAAACATCGAACTTTCTATCAGGTCTTCCAGACCGTCTGGACATATCAGGTAAAATGAAACCCTACACTCCAGAAATACTGAAACATATTCGTGACGAGATTGCTGCGAGCAACGGAAACGAGGTGTTTTTTGCCGCCTCCCTCAACTGCGAAGGTGAACTCTCTTCCATCCGCACCATTGCGCGCGGCAACGAACGTGCCGTTCCGGCCATCCTCAACGCCTGTCGCGATGCGGATCTGGTGGTCCATAATCATCCCAGTGGCAACCTCTCACCGTCTGCTGCAGACCTGGAAATTGCCGGTCGCCTTGGTGAAGGGGGGATTGCGTTCCACATTGTCGACAACAAAGCGTCTAAATTTTACAAGGTCAGTGAAATTCAGCCCCGCACACAACCCGTCTTGATCAATTATGCCAACATTGCATCCTTGCTTGGGCCTAACGGCCCCCTGACCACAACAATGGACAATTACGAGGAGCGCCCAGAGCAGTTGCAGATGGCGTTCACCGTGGCCGAGGCCTTCAATTCCGAGCGCATAGCCACCATCGAGGCCGGAACGGGAACGGGCAAAAGCCTGGCGTATCTAATTCCGGCGTTGCTGTGGGCCGTCGCCAGCGGCGAAACGGTGATTGTTTCCACCAACACCATAAACTTGCAGGAACAGCTCATGCGCAAGGATTTGCCCCTGCTGCGCCGCATCATCCCTGAGAGCTTCAACGCAGTTCTGGTTAAAGGGCGCGCCAACTATCTGTGTCTGCGTCGCCTGCAACAGGCCATGCAGGAAACCGACCTGTTTAGCCACAACGCCTCTATGCAGCTTAAAGAACTTCACCTGTGGGGGCAAAGTAGCCGCAATGGCAGCCGGGATGAGTTGACCTTTACCCCCGAGGGGGGCATGTGGAATGAAGTCTGCTGTGAGATGGATCAATGTCCACGCACCCGCTGTTCCCATTATCAGAGTTGTTTTTTCCACCGCGCCCGGCGCGAAGCCGCCAAGGCGGATCTGCTGGTGTCCAACCATGCCCTGCTTTTGGCAGATCTAGCGGTGCGCGCCGAAACCGATAACTACAGTAGTGCCGCAGTACTGCCAGTGTATGCACGCATAATATTTGACGAAGCCCACCACCTCGAGGATGCCGCCACCAACAGCTTTGCCATCAGGCTCAGCCGTTTCAGCCTGGGCGGCGCCCTGAAACGGCTTGTGCATCCGCGCAAGGCCCAGCGCGGGCACATAGCGCGCTGGGCCGCTATTTTGGCGCGGGAGCTTCCAGCGGAAGAGGAGCTTTTATACACCCAGCTGCACTCTTTACTGGATGAAGTCAGTTCAATGTGCCGCCAGCTGATGCAGCGTAACGCCGAGGTGTTCGAAGGGCTTACCCTTGCCGTCACAGCCGAAAACTCAGCGACAGCCGAGCATCGCATGCCGTGGCGTATAACCGATGCCCACGCGCAAGATTCCACGTGGCTGCGTTTCACCCACGAACTGCCGGAACTCAGCCACACTGCACGCCGGATAAGCACCATTATTACCCGTATCTTCAAAACAGCTGAAAACCTACCCGACGGGGTAAGCGAAAAGCTCACAACTGCCTCAACCGACCTCGCGGGGTTAAACAATCGCCTCGCGACTATGGCGAATGAGCTGGATACATTTTTATCTGTGCATGAAGGGTTGTGTACGTGGATAGAGCTGCGTAAGGCAGGGGGACGCCAACGTGAAAATATCATGTGGCTCAATGCCGCCCCCATTGAAGCCGCCCCCATCTTACACAAACACTTGTACGAGCGCTTTAAATCGGTAGTGCTGACCAGCGCCACCTTAAGCGTCAATCGCAACTTCAAGTACTTTCATCAGCGTAGCGGGATCGCAATGTGTGCCCCGCAGCGGCGCATGGAACTGCAGCTCGAATCTCCGTTTGATTTTGCCCATCAGGCGCTTATCGCAGTGCCTTCAGATCTACCGGCACCAGGCAGCGCCACCTATGCAGATGCAATCGCGCCGGTAATTGAGCACAACATCGTGACCGCGGGGGGGAACACCTTTGTTTTATTTACCGCCTATAGCCTGCTACAGCAACTGTATCAAACCCTTGAGCCCACGCTGTTTGCGCGGGGAATAACCTCTCTATGTCAGGGACAGAGCTCCAGACACCAATTGCTGCAACGCTATATCAGCAACAAAAACCAGGTCCTGTTCGGTACCGATTCATTCTGGGAGGGGGTTGATGTTCCGGGTAAAGACCTCGAACTGGTAATAATCACCCGCCTCCCCTTTCGGGTCCCCACCGAGCCGATTCAGGTGGCACGCAGCGAGGCCCTGGAGCGCACTGGCATCGATCCATTCATGAATTTCACCGTGCCCCAGGCAGTAATCAAGCTCAAGCAGGGGTTCGGACGCCTGATCCGGCATCGAGACGACAGGGGAGTGGTGCTAATTCTGGATAATCGCGTCAGCACCAAAGGATATGGGCGCATTTTCCTCAACTCTCTGCCCGCAGCTGCGCGAATTATTGCACCTCAGGCCGAAATACAAGAGGCGGTCAGAGGGTTCTTTGCTGCAGTCGAAGATGGAGATTAACGCCTGACATGACTATTTTCTCCACCCTGAAAAAAATCCACTGCTGTCCATTCCGCATGCTGATCAATATGTGCTATAAACAGCAACTATAAACATCTATATACTATAGTCCAACTCAACCCTCATGCGCATCATCGGGAATGACACCACAATGAAACTTCCGTTCAAGACACCGCGTTCAGTTCGTATTCTGCTGCTAATGGCAAGCCTTCTGGTCTTTCTGACCAGTGCTCAAGCGGCAACCTATCAAGATAAGCCCCTGGACCCGCAACGGGCCAAACTCCTTGGTTTTATCGTCACTCAGCATCTGACCCGGCAGCATTATAATCATGCGCCGCTCGATGACGACCTGTCTCGTGCGGCATTTGACCTGTACATCAAGCAGCTCGACAACCAAAAACGTTTTCTGTTGCGTGAAGATGTGCAGATGCTTGGGGCATACAAAACCTATATCGACAATGAAATCCGACGGGGGAATATCCACCTGCCCTTATATAGTGCCAGAATCATGGAGAAACGTATTCCGGCTCTGGCTGCAATGGTGCAGGAACTACTGCAAAAACCCTTCGACTACGAACGTGATGAAACCCTGGAGACCGACCGAGACAAACTTGATTTCTGCACTACCCAGGAGGAGTTGCGTGAGCGTTGGAGAAAAACCCTCA
>JACDJC010003776.1_pt1 | contig 10729 bp, 8 predicted proteins | sample 7454191 | NCBI WGS metagenome assembly JACDJC01 (sample SAMN14253291, study PRJNA609438) | sludge metagenome | isolation source: sludge after 25d culture with pyrite and EDTA | collected 2018-12-20
AGTGGAAGCAAAGAACACCATTCCACATTTCTATCTCACGTCAGATTGTGCGATCGATGATCTTCTCACCCTTCGTGCGCAGATGAATGAGCTGCGCACGGCATCCGGCCGGATTTCCATCAACGATCTTGTCATCAAGGCCGCGGCAGTCGCGCTTCAAACGGTCCCCGACGCCAATGTGATCTGGACCGAGGAGGCGCTGCTCAGGCTGAAGACGATTGACATATCGGTCGCTGTCGCAACGGAAGGCGGCTTGATCACGCCCGTGATACGCGACGCCGGAAGCAAGAGCGTCGGGGCGATATCGTGTGAGATCAGTGCACTTGCAGCCCGCGCCCGCGAAAATCGTCTGAAGCCAGAGGAATATCAGGGCGGCGGTTTATCGATATCGAATTTGGGAATGTATGGTCTCCATTCATTCTCAGCGATCGTCAATCCACCGCAGAGTTGCATCCTCGCGATCGGCGCAGCCGAACGACGTCCCGTCGTTCGTGGCGACAACATCGTTCCCGCGACCATGATGATGTCCACGCTCTCCATCGATCATCGGTCGATCGACGGAGCGCTCGGCGCAGCGCTATTGAAGGCTTTCAAAGAGGCCATCGAAGAACCGATGCGATTGCTTCTATAGCCGTGCCGACTGATCGCGCCGGCGCGTTCGCTATGCGGCACTCTATGCTGGCAGAATCCTCGGCTGGATTCCGCTGGTTCAATATCCGGGAGGAATGGTATGCCGACAATGGGCTCAAATCCTTTTGATCCAAAGTCTTTGCGCGCCGAACGCCTCGATGGCATCGGATGCGTCGTAACCGGCGGCGTAAGTGGGATCGGGTTTGAGGTGGCTCGCGAGCTTGCCCGCCTGGGTGGAGCGATTGGCATCATTGACCTTCATGAGGAGGCAGCCAAGTCCGCGGCTTTTCAGATCGAGAAGGACTGTTCCTGCACTAGAAACCGCTGAGACCACCCCCTCCGTGTTGGTTTGAACCAACATTCTCCGAGTCTGAAGCCGTCCATACCCAGCCCGCAAAACGGCGAATGCTCAATAGCTGTCGGTGCGAACTGTCCAGTGCCACTCGCTTGCGGGGTGAAAGCTGCCGCCAGCGAAGCACCAGCACAATGGTACACGGGCTGACCAGCCGGGTCCGAGGTTGTGGCCCGCGACCTTTCAGCAGCCTGCGGCCTCACTACGGCGCTATGGGAAGCGCGTTCGGCCTTCGGCTGCTGCGCTGACGCGCCACCCTTCGGGTGGAAACGTCGCTCCACCGCTACCCGCCGCGAGACTTCGTTCCTCCAACAGGAATAGAAGAAGAATCTCATGACGAAAGGATCTCCTCGATCGTGAGCGCCGACGCCGCCACTTCTTCCGCCTCGTGGGAACCATCGAACACCACGACGCCATGACGGCTGCCTTGCGACGCGCTACGATCAATCAGAAGGCGACCGGCCCGATGCTGGTGCCGTACCAGGATCGTCAGGCATGCAGACCGTGATGGTGAAGCGACACGAGGTTTCGCTGGCAGATCATCGGTTGGTGCATCTGTGCCCTCGCTTGGCGCACGCCACAGCGACGCTCTCGTCGCGAGGTCACTCCTATCCGATGGCACGGATTCGGCAGAGGGTTCACTCTGAGCATCGGTACGGTTGGAATCGGCGCGAACCTCCCGGACCAGCTCACGCGCCTGCGCATCGGTAAAACTCTCGCGCGCGGCGCAAAGCCTTTCGATCGCTGCCGGATGGGTGCGCCAAGCCTGGAAGAGTTCATAGAGCGCGCGGATCGACGAGCTCTCAAGCCTCGTCCGAAGAAATTCTGGCATGCTTTGAACCGAGGCGAACCGCGACACCCAGTCTCTTGGCTTGCCGAGTTTGCGCGAGATTTCGGCCTGGGTGTCGCCGGCGTCCAGACGGCCCGCGACGAACGCGGCGATCTCGGGTGCACGCAAATCGTCGCGCTGGATGTTCTCGATCATCTGCGCGTATCGATCCGGCTCGCTGCCCTCCTTCAAAAATGCCGGGATTTCCCGTAACCCCGCACGCTGCGCAGCGCGACACCGGCGCGCACCCATGACGATAACGTATCGGTCCTCCTGGTTGGACCGGCGAACCAGGATGGGTTGCAGCACGCCATGTTCGCGGATCGTTGCCGAAAGCTCGTCGAGTTCCTGCTCACTGAAGACACGGCGCGGCTGATCTGGGTCTTCGTCAATGCGGTCGATCGCGATGCGAAGCGGGGACCCGGCGCCGCCGCTTCCCTTTTCAGCGACGTCGGCGAGATCTTTGAAACTAAGATCGAGCGTCATCAGTCATCTCCTCGTCAAGCCGTTCGGCGATCTTGCCGAGAACAGCGCGGATTTCCCGGCCGGCCTCCTGAGCCGAGCGGCGCTTGAGACTCCACACCGGGACTCGTTCCGCTACAGCTTCGGCATAGCCGTCGCGAGCCACAATCTGGCCCGGGAAGACATACTTGCCGGCTTCGCGCAACAACTGCTCCAGATGGGTTCGTTGGCGCGGTGATTTGGTGTTAAAGTTTGATGGCAACAGGCCGAGGAAGGTCATGCCCTCGCGGCCGTAACGCTGTTGCACCCCGATCACGGTCTGCAGCAGGCCTTTGACGCCCTTCACCGAATAGTCCTCAAGGTAGATGGGTGCCAACACGTGCGAGGCCGCAACCAGGCATGCCACGCTGCGAAGTCCAAGCGACGGCGGTGTGTCGATGACGCAAATGTCGAACAGTTCGGCAGCAGCGGCAAGATTCTGCTGAAGGGTCATCACTGCAGCGGCACTGCCGCGATCAACGTCGGTCAACGAGCTGTCTGCTGGCGCCAACGTGATGCCACCGTCGCCGCTGGCGACGATCCGCGCCGCCGGCTGGAATAGACCGGCCGCCGATGTCGTTCCCACGTGACGTTTGAGCGTGTCGGTCGCATTGCCTTGCGCGTCGGCATCGATCATCAAAACCCGCCGGCCAGACTCCGCCATGAACCAGGCCAGATGAACAGCAAGGGTCGTCTTGCCGACGCCCCCCTTCTGATTGTTGATGACAATGATATTCATTCAGCAGCCTGCGGAGAAAGCCGACACGCTTGCGCCATCATTATTTCTCCGCCCACGAGACAGATTGCGGGTTTGCCGACCCGGCAGCCGCGAAAGACTCCTTGCGCCTGTCGCACTGGCGTGTTGGTTTAAACCAACACTCCGCTGCAACGTCACGCGACGCGGACAATGTCGAAGATCGAGCGCAAGATCATCCTGTCGGAAGAGTCAGGGCGCTGACTCCAAATAGGATGGAGCGGAGGCGTCGGGCCTAAACATGGGCGAGTGCCAGGAAACGCTCAAAGATCATGGAACGCGGCATCGCCACGGAAGACAGGGCCGTTTCGCGCCCGTAAAAGCACGGGAGCATTAACCTGCACCGCGCGCATCAAGCTTAATGAGGGACTTTGGTTGCGGATGCGCAAAGACCGGGTAGGTTGAAAATACCGGTCATTTCCCGGACCAAATTAGAAAAGCCGTCGGCCGAATATACTCCGGCCGGCGGTTTGCTTTGAAGGGTTGCGATGAAAAAGCCGTCCGTGAAAGACCAATCCAAGAAGCCGACTGAGATTAGATGTCCGGCATGCGGTGGTACTGGATTTGCCCCGGTCACGCAGCCAGTCCAGCCCGGCCGAAAAATCTATCCCGCACCATGTGAGAAATGCAATCGGAAGGGACGGATAGCAGCGAACTGAGACGCCGAATGCGCGCTTAGCCGAGGAGCGCGATCTGCTAGATAGTTAGCATCAATTGCGATGGCCGATTGCCAGGGCCGCGACGCATCACCCCTGCGGTGGCACGCTGGACGAGTGACCTGTGCCTGCCACGTTTGAGCACACCACGGGGCCGCAAGACCCTTACAAGGGTTGGGGCCCGCAGTATCCGCTGCGCGTTTAAAGCGGGAGTTGGGACTGATCTTCTGACCAGTCGACGATTTCGAAAAACATGCCGCGTCGAGGCATCTCAGCCTCAAGGTTGGCGGCATGTTCCCCCCAATCCGGCGTCTCCCGAGTCCTAAACCGCGGTTTCTCACCCGCTGCTTTCCGGGCGTCATCCGACACAAGCGCACCACGGATGCTTTCGTACATCATGGTGAGGCTGTCGTTCGTGAAGACGCCTAATCATCGGCATCCACCGTCGAGTGGCCAGCACCATCATCGAGGCAAGAGATCGCGCTCATTCGGCATCTTCTTCCATCAACTCGACGACAAAGACCAACGCCGAGACGCAAGCTGGCCGTCACGGTCGGACGCGCCGGTCTCGACGTCGAACGTGGGCGTCACAGCGATCGGCTCGATCGGGTCTGGTCGCGCACGTTGAAGCGCCGCACCGGGCGGTCTCGATCGCGCGTGGACCCGGGCTCCCCATCGCGTCAGGCCCGCTTCTTTTCGCGCAGGCGCGAATTGATCTGCGCCATCAGGATCGGACCGAGGGAAAATTCGCCGGCCTGCGCCTTTCGCGTCAACCCGCGCAGGTAACCGCCGGCCGAATTGATCGCCGCGCCGCGCTGCAGGATGCAAGCGACGACGATCGCCGCCTGCACCTCGCCCATGACGGTTTGCGCCTCCTCCCAGGCGCTGGGGCTGATCCCCAACATCGATCGCACGACCGCCGCCGTCGCCAGAAAATCCCGCCAATTCGAAATGCCGCCCTTGGCGTAATCGACGATGCTGGGGCACCCGTCCAGCACCATTCCCAACGGATAGGATCCCTCCGCAACCCGCGACGGTTGAGAGCTTGGCTCAGCCCTCGCCGCCCGGCTTTCTTGGAAGCTCGGTTCAAGATCAATTAAGGGATCTGGGTTTGAATTCTGTATGTGGCGCTCAGACTGGGACTCATTGGCGCTCGGATTCTTGGATTTAATGTGGGCTTCCAGAAGATTGAGCACATCGTCGGCCAGCTGCGACAGCTCGTCGGCGATCGGCTCGAGCTGCTCCCGCGTGGCGGTCCTCGGAATCTGGCCTAGGATCGCCCTGAAGGCGGCGTGGACCTCTTGCCAATCGGCTGGCCCCTGCCCTCTCCTACGCGTCGGGACACCTTCCTCGATGCCGGTGGCAATCATCTTGGCGATGTCGCGCCGGCAAAGCGTGATGCGCTCGCGCACAAGCCTGAGCGCGCGCGCCTCTGCTTCGATGTCGGCGGCCAGGAGCTCGAACTCCTCTGACCGCACAACGAGCGGTGACAGATCGAAGCCGAAGGCAAGCTCAATCTCGCCGGCGCTGTCCTTCCGCGCGTAGCGCTTGCCGTTTGGGCTATCGCGCCGAATGATCAACCCGGCGTCGACCAGAACGGCGAGGTGGCGGCGTAATGTCGAAGCAGGCATGCCGTGCGCGCGCAACGTGAGCTTGTCGTTAGACGGGAAGACGATCAGGTCGTCCTCCCCTGTCAGTGCCGTCTCCGGATGGAAGGTCAGAAGCGCGTTCAACACGGAAAGCGAGCGCTCGGACACCCCGAGGCGCGGCCGCGCGGTACAGATGGCGTGGAAGATATTCCATTTGTGCACGACCTTTTCAGGGGCGCGCGCCGTAGCTCCCATTTGGCTTGCCACATGGGCAAGCGTCAGCGATCGCCGCCCAAAGGGCGTCGTTGGAGAGTGTGACTGCATGTCTTTGCCTCAGTTGGGCAAAGAAAATCCGCTCGCCGAAACGGCGCCAAAACGCTTGACAGTGATTCGCGGAAGTGTGATTCTTTGAGTGCCAACACAAAGAAGGGGCTTCCGGAACGGCGACGTGACGGGGGCCTTTTTCTTTTGCCTACGGTTCTCCGACTTAGTTGCGGTGGTCTTGATCCGGCCGGTTCATTCCGACCGGGCAAGTTCGGTTCACGCCGGCGGATCGCCGGCTTTGAATTCGTCGTAAAGGGTTTGCAACCTGTCTTTGACGAAGTCGCCGAACCTCGGCGCGACGCGATCGTCAAATGTCAGGGTGAGCCTCCTGCCGGCGCGGGAGACCTTGGCAGCATGCGTTCCGTCCTGCGCGGACCACGTCTCGGCGCGTGCGCGTGACGTCTTTTCGCGCAGACCATCCGCAAGGACCTCGAAGCGCTTGTCGGTGTCCAATGCGCTGAAAGTTGAGGCCTTGACCATCTCAAGTGCGCGAGCCCTGTTGCCCTCCCGTTCCAAGAGATCGGTTAGTTCCTGCCAACGCACACGACCAAAGGCTGGTGCGGGCCCGATGGCGTCGATGACCGCGGCCGGGACTCGGGTCGCGATCGCGATGAGTCGCGAGAGCGCGGCCTTGTCGACGTTGAGCGACGCCATGATGATCTCACGGGAAAATTTCCGATCCTCGAGCCGCGCCGCAAAGCGCGCGCGCTCGATGAAGGTCAGATCGGTGCGGCCGCTGTTCTCCTGGCCCTGTGCGATGACGAGTTGCTCATCAGTGAGAGAGCGAACCACCGCCCGCACCTTTATGCCGAGTTCGCGGGCCGCCCGCAGGCGGCGATGGCCGAATGCGACCTCGTAGCGCTCGGTGTCGCCGGGCTTCGGACGAACCAGGATCGGTACATTTTGCCCGTGCTGGCGGATGAGCTCTCGGAAGGCGGCGTCCTGTTCCTCTGTAGCTTCCATGCGGTCGGGCACGAAAGAGTTGTCAATCACCACGGGCTCGAGGTCGACGATCACCTGCCCTTCCATGAGCTTCTGCTCGATTTCTTCCGCGCGCTTGACCTTCTCCGAGATGCCGCCAAGCGATTGCGATATCGCGCCGAGGGCGCTGGATTGCTTGATCGAGCGTTCAAGTCCGAGAAGCGGGCGCGAGTGCTGTGGGGCGACTTCGTGCGCATCTCCTCGGGGCGGCAGGGCGTCCGCCGCGGGTGGATCGAAGTTGATCTTGCGCGCCATCGTCAGCTCCTGGCCCAGGCCTGTTTGATCAGGCCTTCGATCTCGCCGTTCACCAGATCGAGCGCTTCGATGGCACGGTCATAAGTGCCGCGGGTGAACTGCTGTCGCTCGACCTCGTAGAGGGTCTGCTTGGTTAGCCCGGCATCGGAGATCGCGGTGCTCTTCACCATTGGGTGGGTCAGCACGCGCGAGCCGAAGATCGACCGCATCAGACCGACCATCGTGGTCTGCGGCCCATCGCTGGGCTCATAGCGGGTGACGAGATAGCGCATCCAATCGTATTGGGTGGCGCCGCCGGCCTGGGCGACGACGTCGAGGAGGCTTCCGGTCATGTTGAGGAACTGGGACATCGACATCACGTCGAGCATCTGCGGATGTACGGTGATCAGAACTGCGGTCGCAGCACAGAGCGCGGAGAGCGTGAGAAAGCCGAGTTGCGGGGGACAATCGATGACCACGACATCATAGGCGTCGCTGACCTGGGCCAAAGCTTCGCCGATTCTGGCGAAAAACAGTGAGTCGTTGCTCTGGCGCGTCATCAGCGCCTTGGGCGTCTCGTGCTCGAATTCCATGAGTTCGAGCTGGCCCGGAACGATGTGTAGATTCGGAATATAGGTGCCGCGCACGATCTCTGGCATTTCACGACGTGCGGCGTCGTAGCGGATAGCGCCGTAGATCGTTTCATTCTCGCCGACATCGAGCTCGGGTTGGTGCCCGAACAGCGTCGAGAGGCTCGCTTGGGGATCGAGGTCGATCGCGAGGACGCGGTAGCCTCGGAACGCGAGATACTGGGCGAGATGAGCGGCCGTCGTGGTTTTGCCGCTGCCGCCCTTGAAGTTCATCACCGATATGACCTGCAGAGCCTCGGCGCCGCGGCGGTGTGGAACATATCGGCGGGCACCTTTGCCGGTGCTGTCGAGGTCGCTTCGCAGCGCGTCGATGTCTTCAATTGAATAACTACGACGGCTGTTCGGCGGCGCGGGGGGCCCCTTCCCTTCGGACACGAGTTGCCGAAGATAGCCCTCAGCGATGCCGATAAAGCGCGCGGCCTCCGCCGGCGAGAATCGGCGGATGGTCTTCTCCGCCGCTGGCGGGAAGTCGCGAAGCTGCTGGGCGCGCAGCCGTGTTGAAAGCTCCGCCGCGTCCGCATTGATGAGCGATCGGAGATCACTCACATTCTCGTCTAGGGTCTTGGTCGACGTCGGCATTCTTGATCTCTGCATCTGCGAATTTTTGAGCAGTTGGCCTCAAAAAGCGCTGATCGCGAGTAATGCCCGATTCTTTCGAAGCCGCAAGGATTATTGAGTTAACGAGAAGTTAACGGCGGCGTCTCGTGGAGGGGGAACACTCACGAGCGCCTCGCAAGAAGCGGCCAGAAAACCATGCAGTTGTACGCTGACAACTTAACGGCGCGGTCCGAATCACTCCGACCCTCCGATACAGAGCGACATATTCGCGATCCGGGTCCCCGGCAACCTGCCAAGTCGGGACCCACAAAGCTTGGCTTCGAGGGCGGCCGCCGGGCGGAGTTGTACGCTGACAACTCAAGCGACGGTTCCCTGTTAGATTCCAAGGCGCGCGGCGCGTCCCTGTCGGCGCTCAGCTTCATTGTAATAACTGGCTGCCTGTTGCACGGATCGATGCTGGGATTGCTGCATCGCCTCCGACAGGGAAACGCCGCGTTGCGCTGCCTCAGTCAGATACCCCGACCTCAAGCCGTGGGCGGAAAACTCCCTCGCCTCGAGCCCCGCCATCGTGCAACGGCGCTTGACGATCAGGTTGATCGACTGCGGCGTCAGGGCCCGCTCCTCGATCGCCTCCCAACGATCGATCGCGCGGAAGATCGGTCCCTGACTGATGTCCGCCCGCTCCAGCCATTCGCGCAGCGCCTCGACCGGCGGGCCGACCAGCAACACCCTCCCCTCGTCGTCGGCGTTGCCGGTCTTAGTGCGGCCGAGCTGAATGGCCACGCACGGCAACGTCGGCGACTTCGGGTCAAGCGGATCGAGCGGCACAAGCGGTTCGTCGCTGAGCTGCTCGACCCGCAGCCGTGCGACCTCGCTGCGTCGGCGCCCGCCGGAGGCAAAGGCCAAGAGCAGGATGGCTAGGTCGCGCGTATCGGCGAGCCGATCTGACGAGCAGGTCGCGAGCAAGCGGTCCAAAACATCCCGGGTCACGGCGCGCTTGCTCTTGCGCCGACGCGGTCGCGTGCTGGCTCGGACGGCCAGCCGGAGCGCCGAGCGCAGGCTCGGCGAGGCGAGCGGCCCCACCTGCCCTTTCCACCGATGCAACGTCCCCCAGCTTGCAAGCCGCCGTTTCACCGTCGACGGCGCATGCGGGCCGGTGCTGCGCAGCATCTCGCTTTCGCGTAGCGCGGCCGCGACGTCGGCCGGCATGCCGTGCTGGGGGTCGGCCTCGCGCCTGGCCGGGTCCCACAGATGGTGCGCCACGAACTTCAGCGCGAGGCTTTCCGAGGCCGGCCACGGCAACGCCGCGCCGGTCGCAGCCTGGGCCCAGGCTTCGAGGTAGGCGAGATCGGAGGCCAGCGCCCGCAACGAATTCTCGCCGATGCCCTCGCGCGCGAGATGCTTCAGCGTCTCGACCTCGTCGTCGGTCAGAAGCTCGGCGAGCCGGTCGCGCCGCTCCATCGGCAGGATGGCCGAGAGCGTGTCAAGCTTTAGCGCCCGCCGAGTTTCGGGGTCGGAGACCAGCGCGGCGGAGGTGATGTCGTCCATGCTCGGCGCTCCCTCAGAATCCGTAAGGCTTGTCAGTCCAGCGCAGCAGCACGCGGGCGTCGCGATCGGGTAGCCGGACGCGCTGCTCGCGCAGCGCGGCCGCGACGGCTTGCCCGATCTCCGCCTCAACCCAATGGCCGTGGGTCATGAGGAAAAACCAGCCGAACGGAAGCCCGAGCTCGCGATCGATCGCCTCGATGCGATCCATCAAAATATGCACCGAGGCATCCGGCATTGGCAGAAGCCTGTCCTTGGGCGGCCGCAGCGGCCGCGGAATGAAGCCGACCTCGCGCTCTCCCTTGTGGGTGTAGTCGCGGATGTCGAGGGCCCAATGCGCGAACACCCGCTGCGCGCCGGCGCTTGATTGGTCCCAGTCTTCGAAGAAGCGCAGCTCGCGCGGCACGTGCTCGAACCAGTCGGGCACGGCTTCGAGGAACGGGATTTCGCGGGCGCCGTCCGGTCCGATTTCCTGAATCACCCGCCGCTCGAGCTCCGGGCGCTTGGCTTCCCGTCGCTCGCGCTCGATTCTTTCGCAACGCCCGAGAAAGCTGCGGAGATGAACGAGGGCGCCGCCGGCACGGTCGAGTAGGCGGTAAACTGGGCCCACCAGGAGGTCAGTCTCACAAAATTCGTCGCGGCGAATCCAGCTCGGATCGAACAGCTCCTCTTCGCCGAAGGGTCGATAATCGGGATTGACGATCGGGGCGGCCTGCCACTCGCTCTCGCGGCCGAGCGCGATCTGGACGTAATCAGCCGCGGCGGGACCCGTCGGCGCAAACACGAAGGCGCTGGTGCCGCGCCATTCGGTGATGTGCAGGTCCGTCTCCTTTAGGCGCCGCCACAGCGCGTCGAGGTCGCCGTCATCCTTGGCAAGCTCGCCTGTCATCCACGGCCGCAGTTCGCCGATCCGCGTACCATCCGGTCGAATTACCGAACGGGTGTCGCGCCAGTAGTCATCGTCGATCCGCGCGAGGCTGAACTGAAAGCCCGGGAAGGCGTGGGCGAGGGCAGGGACCAGGTCGGCGTCGGCGGTCGCGGGCTCGAGGCGAGCCAGTGCCGCGTTGATGGAGGTTGCGTCCGGCAGACGGAGAGGGGAAGTCATCAAAAATTAACCCTGAAGTCG
>JACDJC010003780.1_pt1 | contig 10720 bp, 11 predicted proteins | sample 7454191 | NCBI WGS metagenome assembly JACDJC01 (sample SAMN14253291, study PRJNA609438) | sludge metagenome | isolation source: sludge after 25d culture with pyrite and EDTA | collected 2018-12-20
CACCGGCCAGACGCTGGCGTTCGCCGGCTTTCTGGCGGTGTATCAGGACGACGAGGACGAGGAAGAGTCGAAACTGCCGGCACTGGCCGAGGGCGAAACCCTGCCGGTCGACAAGCTCTACGGCGAGCAGCACTTCACCCAGCCGCCGCCGCGCTACACCGAGGCGTCGTTGGTGAAAGCGCTGGAGGAATACGGCATCGGCCGCCCCTCGACCTACGCCAGCATCATTTCCACGCTGCAGGACCGCGAATACGTGGTGCTGGAGAAAAAGCGCTTTCAGCCGACCGACATCGGCCGGCTGGTCAACTGCTTCCTGACCCGCCATTTCACCCCCTACGTCGACTACGACTTCACCGCCAAGCTTGAGGACAAGCTCGACGACGTGTCGAACGGCAAGCGGGTGTGGTCGACCCTGCTGGGCGAGTTCTGGAAAGAGTTCGATGGCCAGTTGAAAGCCAAGCAGGACGTCGAGCGTGGCTGTCCGATTCTCGAAAACTGCCCCAAGTGCGACAAACCGCTGTTCATGCAGGCGAGCAAGCGCGGCCTCTTTATCGGCTGCTCCGGCTATCCGGAGTGTGACTACACGCGTCCGCTGCACGCCGCCACCGCCGAAGGCGACAACGTCCTCGGCCAGGATCCGGCCAGCGGTCTCGACGTCAAGCTGCTGTCCGGCCGCTTCGGCCCCTATGTGCAGATCGGCGAGATGCCGGAAGACAAGAAGGCGCCGAAGCCGCGCCGCGCCTCGTGGCCGAAGGAGATTCCGCTGGAAAACGCGACGCTCGAACTGGCGCTGAAGTTTCTCTCGCTGCCACGCGAAGTCGGCCACCACCCGACCACCGGCCTGCCGATCGTCGCCAACAACGGCCGCTTCGGCCCTTACCTGCTGCACGACGGCAAGTTCAAGTCGATCCCCAAGACCGACAGCGTCTATGAAATCGACCTGCCGCGCGCCCTCGAGGTTCTGGTGATGGAGCGGGCTCCACGGGGCGCGGACTCGGCCGCATCGCTGCTGAAGAACCTCGGCCCGCATCCCGAAGACGGCAAGGACATCACCGTCCGCAGCGGCCGCTACGGTCCGTACGTGAAACACGGCACCACCAATGCCACGCTACCGAAGGACATCACCCCGGAAGAGCTCACGCTCGACGAGGCGCTTGAACTGATTGCCGCCCGAGTTGCCAAAGGCCCAGCCAAAAAGCCGGCAAGAAAAGCCGCAGCCAAACCCGCGGCCGCCAAAAAAGCCAAGCCGGATCCCGAAACGAAGAAGCCCGCGGCGAAAAAACCCGCGGCCAGGAAGGCCACGATCAAGAAGCCCGCCAGCAAAAAAGCCGCAGCATGAGCGCGCAACCCAGGCTGCTGATGGTCAACGCCTTCATCGGCACGGCGGGCTACAAAAACCTCTACCAGACGCTGGGCTACGACGTCGTCGCCGAATGGTCGGAGCGCAAGGCCATCGCCCTGGTGCGCAAGGCGCCGCCTGCGGTCATCGTTGCTGATTTCTATCATCAGGCCGACTTCCGCGACCGCCTGTCCAACCTCGAATCGTTGCTCGCCGCGGTGCAAAGCGCGCCCGACACCCGGATCCTGGTGTTCTATGAAGCGGCACATCAGGCGGTGCTCGACAAGGTTCGCGCGCGGCTGCGCATCGATGCCGCCCTGACCCTGCCGGTACAGGAAGATCGATTGCGCAGCACCCTGCAAACCTGGCTTCCGGGCACTCCAGCCGGCCTGGGTTAAATTTTTTCGGCTGCTGACCGTTAAACCACGAGTCATACCGTGGAGACAACCATGCTGCGTTTTGCCCTGCTGCCTTTATTCCTGGTTTCTGTCTATGCGCAGGCTTCAACACTCACGCTGGGCGTGGTTCTGGATCAGCATGAATCGATCACCGATTCGAGTGTCAACCAGCGCTACCGCGCATTCAGCCGCGAGGTCGAACGCGTGCTTGGCCAGCCGGTTCGTCTCCAGTATTACAAGCGCGACTTTTCCGCGATCAAACAGGCACGGGATGGCACCCTGGACCTGGTGTTCGGCCCCGCCCAGGTGATCGCCAACATCAACAAGTTCAAGTTCGAGCCGATTCTGAAGTCCGACCAGACGACTGCCGCCGCCTTCGTCGCCGGACCGAACTTCAAAGGCACGCTGGCCGCCAAATCAAATGCCCGCCTGGGGGTGCCCGATTATGAATCGCTGATGGGCGGCATCGCGCGCAGCGAGATCAACAGCCGCGGACTGGCCAAAAGCGACTTCATCGAAATCAAATTCCACCGCATGGCCGAAGCGCCGCTATACGGTTTGAAGCTCGGTCGCTACGACCTGGCGGTGGCCTCCGCCGAGGAAGCCAAAACCTGGGCCGCTGCCAACGGCGGACGCATTGTTCTCACCAGCGCGTCGGTTCCCCTGCGCGCGCTGTCGGTACAGCCCGAAACCGTCACCGCCGCCGACCAGCAGAAGCTGGTCGCGGCGCTACAAAAGGGCAACAGCCTCAATCTCGCCTTGAGTGCGGCCACCCGGGCCGACTTCAAAAGCATCGCCTCGATGCTGAATACCACTCCCACCAGCCTGCCAGGCGCCAAGGTCATTTCGGCGGCCGAAGCCAAGCAGCTGATCGACAAAGGGGTGCCGGTTTATGACGTGCGGGTTGAAGAAGAATTCGACATCGCCCGCGTTCCCAGCGCGCTTTTCGTGCCCTACAAGGAAAGCAGCGCCAAGGAAGTCGGTTTCGATCCGGCGGACGATCAGTTCGCCTTGAACAAGCTGCCCAGGGACAAGAATGCACCGTTCATCATGTATTGTGACGGCACCATTTGCTGGAAAAGCTACAAGTCCGCCACGATGGCGATCCAGGCTGGCTGGAAAAACGTCTACTGGTTCCGTGGGGGGCTTCCGGAATGGAAGGAAGCGAAGCTGCCGATCGAATCCAGAAAAAACTGAGCACGAGTGACGATACAAAAAGCCCGACATCATCGGGCTTTTTTGTCGACGCTCGGTAGAATTCGAGTATCTGCCGCCGCTCACACCGAACCCATTGCGGACATCATTGCCCAAGCAGCATGAAGCTATGGTATTCCTAGATGCTCGGTCACCACGCGCGTCTTGACCGACGACGTATTCGATGCTTCCTCAACCCGATCTGAATGCGCGGTCGAATCTCGCGGTCCGGTTCTCGATCCTCGTGGCTACTTAAGTATGGCAACTGAGCTGCTGTTGCTGTTCATCGCGGGAATTTGCGGCGGCGTGCTGAACTCCATCGCGGGGGGAGGCAGTTTCGTCACGTTTCCGGCATTGCTGTTTGCAGGGGTTGCACCGATCAGCGCCAATGCAAGCAATACCTTTGCCTCGTGTGCCGGGTATCTCAGCGGATTGTTCGCGCTGCGAAGAGAGCTTTACGCCCACAAACAGGAATTGCCGCGAATCGTTCTGGTTAGCCTGGCTGGCGGCGTAGCCGGCGCCTGGCTGCTGCTGGAAACACCTGAAGCACAGTTTCGCAGCGCGATCCCATGGCTGCTGTTGTTCGCAACGCTGCTGTTTGTTTTTGGGTCCAGGCTGAATCAGATGCTGAGAAGGCTGGCCTCCCGCCATCGCCACGCCTCCTCATTTGGCGCCTTGTTGCTGGCCCTGCTGCTCCTGGGTGTGAGCGTGTATGGCGGCTTTTTCAACGCCGGGCTCGGGATTGTTGCCCTGAGCTATCTGGCACTCGCCGGCCATACCGACATCAATGTCATGAACGGCCTCAAGCTGCTGGTCTCGACCGTGGTTTCGCTGATTGCGATTGTGCTTTTTATCTACCATGACGTGATCGCCTGGTATCAGGGCAGCGCGGTGATGGCAGGGACGCTGCTGGGGGGGTATGTCGCAGCCCACCTCTCCCGCCATCTGCCGCAGCCATACCTCAGAAACTTTGTCATCTTCGCCAGCACCGCAGTCACGCTTTATTTCTTCTACGATATTTACGGGTGACTGAGCTCGCTGCTCCGTGCGGTCGGTCAGGACGCTGACGCCATCCCGACGAAGGGGTTGTCGCGCCGCTCGTGGCCGAACGTCGACATCGCACCGTGTCCCGGCACGAAGCGCACGTCGTCGCCGAGCGGAAACAGTTTGTGGCGAATCGCCGCCAGCAGCGCCGCATGATCGCCGCGCGGAAAATCGGTTCGGCCGATCGAGCCCTTGAACAACACGTCACCGACGAAGGCCAGCCGCGCCTCCGGCGCGAAGAACACGACGTGACCGGGGGTGTGGCCGGGGCAGTGCAGTACCTCGAAGCGGATCGACCCGACCTCGACCGTGTCGCCGTCTTCCAGCCACTGGTCGGGGGTGAATGCGGGGGAGGGCGGAAAGCCGAACAATTCAGCCTGCTGCGGCAGGGTATCGAGCCAGAACTGCTCCTCGCGCTGCGGGCCGACGATGGGAATGCCGAGCGCCTCGCGCAGTTCGACCGCCGCACCGACGTGATCGAGGTGGCCGTGGGTGAGCAGCAACTTTTCCAGCACAAGTCCGCGCTGCGCCACTTCGGCCAGCAGGCGTTCAGCCTCGCCGCCGGGGTCGATCAGCGCGGCACGGCCCTGCGCGTCCCATACCAGCGAACAGTTTTGTTGATACGGGGTGACGGGGAGAATGGTAAATTGCATAGGTTCTATTATCTTCCGATTCCGCCACGCCGGATTCAAACGCCATGACCGCTCCCGACGCCCTGCTGCTGATTTCCACCCACTGCCCGCATTGCCCGGCGATGCTGTCGTCATTGGCCGATCTGGTGAAGCAGGGCACGATCGGGCGACTGGAGGCGGTCAACCTGGAGCAGCATCCCGAAGTGGGGCAGGCGCTCGGGGTGCGCTCGGTACCATGGCTGCGGCTCGGCCGGATCGAGCTCGCCGGGGTGCACGCCAAGGCCGAACTCGCCGCCTGGGCGGCCAAGGCCGACACCGAGGCCGGCATGGCCGACTGGTTTCACATGCTGTTGAAGGAGGGTCAACTGCCCCGCGCCCAGGCGCTGATCGAAGCCGACGCAGGCCTGCTTGCCGTGGTGTTGCCCATCGTCGGCAACGTCGACGCCAGCCTCAACGTGCGGCTGGGCGCCGGCGTGCTGCTGGAAAACTTTGCCGGCACCGACACCCTGCGGGCCTTGCTGCCACGCCTGGGCGAACTGTCGCAGCACTCCGACGCGCGGGTGCGGGCGGATGCCTGTCATTACCTCGGATTGACCGGCGATGCGACCGCGCGCCCCTGGCTGGAGGCGCGGCGCGACGACGCCGATGCCGACGTGCGCGAGATCGCAAGCGAAAGTCTGGAAAAACTGCCGTCCGGGGCGTAATCTAGTTACCAAGTCGCAGGCGGGGACTGGCCTGAACCTGCGTTCAGTGCTAAAGTTCCGTCTGCACCGCCCCGGCCCCGGCCCGGGCGGTTTTCATTTTGTTTTGCGCTTTGCTGCAGGAGCATCTCATGGAAAACACCAATCGACCCGCCATCAGCGTATCCGAGCGCGATCTGGAACGTCTCGAAGCGATGCTTGCAGCCCTGCCTGACGACCATCCGGGCGCCGAGGCCTTGAGCGAGGAACTCGATCGTGCGGCGGTGTTCTCTCCCGAGGAGATGCCGACTGATGTTGTCACCATGAATTCGCGGATTCGTTTCGTGGTCGAGCCTGCAGCCAAGGAAATGGAGATGACGCTGGTTTATCCGCGCGACCTCACCGGTGAGCCCGGTCAATTGTCGGTACTGGCGGCGGCGGGCGTTGCGGTACTCGGTCTGACGGTCGGCCAGCAGATCGAATGGCTGGCGCCGAACGGACAGACTGTGCGCGCGCGCATCGTCGAGGTCACCTACCAGCCCGAGCGCACCGGAGACTACACGCTGTAACGCCGAGCTCGGCCGCACCCCGCCCGCGGAATCTCACCCGACTCTGCGCCGCATGTCTCTCCCCGCCGCCTATCTGGGCGTCATCCTGATCTGGTCCACCACGCCGCTCGCGATCCAATGGAGCGCGCAGGGGGCCGGGTTCAGCTTTGCGGTACTGGCGCGGATGCTGATCGGGCTGGCGGTCTGTCTGCTATTGCTGGTCGCGACCCGTACCGCGTTTCCGTTCACCGCGGCGGCGCGGCGACTGTATGCAATCAGCGGCCTGTCGCTGTTCGTCGGGATGCTGCTGACCTATTGGGGGGCGCTGCATATTCCGTCGGGGCTGATTTCGGTCATCTACGGGCTATCGCCGCTGACGACGGGCTTGTTTGCCGCCTTATGGCTGAGTGAGCATGCACTTACGCGAATACGTATGGCCGGACTGACACTTGGCCTGTCCGGCCTGTGGGTGATTTTCGGTCAGCCGTGGCCCGGCGGCGAGCACGGCAGCCTCGGCATCCTCGCGGTGGTGGCCGGCATGGTCGCGCAGGCGCTGGGACTGGTGTGGATCAAGCGGCTCAACCTGCGCATCTCCTCGCTTGCCATCACCACCGGCACCCTCGGCGTGGCGGTGCCGTGTTTCATGCTGGCCTGGGCGATCACCGATTCGGTCCACTGGCCACCCGACATCGCACCACGCGCCGGTGCCGCCATCGTCTATCTCGGGGTGCTGGGCTCGGTGGTCGGGTTCACGCTGTATTACTACCTGATCAAGCATCTCGACGCCGGACGGATTGCGCTGATCATGCTGATCACCCCGGTTTCGGCCTTGCTGCTGGGACAGACGCTCAACGCCGAATCCATTCCGGCGCGCGGCTGGGCCGGGATTGCCCTGATCGGAGCGGGGCTGCTGCTATACGAATGGCAGGCGCTGCGCCAGTTGCGCCGGCGGCCTATTTTTTGAACAGGTCGTCGATCGATTCGGGCGCGGCGGGTTTGCCGGATTCGGTGCCGGTGTCCGGCTGTCCGGCAAACAGCGCATCGAGCGCACTGCGGCTGGCCTGCGCCATCACCGCGCCGCCGCCCTTGTAGGCTTCAGGCCGCGGCACGAACCAGCCGCAGTCGTTGCCGCGGGTCTTGTCGGCGACGCGCTCGGCCGCGAGTTCGCGGCACTGGCCGGCGCGGTGCGTGTCGAAGTGGCGGCACATCCTGCACGCGTGCAACTCGGCACGGCAACTGGGGCAGGTTTCGCGGCGCGCCAGCGGCAGCAGCATGCCGGCCAGGCTGGCGCCGCATTTCCAGCAGACCAGGCTCATGCGCCGGGGGTCGTTCGCTGCGGGGCGTCGGGCGCGCGCAGGGCGTGATATTTGAGGTCGCCCAGTGCGATCGTCTGCAGCGCGCGCTCATGGGTCGCGCCCAGCACCACCGGCGGCGCCAGGCCGTCTTCGGCCGCTTCGAGCCAGCGTGCGGCACACACGCACCAGCGGTCGCCTGGCCTGAGGCCGGGAAAGCCAGATTCCGGGACCGCGGTGGTGAGATCGTTGCCGCGGTTGTGCGAGTATTGCAGAAACGCATCGGTCACCTGGACGCAGACGGTGTGGCTGCCGACGTCCTGCGGTCCGGTGTGACAGACGCCGTCACGCGCGAATCCGGTCATTGGCGCTACGCTGCACAGCTGCAGCGGGCCGCCCAATACATTGCGCACATCACTCATGCTGTTCTCCCGGGTGGGTCACCGAAAAAATACCACACCGCGGTGGCGGCGTCAGGGCTGCTCGGCCGGCTCGGCCAAGGCGGGCGCCGGCGCCAGAGTCAGCTGGCCGGCAGCGGCAGCCGCGGCGTGCGTACGCCCGACGTGCGCCAGCAGGTCGGGCGAGGGATAGCCGTCGACCGGCAGTTGGTGCGTCACCTGATAACGCCGGATCGCGGTCCGGGTGAGTGGGCCCACCACCCCGTCCGCCGCGCCGACATCGAATCCCAGTTCATTCAGCGCCTGCTGCATCGCCTTCAGGTCGGTTGCGTTGAGCGGATCTGCAGCGTCCATTCCGGCGCTCAGCGGCGCGCCCCCCGTCAGCTGGTGTGCCAGCTGGGCCACGGTCAGGGCGTAGTTTACCGAGCGATTCCACCGCATCACCACGTCGAAGTTGTCGAACACCATGAACGCCGGTCCCTGCCAGCCCTGCGGCAAAACGATGGCGGCGCGCCCGGCCGCTGCCGGCAGCGCGGACGCGTCGGCCTGAGTCACCCCGAGCGCACCCCACTCTGCCACCGGGAGCCGGTGCCCGATCCGCGCCAGCGGCCAGTCGAAACCCTGCGGCAGGCGCACTTCCAGCGCCACCGGCTGGTTTGCCCGCCAGCCGGCGCGCTGCAGATAATTCCCAGCCGAGGCCATTGCATCGGGCAGTGACTGCCATACATCGATGCGGCCGTCGTCGTCGCCGTCGACCGCATAGGCGCGGAAGGTCGACGGCATGAACTGCATGTGTCCCATTGCGCCGGCCCACGAGCCGTTCATGTCTATCGCCTGCACGTGCCCGGCGTCGATGATGCGCAGTGCGTCGAGCAGCTGGTTACGAAAAAATGCGCTGCGCCGCCCGTCGAAAGCGAGCGTGGCGAGGCTGGCAGGGATGTTGAGGCTGCCCTGGGTGGCGCCGTAGTTGGTTTCCAGTCCCCAGAACGCCACCAGTACCGCCTTCGGAATGCCGTATTCCTGCTCCACCGCGTCGAGCAGCGCGGCATGCTCCTGCAACATCGCCTGTCCGCGCGCGACCTGTCGCGGGGTCACCCGGCGCCCCAGATAATGGGCAAAGGTGTGGACGAATTCAGGCTGGCGGCCATCGAGTTCGATCACCCGCTCGACCGGCGTGAGGCCGGTCAACGCGGCATCGAGGGTGGCGGAGGAAATGCCCTGCGCCTCGGCGTCCTCGCGGAACGCAGCGAGCCAGTCGTCGAAAGCGGTCTGGGCGTGAGCGGGAAACGCCAGCACCGCCAGCAGTACAAAAAATCTACGCATTTTTTTGCAACCAGTATTCAAGTAATGCCAGATGCCACAGCTTGCTGCCCTGGATCCGGGTGTGGTACTGCTCGGGCGCAGCCAGCAGCTTGTTCACATAGGCGCGATGGTAGAGGCCGCGTTCGCGGCAGGCCTGCGAGTTCAGAATGTCCTGCATGAAGTCCAGAAAGTCTCCGCGTACGTATTTGAGCGCGGGCATCGGGAAATAGCCTTTCTTGCGGTCGATCACCGCGTCGGGGATCAGGCCGCGGGCGATGGTCTTCAGCACGTGTTTGCCGCCGGATGCGAGCTTGAGTTCGGCCGGCATCGCCGCGGCCAGCTCCACCAGTTGGTGATCGAGGAACGGCACCCGGGCTTCCAGCCCCCACGCCATGGTCATGTTGTCGACCCGCTTCACCGGGTCGTCGGTGATCAGCATGGTCGTGTCCATGCGCAACACCTGATCGATGAAATCATCGGCGAACGGTTCAGCCAGATGGGCGGCGATGGTCTGCGCGGTGTAGTCGGGGCCGTGGAAGCCGGGCGTCAGCATCTCCAGAAATTCGTCGTGGTCGCGGTCGAAATAATGTTCGCGGAAGCGTTCCAGCGGCGAGCCCGTGGCCGCCGCCATGCGCGGATACCAGAAATAGCCGCCGAAGACTTCGTCCGCGCCCTGGCCGCTTTGTACCACCTTCACCGTCTTGCTGACCTGCTCGGACAGCAGGTAGAACGCCACCGCGTCCTGCGCAAACATCGGCTCGCTCATCACCTCCACCGCTTCGGGCAGGCGGCGCAGCACTTCGGCATTGGGGATCAGAAACTTGTGGTGGCGGGTGCCGTACATCGCCGCCACCGGATCGGAGTATTCGAACTCGTTGCCGCGTTCTTCCGGCTGGTCCTCGAAGCCGACCGAGAAGGTCATCAGGTCGGCCACACCCTGTTCGGCCAGCAGCGCGACCAGGAGGCTCGAATCGAGCCCGCCGGAGAGCAGCACACCGACCTTGACGTCAGCGATCTCGATCCGTTTTTTTACCGCCTGGCGCAGGCTTTCATGAATCGCCTCGGTCCATTCGGCCTCGCTCTTCGGCAGCGCCGGGCGTTGCGCCTTCAGCGACCAGTATTTTCGGTGGCTGAGCTCGCCACGTGCATTGACCGTCATGGTGGTGCCCGGCGCGAGCTTGCGGATGCCGTTGAAAACCGTTCGTGGCGCCGGCACCACCGCGTGCAGGCTGAACAAGTGATGCAGCGCGACCGGGTCGAGCCCGGTATCGACCCCGCCGGCCGCCAGCAGCGCCTGCGGGGTCGAAGCGAAGCGCAAGCACCCCAGGTTTTCGCTGTAATACAGCGGCTTGATGCCGAGCCGGTCGCGCGCCAAAAACAGGGTCTCGCGATTCCAGATGGCAAAGGCAAACATGCCGTGCAGCCGCTCGACGCAGGCCTCGCCCCATTCCAGCCAGGCGCGCAGGATGACCTCGGTGTCGCCGGTTGAATGAAAGACGTGGCCGCGCTCGATCAGTTCGGTCCGCAGTTCGGGATAGTTGTAGATCGTGCCGTTGAACACCAGCGCGGTGCCGCTGGCGGCATCGAGCATCGGCTGCTGCGAGCGTGGCGACAGATCGATGATCGCCAGCCGCCGGTGCCCCAGCCGCACCGGCCCGTCGACGTGCTGGCCTTCGGCGTCGGGCCCGCGCCGCGCCAGCCTGGCCAGCATTCGCGCCATTGCCGCCGCATCGGGGGGGCTGCCGTCAAACCTGAATTCACCTGCTATGCCACACATATTTGAACCCTAGTCATCCGCAAAGGGCGCGAAGGCTCGCGAAGATGGACTTTGGATGTTTTTCTTCGCGAGCCTTCGCGTTCTTCGTGGACAAAAACCCTGTTTCAAGCCACCAA
>JACDJC010003781.1_pt1 | contig 10718 bp, 7 predicted proteins | sample 7454191 | NCBI WGS metagenome assembly JACDJC01 (sample SAMN14253291, study PRJNA609438) | sludge metagenome | isolation source: sludge after 25d culture with pyrite and EDTA | collected 2018-12-20
AACAGCGTAGCTGGCCCGAAGGGCGGAGGGCAGGATGCCCGGAGTAAGAGATAAGTAACCAACAGAGAAGGCCACCCCGCTTGGCGCTTGCCGCCCATCGGGCAACCGCTCCTGCGTTGCCTCAACTCCGGCATCCATGCCGTCGCCATGGGCGGCAAGTCCGTGAGGCGGGGCCGGGCTTTTCGACAGCACATCCATGTGCTGGCGAAAAGGAATCGGCATCGTGCCGATTCCCCCTGCGGGGCCTGTCGTCCCCGCCTCACCGCCGCACAGGGGCCCCGGGTAGAGCAGCGCGCCATCCTGACGCGCACTCGGTGCGTCACCGCTGCGCGGCGGCGAAAGGCTAAGAGCCAAGAGCGAGAGGTCGAGCTTCCTTCGGCCGGATAGCTCGGAGCGTCCCGATTCGGCCAGGAGCTGCCGATCGATTGCTGCAAATACACGCCGAGCCATTCACGGGCGTGACGAAGGGCTTTATTTACAGAAGCACCCCCACGGGCGTGGGGAAGACGCACGTGACGCAGCTGCAGCGCGCCCAGGACCATCAGCTCCAGGTCGCGAGCCTTGCCGCTGATCCAGTCCTTCACGTGCTGCAGCGGCTTACGGTCAAGGTTGGGCAGCGTTTCCTCGATCGCCTCGATCGATTCGGCCGCGTCAGTCCTGGCCTTGCGCTTGGGCCTGGGGTTGTCCGGATCGGCATCGTCGTCCAGGCTGAAGTTGATCCGTGGATCGTTCGGGTCGAACGTGCCGCGGTTCTCGCTGGCGCTCTTGATCTGCGTCGGCTGGAACGCAATCCACTGGCCCACCTCCTTGAAGTGGATGCCGTCGAAGCCCTTGGACTGTAACTTCTTGCGCAAGGCACTGGACTCTTCCTGGCTGTCGATCGCCATGAACTCGTCCAGGCTCATGATGTAGGGCTTCTGGATACTCAGATACGCGTCAATCACCCGCTCTTCGGCCGGCACCCCCTGGCTCGCGTTCTCGGCGTAGCGCTGGGCTTTGGCACGGTCTTCGGCGAAGAACGTGCCAAGGTTGGCCGTCATGTGTGCAGTCACGCTGCCGCTGCGGGCAGGGTCAAAGGCCTCGAATTCCTCGGCCGTTCCGTGATACACCGGCAACGGGGAACCCTCGACATCAACCACCTTGCTCTGGCCAAACCAGCGCTTGAACGCTGGCGTATCCGTATCGATATGCCGCTGCAGATTGAAATTATTCGGTGATGCCAGTGCACGTTCCCGTTCCTGTATTCGGAACTTGCGCAGATCATCGGGAGTGAGTACGCTTTGTGCTGGCCCTTGGCTTCTTGGATCCACCTCGCGGAACAGCGCGGCGTCTGACCCCAGGAGGTTGAGGGCTTTTTCTTTGTCCCAGTAGACCGCATTCTTCCCGCCCAGTTGTTCTGGCCGATCCTTGCCGTAGGCACTCGTGAGCACGTGGACGTTCACCATGGCATCCCGGCCATTCGGCTTGATCGCCACCATGACCGGGTTCCCTTTCGCATCCTTCATGTCTGTCAGCACAACATAGCTGCCCGTTTCCGTGGACGAATGGAACACGGCAACCGGCTCATCCAGTTTCTCGGGAAGTTGCGTAATTTGGCGCTGAGTCAGCACGGCGCGCACGCCGCCCTTGCCACTCGCCACTTTGAACAGCACCGACGGCGGCATGCGCAAGGGTAGGTCACTCAGCCCTGCCATACGCAACACAGCAGCGACACGCCCCATGTCCAGCATGCTGCCGCGACGGTCTCCGCCGGCCAGCATATTGCGTACCTGCTCGGCGAACGACTGCAGGCTGAATGCCATCGATGCACGGCTCTGCCCTCGCTGCTGGCTCTCGCTCCCGCGCAGGTACTGGTCGCTCTTCACCAGCAATTGGCGCAGCTCGTGCTCGCTTACACGCAGATCAGCCATGCGCTGGCCAGTCCCTCGCGGCGCGGCATGGTTCTGCAGGGCTTCGCCCATACGCCGTACCCAGTGACGCAGGGCGGTGATGACGCGATCCAGCAGGCTGTTCTTTACGCCACGCTCGGAGGTCACCGCCAGGAACTCACGGGCGTATGTCGTTGGGTCGGCGCCAGCGTAGCGCTTGTCCAGTTCATCCAGAACCTCGCGGATCGCCGGGCTGGCCAGCGTCGGGTCAGCGCGCAGCCGCTCGGTGGCGGACTCGATCTTCTTCCAGGCAGCCTTGCCCAGTTCATGTTCCACGATCCGGTCCACACCGTAGTGGCCGACACCCTCATGCGCCATGGTAGTCAGCAGCTTGCGCAGGCCTTCCGCGTCGGTACCGTGACGACTTGCCACGATCCAGATCGTCTTGCCATCGTACATGCCGGCCGCGCGTTTGTAGGCGTTGCTGAACTGGCCTGCCTTGTCGCGCCGCGCCGACAGCGGCAACTGCTCGGGCGTGGCCACCACCCGCAGCGCCGGTACGTCATCGCCCTGCCATACACTCTTCGCGATATCTGCGATCCGCTCAATCCGCACCCGGTGCGCTTCCTGCGCCGGCGTGGCCTGGTCGGTATCCGTGTTGGCGTCAGTCCCACGCTCGTCCTGCTTGAACTTGCCGCGCCGCTGGGCGCCGCCCATCCACTGTGCCCAGGCCTTGGCATCGCCAGCCTTAGGCGCACCTTTGGCGGTGTCCACTGCTCGGGTGAGTGCGGAATAGAACGGCTCATGGGCCTGGCCATCCTGACTGAACTGCACCGCATGCTGATGCTTGAAGTCCGCCAGCATCCGCGTAACATCAGCACTGAAGCCCGCCTGTGGGGAATTCCGGTTCTGTCCGGGTTCCCGCTCAATCCCGCTTTGCGGGGCTTTCCTGGCGGGCTTCACTTCTTCGGTCGAATCCACTTCCAGCGTTTGCACGCTGTAGAGCGGGTTCGGCGTGCCCGGGTGAGTGGTTTCCTTCACCGTCATCTTGACGGCCAGTACGTCGCCATCAGCGCCAATCATCGGTGCCACAACGCGATGAATCGCGGCAATCGTAGGCTCACCACGACTGTCGGCATGCGTCTGATCCAGCATGCCGATGCGATACAGGGTGTCTAGATTGGCTACCGCCAGAACATGATCGGCAGGGCTGGTGGATTTGCGCACCGCGCTGTCGCTCAGCATCTTGCTCAGCGTGCCTCCTGATACGGTGGCCGGCGGCAGTCCGTGGTTATTCTCGATCGGCTTGCCCACGAATTTGGTCGCCGCCGTGCGCGCTTCTTTGAGGTTTGCAGCTGGGCGCGCTGCCGGTTCATCCAGGCTGAACAGCCGCACATTGCCGTCCTCGCCAGGCTCCGTCTTGAGGTTGGCTACCAACGTATCGAATGCGCCATCGATGGCCGTGCGCTCGGCGCCACGCGGGTAGCGGTCGCCGGCCTCCAGCAGCCGTTTGCCCATGGGGTCGGCCAGCAACTCGGCGCGCTTCTCGGCGCTCATCTGCGGGCGGGTGAGGCGAACTGGGTCAGAGCCCGTTACGGCGCAGCCTGGATAGCTGCGATAAGTGGCTCTGACCCAGTTAATTGCAATCAGGACTGACGCACCGACGAGACTGCGTCAGCCGTATTAATCCGTCGCCGAGATGGCGGATATATTGATCCGGCTGGCCTTGATTGCCGGGTAGATGACCGCCAGCAAGCCAATGGACATGACCGACAGCAGCCCCACGGGCACCCAGGTCAACGGGAGCCGATCGACTTCGAAAAATTTCATCAGCCAAACGTTGACGCCCATCGCCACAAGCGCGCCGATGATCGCACCGCATCCCATCAGACAGGCATTCTCAGCCAAGAAGTAACGCAAGATCGATCCTTTGGTGGCACCGACCGCACGACGGATTCCAATCGCTTTGTGGCGCTGGAGTATCCAATAATTGGAAATGGCAACTGTGCCTACGACGAGCAACAAAACGAGGCAACCGATCAGGCTAGCCAACGTGTACACCATGCTTTTCGCGCCACGAAAGTAGTTCCCTTCCGTGTCCGAAAACCGTTCGGATCTCGTAATAACACGACTGGGATCGGCTGCGTAGAGCGCATCCGCTGCTCGCGCTAAACCACCATCATCCGTGATCCGCAAAGCATAAATGCCGCCCGGAACCTTCGTGACAGGCAGGACGATGTTGTAGTGGTCCTCGCCCTTAAAGCGGGGCGACGGTGACACCAAGTCCTCCATCACCCCCACCACCGTGACATACGGATCACCAGGCATCAAAAGATGAATCCGCTGGCCCACTGCATCCTTACCATCAAAAAGCCTCGCGGCCAGGGCTTGGGTAACGAGCGCAACGGAAGGCGGTGGGTTTGAACCAAAAAAGGTGTAATCCACATACTCGTCAGTGTGAAAATCCCGCCCGGCGTTTAGTTTTACGCCCGTCGTTGGAACCGAGCCCTGGCCCCAGAAGTACAACCCGACCGACTGGGCGCCCTTGCCTGCCAGCTCGGTCGATACCTTGATGGCATAGGCCGATGTACCCGTTAAAGGCAGCGCGCTGACAACAGCAGCGTTTGATACTCCCCCCGTGTGCCGCAGGGTTTGGAGGTCTTCTTCGACCGACGAGCCTTGCCGACCCGTACCGCTGGTCTGCAGCCATGCAAGGTTGCCACGCGTCATTCCGGTGACAGTATTTGTGCGGGCAGCATACTGATCGAGTAAGTGCAGTGCGTTAGCTACCACCCCACACACCAGGGCAACCTCGATGATGAGCAAGGTAACAGGGACTTTGTGCCTGCCTAAGGCTCGGATCATCGGGTGCATGTCCTAGGACCTCAGCATCGAATAGGGGTTAGCGCGAATTACGTGCCAAGCGGGCAACAGCGTTGCCAGCATGATTGAGACAATTGCCGTGGACACGCCCACGAAGACCATCCAAGGGTCTGCGTGTATGACGGCATAATAGGCCTCGGGTCGGGTGCGCAGGAGCCTAATGCAGGCCCAAGCCGCCAAGCATCCACCCACCGCGGAGGCTATCGCCAAGCCCGAGTGTTCCATGACGAGATCGGTGATGAGGCGCTTGCGCGTGGCGCCGAGTGCCCGACGCAGACCCAGTTCCTTGCGTCGCCGTAGCAGCATGATCAAGAGAAGCGCCGCCGCATTGAAAATGCAAATGCCCAAAAAGCTGTAGGCGATCAGCGCTTGCAGTTTGGCAATGCCGGGGACCACGTTATGTTGGTCGAGCCATTCCCGGATATCCGGGAGCGCAGCATGGGGGGCGCGATAGAAGCGCCCGACCGCCCGCTGTTGTTCCGAGTAGTTAGTCAAGAAGCGCAGATAGCCTTCGCGAGGCTCGGTCGCTCCGAGCTCGACCCACAGGTCTACCCAAGTGCAGGGAGCGCTATCCAAGTTGGACAAGTCGGGCATCGCCTCACCCCAACACTCCGGCGAGGTGGTCGGCTCGATGGCATTGTCCACCGCCGTCCGTAACGGCAGATAGACGTCTTCCTGATCAGCAAAGGGACCATTGGCCAAATCATAAAAACGTGGGCTCGGGTGCCACGCATCGAGAATGCCGACGACGCGATAGACGTGATCGGAAATTGTGAATAGCCTGCCGATCGCCTGGACGGTGCCAAATGCCTGCAACGCCATCTTTTTCGAGAGCACGACGACCCGATCACCTTGCTCGTCGGCTGCGTGCGACCATGCGGCCCCCGAGGCAAAAGGAGCATGGAACATTGGGAAGAAGTCGCCTTGCGTAAATATCGCCTTGGCGAAATATGCATGCGAGGCGCCTGATGCCGGTTGGATGGTGACCTGGCCTTCCAGAATGATCGCTTTGCGCTTGCCCGCTGGCGCATGAAGCAAGTTCTGGGCGTCCGTCCACGTGAGCGTATCCGGGAGGTGTCCTGGGTCTGCTGGTCGTCCTGCCACGGATGGCTCGAGCTGGGGATGAACGATGCGACCACTGGACTCAGGAAGCGGATCGGCGCCGAGCGTACGCAGGAGCACCATCATAGAAGTAGTGGCCGCAACGCCGATGGACACGATCAACACGATGAGTATGGAAAAGACACGTTCGCGCCATAATCCACGAAGAACGTTATGCCAGTACTCACCCATTAATTTGCCTCACAAAATGGAAACTATGAGGAAAGCCCCTCGAAGCGAGAGGCTTTCCTCTTTGCCGGATTACTCGGTGTGGCACTCGGTGCAAATGTGGCCACCGTGGCCGTCCGGTACGCAACCGGTACAAACAACCCGGTAAGCCAACGCCGAACCGGCCGCCATGGTCAGGGCGAGACCGAAGACAATCTTCATGACCTTTGCTTTCATTGTTACCCTCCTGGTTACATCGGCACACTGTTGCACCGATTCGAAAACATAGCAGCTCACTGATCTTGGTCCGTACGGACACGCACCTTATCGTCAGCAAGCGGTGATATGGATACCTGGACCATCGGCTGTTTCAATAAGCTATTGATAATGGTATTAAGATTTTCGGGGTTGGAGTTAGTCAGCAGGACGTTCTCCACCACGACGCTAGGGAAAAAGGCGATATGGGCTCCCTCGGTATTCCAAGCCGTCCGAATCTTCTTCGTGATGGCAGGATTGCTGCTGGCATCCTTGTAAGCAGCCAACAACCCCATATCCGCTGCGATGCGTTCAACAACAGGCGCATTTGTCGCCGCATTGTGATGGTCCAATTTTGCGGCAAACAAGCGCTGCGAAGCGAGTTCGCCTGCACCCTTCTCCTTTGCCACCTCGTACAGGATTTGTGCGGAGACCGGTGAGCGGCTTCCAACTAAGTAGTGTTTACGTATTTGGAGTCTTTCGCCGTATGCCGCTATCAAGGCCGGCTCGAAGTCGTTGGCAAACTGCTGGCACGCGGGGCAGGTAAAATCCTCATACACATCGATGTGCACGGTGTCGAGCGAGTGCGGAAAGAGATTATTGAATAATTCGTACTGGCCTTCGACGGAGTTCGGTGATGGCTTTTTGTCAGCGCAGCCCTGCACAGTGCTGAGCAACAGAACAACAAGCAGTGCGCAGCAGGCTTTGCACAAATCCATGCTTCCCCCGAGAAACGATATCGACGATGAAAGCCGGCGAGATGGCGGCGCGTGACTTTTCGTTTGAGTTGTTAGGCTAGACGCTCAACTACTGGGAATGAAGGAACTACGGCCCGTATCCATGTCAGGCAAAATCGATCCACACTGTAGGCGATCCCTGACACGCTGCTGGATCGACGTCAGACACCCGCGTAAGAGCAGCGCGATGTCGCGGTCGATACACCAACCGCGCTGCCATGCTGCGTAGTCGTCGCCCCGACGCCCTCACTTCCTTTCGTTAGTGCGCAACTCGGCAGATGCCTGATGCGGCATCTGACTTCGTTCCTGACTTAGTGACCATTGCTGTGCTCTAGCCCGCATTATTCATGAACCACTGCCCTTGAGCCGGATCAACATCGAACGAAGATGATTGTCACCGTGACGATCGTGAAACGGGCGGGTGTCGGGTGCTGAGCAGGCGCTTGGTGAGGGCTGTGTGCGGCCGAAGTGGTGATGGTGACGCTTTGTGCGAATTTTGCGCACGAGTGATCGCGAAGAGTATCTCCGATGAGATCGTGCGCGGCGACTTGGATGTTGGCTAAGTGGGTATGGCACCCAGGGAGCGGGCGATCTTGCGCCACACGTCGGCGTAGGCAGCGGTGCTGGGAAAGTGGATCACGATTCGGCGTACCGATACGTCAATCCATGCGCTGAGTTTGGCTCTGTCGCGTTTCGTGTGGAATTCAGTCATTTGGCCGTCTGAACGCATGGATTCATCCAGGGGTTGGTGGGCAGGTGTTTGAGCTTGCCGCAGATCAGGTAGCACATGGTGATCAGGCGGTGGTCAGTGGCATAGCCGCGAGCACGAGCCTTGGCGGCTTGGATCAAGCCGTTCATCGCTTCGACAAAGCCGTTGAATAGCCCGGTGCGGAAGTGTTCGACAATGCCTTCCAGATGATCGCGAATGGTCGCACCCAGACGCTTGAACGCCGGCAGTCGGGAGCGGCGTGCCCAACTAATCCAGGCGGTCAGTCGAGTCTGCGCGTCGACCGCATCGGCGGCCGTGGCGAAGATGTCACGCAAGGCTTCCTTCAGACGCCAGGCTCGTGCCGTCTTCAACGTGCTGCGCTGCAGGTGATGCATCAGTGTGATCTGATTCTTCGTCCAGCCCTTGGCATCCTTCAACAGCGCCCAGCGACTGCCCTTGAGGTCGGGAACCTCCTTGGCCTCCGCTCGGCGCACCTGCTGCAGCGCCTCGTTGGCCAGTGCCACAACGTGAAATGGATCGAAGCACAGCGTGGCGTTCGGGCAGTGCTTGCGCGCGCCAGCCTGATAAGCCTTGGACATGTCCATGCTGACTGTCTTGATGGCTTCGGGATCGCCGCCGTGGGCGCTGAAGTCTTCGGTGAAGGCCGCGAACGTGGCGGCCTTGCGACCGGAGGTGGCAAACAACAAGCGCCGCTCGACCGGGTCGTGAAACAGCGTGACATAGCGGTGGCCACGTCGGGCGCTGCGCTCATCCACCGCCAGTTGGGTCACCTCGGCGTGGTCTTCCTGGGCGCGCGCCTGCGTCACGTGATGATCGAGCACACGGGCGATGCGATCCCCAGTCGTCCCAAGCATGCGCGCCACGGCGGCCATCGGCATCTCTCGGCACAGCGCCACGATGAAGGCCTCCATCAGCAGCGTGAAGCCCGAGCCTTGGCGGGTCCATGGTGCTTCCACTTGCGTGGTCTTGCCGCACTGCATGCACTTCACCCGCGGCATCCCGGCACGAATGAATGCCTTGAACTGGAAGAAGTTCAGGTGTTGCCACGTGCGTTCCAATCGATCATGCACCGGCTGCTCTGCCGAACCGCACTTCGGGCACGACAAACGCTGCGCGTCACACGCGACCACGAAGTCGATACGACCGTCTGTCGGCGAGAAATCCACCGACGTCACCGACCACGGCGACGTCAGACCCAAGGCTTGAGTGAAGAGCTTTTCCATGCCGCAAAGCGTGCAGGATTGGCTACGCTACGGCAAGATCGGATCCACACGAAACGCGACAGAGCCCTGAGTTTGAGTAGACGCAGTCGTAGTGTGCTGGCTTGGGAGCGGCTGCAGGATGTGTTGCGGGCATGCAAGTGCAACTCCTGAAACAGGACATAGGCGGCTGCCGCCATCAGCCCCCGCAGCTGGTTGGCCAGGAAGCTGGTGCAACTAGTGCGGTCAATATCCAAGCCGTACTTGAGCTCTTTAATGCGGTTTTCCGCATCACCGCGGGCGCAGTAGTCCGTGCGATAAACATGTTCGGGCGAGTCGCCAAGGTTGGTGACGATGAAACGGGGATTTTCCTTGGGCGCACGATGCGGGTGCAACGTCACATCGGCCTTCATCACGACTCGCCGCTCATGCGACCAACTACGGGCCTGATAGGGCGTTTCTCCGAACACCGCTTCAGGCACTTCATTGCGCGCGACCGCTTCGCGCACGGGTGCCATCAACGGCTCGCAAAGGGCTTGGAGCACGGGGTTTTTGGCCATGCACACGACGTACTTCAAGCCTTGCGCTTCGAAAAATTCGTAGAGCTCCGAACCGGTAAAACCGGCATCCAGACGGATCAGGATATCGGCGTTGGGAAAGGCGCGGCGAAGCTTGGGCACCACCCGCTTGAGGATCGCCAGACAACCCTGCTTGGCGAGCGCATTGCCCGCGCGCAGGACATAGGCAAAAAGGTATTGATCAGCCTCGTCATCAAAGCGCAGGAAGCCAGCCATGGGCAGAAAACAACGGGTGTCGTAGAACTTGTTGAACAAACTCAATTGCTGCTGGCCATGCGCCGGATCCACCGTGGGATCCAGATCGATCGTAATGCGTTTGGCTTTGCGTTTGCGCTTGCGGTGACGTTCAATAACCACCTCGGCCAGCGTTTCGGCCATGCGCAATAACTCCGCCGCTGTGGGCGTATTCTCGAACCGCGACAGTGTCGGCTGCGACGCCAGCGCCGCACCCGAAACCGGGTCGCGATCCAACGTCATCTTCATCATCGGGTCTTCGGCCAGGCGGGCCGCATCGTTGCCGTCCGCATAGCCGCAGGCTATGCCAAACACGCGATGTCGGAGCAGATCCTCGAACGAATGCTGCACCTTGTTCGCCTGCCGCGTGTCGTGCAAACACGCCGCAAGACGCGCACTCAGATTCAGCCGTTGATCGCATGCCTTGAGTAAAATCGCACCGCCATCAGACGAGGCGTATGCCTGATCGAAATGGACCGTCAGCGGCTTCTTGGCCACGTCCTTGAACAACACACCCTGTTGAATGCTACCCTTACTCATGCAAAAGCCTTGTTTGTGTCTAACTAGTTGTTTCGCAACACTATTTTAGCACAAACTGGGCTTTTGCGCTGTCTGACTCATGAATAATCCGGGCTAGACGCTTGTGGGTAGCTCCACTCTGAGCAATGGCGCAGCCCCGTCAAAACGCAGATCGCGCCATGAGCGCTTGTGGCCCTCTTATCCTTGGAAGCATGACTCCATGGTTCTACTTGGCTGAAATGTTGGACGAAGCCGCTACGCGGCAGAACGGCAGCTCCGCGGAATTCTAAAATGTAGCCTCACACCCTCGTTTCCGGGGGCCATTCGACCAAGAATTGATGAGGCTACCTGAGCATGAAAGCAGCACTGACGACAGACTTCAAGCAGCAGTATGCAACCCACCTCAAGCGCCTGCGGTTGCAGGGCCTGCAGCCCAAGACCATGCA
>JACDJC010003782.1_pt1 | contig 10716 bp, 9 predicted proteins | sample 7454191 | NCBI WGS metagenome assembly JACDJC01 (sample SAMN14253291, study PRJNA609438) | sludge metagenome | isolation source: sludge after 25d culture with pyrite and EDTA | collected 2018-12-20
CCTGACGCGGCGAGGTTCTTCGACCGTGAGCGTCAGCTCGTCGACTGGCTCTGCTGCCGGCCACGCAGCGCGATGGCGAGCTGATCGGCCATCGCCACAGCAGTTCGGCGCTGCTCGCGAGTGACCCCGGCCTTCGGGTCGGGCGCGAGCACGATGCGGCCGAGCCGGACACCATCGGCTTCGACGTTCAACGTCGCGCCGATCGCCGGCAGCGCGAAGCCTTCACCGAGATACTTCTTGTCGTGGAAGTCCACTCGCCCGTCGCGCTCGATCAGCGGGAGGTGTGCGTTCGCTTCATCCACCTCGAAGCGTGCGTCGAGCACGGCGAGTGTCTCGACGAGCCCGCGGCGCACCTCCTGCCACACCTCATCGCTGGACGCTCCCGCGCTGACGAGCGCACCGATGGTCTCCAGCGAACGCATCGAGCGCAGGTGCGAGCGACGGGTTGCACTCTGCCGCGACCTGGCCACACCCAGCTCGCCCACGGCCAAGCCGAGCACCACGATCAAGACGGTGGTGACGACATCGCGGCCGGAGTGAATTCGAAGGGTCAGGTATGGCTTGGTGTAGAAGAAGTTGAAGGCCAACGACGCGACGACCCCGGTGACGACGCCACCGACCCTGCCGCTCACGGCCGCCGCAGCCACCACGATCATCACCAACAGCAAAGCGGCGTTGGCGCTGCCCAGCTCGTCCCTCAGCGGCACCAGCGCCGCGGCGACGCCGATGGCGAGGGCGGCAAAGCCTGCACTGGCACCGACCGACTCACCGGTGGTGCCGTCGGAGCGATGCGACCGGCTCATCATCCCTGCTCGTCGAGTGCGAGGTTGAGCAGCACCACGTTGACCCCCGGCTCACCGAGCACACCGAGCGAACGACCGTCGGTGTGGTCGTCGATGAGGCCCATCACGACAGCGAGCGTCAGCCCTCGAGCCTCCGCCACGCGAGCGGCCTGCAGGCGAGCGTTGGCGACCGAGATGTGCGGGTCGAGCCCGGAGGCCGATGCGGTCACCGCGTCGACCGGCACGCTCACATCGCCGCTCAGGCCGTTCTCCTCACGGTAGGCGGCGACTCGTTCAGCCACCGCCGCCAGGAAGTCGGGGTTCTGCGGCCCGTAGTTCGACCCGGAGCTGGCCGACCCGTCGTACCCCGCCCCTGCGGCAGACGGCCGCGAGTGGAAGTACTCCGGCGCGGTGAACGTCTGGCCGATCAGCTCGCTGCCGACGACGACGCCATCGCGGCGGATCAGCGAGCCGTTGGCCTCGTCGTTGAACGCGACCTGCCCGATCGCGGTGGCGACCAAGGGATAGACCACCCCGAGCAGGACGGTGAAGACGATCACGGAGATGATCGCCGGCTTCAGTTGGCGGATGAATGCACGCATGTCACTTCACTCCCAGAGCAGTCACGATGATGTCGATGAGCTTGATGCCGATGAACGGCGCGATGACGCCGCCGAGGCCGTAGACGAGCAGGTTGCGCCGCAGCACGGCTGAAGCCGCTTCCGCCCGGAACTTGACGCCCTTGAGCGCCAGCGGGACGAGAGCGATGATGATCAACGCGTTGAAGATGACGGCAGAGAGGATCGCCGATCGTGGCGAACCGAGGTTCATCACGTTGAGCTTGTCGAGCGCCGGCAGCACACCGGAGAACATCGCCGGGATGATGGCGAAGTACTTGGCGACGTCGTTGGCGATCGAAAAGGTGGTCAGCGACCCGCGGGTCATCAACAGTTGCTTGCCGACCTCCACGATCTCGATCAGCTTCGTCGGGTTGCTGTCGAGGTCGACCATGTTGCCGGCCTCCTTCGCAGCCTGCGTGCCGGTGTTCATCGCCACCCCCACGTCGGCCTGCGCCAGCGCCGGTGCGTCGTTGGTGCCGTCGCCGGTCATCGCAACGAGGTTGCCGCCGGCCTGCTCGCGCTTGATCAGCGCCATCTTGTCCTCGGGCGTGGCCTCGGCCAGGAAGTCGTCGACGCCGGCCTCACGAGCGATCGCAGCGGCGGTCAACGGGTTGTCGCCGGTGATCATCACCGTGCGAATGCCCATCGCCCGCATCTCGTCGAACCGTTCCTTCATGCCGGGCTTGACCGTGTCCTTCAACCGGATCACGCCCAGCACCCGCCACGTCCCGCCGGGTTGCCGGTCGATGACTGCCAGCGGCGTGGCACCGTCGTTGGAGACCTGGTCGACGATCGGGGCCAGCTCCAACGGCACCTGGCCGCCCTCGGCGATGACGAACCGGCGCACCGAGTCGGCGGCGCCCTTGCGCACCGTGCGGCCGCTGGAGAGATCCATGCCCGACATCCGCGTTTGCGCCGTGAACGGCACCAGCACGGCACCCGGATCGTCCAGCACCGTCAGGCCGAAGTCGCGGACTGCGAGCTCGACGATGGATCGGCCCTCAGGGGTCTCGTCGGCGAGCGACGACACCAACGAGGCCTCTGCGACTTCGGCAGCGGTGACGTCGTGCACGGGGATGAACTCGGCGGCCTGCCGGGACCCGAACGTGATCGTGCCCGTCTTGTCGAGCAGCAGCGTGGTCACGTCGCCGGCCGCTTCGACGGCACGCCCCGACATGGCCAGCACGTTGCGCTGCACCAGCCGGTCCATGCCGGCGATGCCGATCGCAGAGAGCAGGCCACCGATCGTCGTCGGGATGAGGCACACCAGCAGCGCGACGAGGACGATGATCGTCTGTTCCGCACCTGAGTAGATGGCGAACGGCTGCAGCGTGACGACCGCCAGGGTGAAGATGATCGTCAAGCCGGCCAGCAGGATCGAGAGTGCGATCTCGTTCGGGGTCTTCTGCCGGTCGGCGCCTTCCACGAGGGCGATCATGCGGTCGAGGAACGTCTCACCGGGCTTCGCCGTGATCCGCACCACGATCTGGTCGCTCAGCACCCGAGTGCCGCCGGTGACCGCCGATCGATCGCCGCCGCTCTCACGGATGACAGGAGCCGACTCGCCCGTGATCGCCGATTCATCGACAGTGGCAATGCCCTCGACGATGTCACCGTCGCCGGGGATCACTTCACCGGCGGCGACGACACACAGGTCGCCGACCAGAAGATCGGCGGACGAGCGCTCGCTGACCGACCCATCAGCCGAGCGCACTCGGGCGACGGTGTCGGCACGTGTCTTGCGCAGCGTGGCCGCCTGCGCCTTGCCGCGCCCTTCGGCCATGGCCTCGGCGAAGTTGGCGAACAGCACGGTGAACCACAGGAACGCGGCCACCAGGCCGGCGAACGTGTTCTCCTGTGCCGAGTTGGTGCCGAGGTCGCGGAAGTACAGGATCGTGGTCAATACCGAGCCGACCTCGACGATGAACATCACTGGGTTCTTCGCCATGGAGCGCGGGTTCAGCTTCTTGAACGCATCGAGGGAGGCGGTCTTGACGATGGCCGGATCGAAGATCGACTTGGAGGCCGACTCCTTCGTGCGGACCTTCGGCGGCCGGTCGGGGTCGACAGCGGGGGAAAGTGTGGCAGTCATTGATGCAGTCCTCACAGCGAGAGGTGTTCGAGGATGGGCCCGAGCGCGAGCGCCGGGAAGAAGGTGAGGCCGGCGACGATCGCGATCACACCGGCGAGCAGGAACCCGAAGAGCGGGTTGTGCGTGGGCATGGTGCCGCTGGTGGCGGGCACCTTCGGCTTGGCGGCCAGCGAGCCACCGATGGCCAGCACCGGGATGATGGTGAAGAACCGGCCCATCAACATCGACACGCCTTGCGACACCGTGTACCACTGGGTGCCGGTGCCCTGGTAGGCGAACGCCGAGCCGTTGTTGTTGGCCGTCGAGGCGTAGTTGTAGAGCACCTCCGACAGCCCGTGCGGGCCTGCCTGGTACGTGGTGGCGCCCCTGAGCACGATGGCCGCTGCGGCAAAGGTGAGCAGTGCGAACGGCATGGCCAGGATGTACAGCGTGACCAGCTTCATCTCCGACGCCTGGATCTTCTTGCCGAGGTATTCGGGCGTGCGCCCCACCATGAGCCCGGCGATGAACACCGACAGCAGCGCCATGATCAGCACACCGGACAGCCCGACGCCCACACCACCCGGCGAGATCTCGCCGAGCATCATGTGCAGCATCGGTGCCATCCCGCCGAACGCAGTGAACGAGTCGTGCATGCAGTTCACCGCACCGGTCGAGGTACCGGTGGTCGAGGCGGCGAACACACCGCAGGCCGCGGCGCCGAAGCGCACTTCCTTGCCCTCCATGTTGCCGCCCGACTGGGTGGTCGACAGCGACTGGTCGACCTGCAGCTCGGTGAGCTTGGAGTTGCCGTTCTGCTCGGCGAGGGAGGCCACACCGGCGAAGACGATGAGGATGCCGGCCATCACCGCAATCAGCAGCCGGGATTGTCGCTTGTCGCGCACCATGCAGCCGAAGGTGACCACCAACGACAACGGGATCAGCAACAGCATGTAGATCTCCATGAAGTCGGTGAAGCCGTTCGTGTTCTCGAAGGGGTGCGACGAGTTGGCGTTGTAGTAGCCGCCACCGTTGGTACCGAGCTCCTTGATCGCCTCTTGCGAGGCCACCGGGCCACCGGGGATCAGCTGGGTCGTGGCCGGGTTGCCGTCCGCGTCGGTGTTCGTCGCGTCGATCGTCGTCGCCGTGGTGTGCCCGTTGAAGTTCTGGACGACACCCTGCGAGATCAGCACCACGGTGCCCACCAGGGCCAACGGCAGCAGCACGCGCACGATGCCACGGGTCAGGTCGACCCAGAAGTTGCCCAGGTTGCGCGACCCGGAGCGGGTGATGCCGCGGATGAGCGCGATGACGATTGCCAGGCCGACGGCGGCCGAGGTGAAGTTGTGGACCGCGAAGCCCAGCATCTGCGTGAGGTGACTGATCGAGACCTCGCCGGAGAACCACTGCCAGTTGGTGTTGGTCGTGAAGCTGACGGCGGCGTTGAAGGCCCCCGTCGGCGTCAAGCTCTCCCTGTCGGTCGGGTTGAACGGCAGGGAACCCTGGGTGCGCAGCAGCACATAGAGCGACAGCAACGAGAGGAGGGTGAACGCCATCATCGATGCTGCGTAGACGTTCCACCGCTGTTCGCGCTTCGGATCCACGCCGAAGATCCTGTAGATGACGCGCTCGATGGGATTGAAGAACCGGTCACCCGGCGCCGAGCCGTCGGCACGGGCTCCGAAGACGTTGGCGATGTAGCGGCCGAGCAACGGCACGGTGACCGCCAGCAACAGCGCGAGCGCTGCGAACTGAAGAACGTTCTGCCACGACATCAGAAGCGCTCCGGGAAGATGAGAACGGCAACGAGGTAGAAGAGGGCGGCGACGGCGAGACCGAGGCCGACCCAGTTGTCATAGGCTTCGGTGGCGATCATGACGCCACCGGCTCGGGTTCGGCCGCGAGGGTCGCGACGACGGCCGGCTCATCGGGCCCGATGATGCGATCGCACCACGAGATGTACGCGACGCACAGCGCGGTGAACGCGATGATCAGCGCTACGAGTACGAGGTCTGCCATGACTGCTCCTGAAGGGTGAGGGACGATCGGTTGCGCAGACCGGTCTACGCCGACGACCGGCGAACCGACAGAGCCTTTATGCCGCCTTAGCGCGCGCGACGAGAACCTTCACACCGTCTTCACGCCCGACTCCCGAACGCCGGGCAGACTGTGCGCATGGCACGCGGCACACTGCGCATCTACCTGGGCGCGGCGCCAGGCGTCGGCAAGACGTATGCGATGCTCAACGAAGGCTGTCGCCGAGCAGAACGCGGGGGCGACGTCGTCATCGGCTACGTCGAGCATCACGAGCGCGTACAGACTCGCCAGCAGATCCGCGAGCTCGAGGTCATCCCGCGCATACAGGTCGGGCACCGCGACGCGATGTTTCCGGAGATGGATCTCGACGCGGTGCTCGCCCGGCGGCCCGCCGTCGCACTGGTCGACGAACTGGCCCACACCAACACGCCAGGCATGCGCAACGCGAAGCGCTGGCAGGACGTGGAGGAGCTGCTCGAGGCCGGCATCGACGTGATCTCGACCGTCAACGTCCAGCACCTGGAGTCGCTGAACGACGTGGTCCTGCGCATCACCGGCATCACCCAACGCGAAACCGTGCCCGACGCATTCGTGCGCGCGGCAGATCAGATCGAACTGGTCGACATGTCGCCGGAAGCACTACGGCGGCGCATGGCTCACGGCAACGTGTACCCGCCGGAGAAGGTGGACGCGGCGCTGGCCAACTACTTCCGGCCCGGCAACCTTGCCGCGTTGCGCGAGCTGGCGCTGCTGTGGGTGGCCGATCGCGTGGAGGACAGCCTCCAGGACTACCTGGCCGATCATGGCATCACCACCACCTGGGAGACACGCGAACGGGTCGTTGTGGCGCTCACCGGTGCACCGGGTGGCGAGCAACTCGTCAGGAGAGCCGCTCGCATCGCCGGTCGCCTGCGCGGCGACCTGGTCGGCGTGCACGTCGCGAACCCCGATGGGCTGTCGTCCACCACCGGCGACGGCATCGAGCGGCAACGCGCACTGCTCGTCGAGCTCGGCGGCACCTACCGCGAGGTGGTGGGGCACGAGGTCGCCGCCTCGCTGGCAGCCTTTGCTCGCGCCGAGCAGGCAACTCAGGTGGTCATCGGTGCTACTCAACGATCGCGCCTTGCCGAGTTCGCGCGCGGCTCGGTCGCGAGCCAGTTGCAGCGGGCACTCACCACCGTCGACGTTCACATCATCGCGTCAGAAGGAGCGGCCGACACCCCCAACGTTCGCCCCCGACGCTCGGGCCGGCGCAGCGCCATTCCCCGCCGGCGCGAGCTGCTCGCATGGGCGCTCTGCATCGCCGGTGTGCCCTTGCTCACCACCTTGCTGGTGCACCGCCAGGAGCACCTCAACCTCAGCACCGACCTGCTGCTGCAGCTGGGCCTGGTGCTGCTGATCTCCGCCATCGGCGGCATCCGACCCGGTGTGGTCGCGTCGATCGCGGCCTCGTTGCTCACCAACTTCTACCTCACCCCACCCACTCACACGTTCACCATCGGCGACACCGACAACGCAATCGCCATGGCCGTGTTCATCGCCGTCGCCATCGGTGTGAGCGTGCTCGTCGACGACGCCGCCGTACGATCGCGCGAGGTGCAGCGCGCACGCGCCGATGCCACGGCGCTCGCGCGCTCGACCGGCGCGATCGTCGCCGCCACCGACCCCATGCCCGATCTGGTCGACCAGCTGCGGACGCTGTTCGGTCTCGAGTCGGTCGCCGTCTTGCAGCGCGTCGACGAGGAGTGGTCCATCACCGCGTTCTCCGGCCCGCAGCCACCGGCCACTCCTCAGGACGGCACCGCGGTCGCGCTCGACCATCTCGGCGACACGCAACTGGTCCTGCGCGGTGGACACATCACCGATGAAGACCTGGGTGTGCTGCGCGCGTTCGCCGATCAGATGTCGTTGGCGATGGAGGCGAAGCGGCTGCGCAGCGAGGCCGCGACGGTCGAGTCGCTGTCGGAGGCCAACATCCTTCGCACCGCGCTGCTGCAGGCCGTGTCGCACGACCTGCGCACCCCACTCGCATCCATCAAGGCGTCGGTGACGGGCTTGATGGAGGGCGACGTGGGCTTCAGCCCTGAAGACCGCAGCAGCCTGTTGCACAACATCGATCAATCGGCCGACCGCCTGGATCGGGTGGTCGGCAACCTGCTCGACATGAGCCGCCTGCAAGCCGGCGCCACCAACGCATCGCTGACGGCAACGGCCACCGAGGAGGTCGTGGCGGCCGCGCTGTCCGCGCTCGCTGCCCCGGCCGAGCGCGTCTACGTGGATGTCAGCGCGGAGCTGCCGCTGGTGCTCACCGACGCAGCGCTGCTGGAGCGGGCCGTGGCCAACCTGGTGTCGAACGCGCTGGCCTGGTCGCCCGCCGACCGCGAGGTCTGGATCGAAGCTGCCACCGTGCAGGACCACGTCGACCTGCGCATCATCGACCGCGGGCCGGGCATTCCGTCCGACGCACGCGAGCGCGTGTTCCAACCCTTCCAACGCCTCGGCGATCGATCCAACGATGCCGGCGCCGGCCTCGGCCTGGCCATCGCCAAGGGTTTCGTCGAGGTCACCGGCGGACGCCTGGAGATCGACGACACACCCGGCGGTGGCTGCACGTTCACCATCTCGCTCCCGATCGCCCCAGAAGCGCCAGCCCCGGGGCCGGCCCCAGCCCCAGTCCCGGAGGCAACGACATGACGCGCATCCTGGTTGTCGACGACGAGCCGCAGATCCGCAAGGCACTCAGCGTCAACCTGCGCGCCAGGGGCTACGACGTCGATGCCGCGGCCAGTGGCGAGGAAGCACTGTCGCTCGCCGCTGCGAACCACCCCGACCTCGTGCTGCTCGACATCGGCCTGCCCGGCATCGACGGCATCGAGGTGGTGGAAGGCCTTCGCGGCTGGACCAGGGTGCCGATCATCATGCTGTCGGTACGCGATGCCGAGGACGACAAGGTGCGCGCGCTCGACGCCGGTGCCGACGACTACGTCACCAAGCCGTTCGGCATGAACGAGGTGCTGGCCAGGATGCGTGCCGCGCTCCGCCGCCACCACCCCACGCCCGAGGAGCCGGTGGTGCACACGACCGGGTTCCAACTGGATCTTGCGCAGAAGAGCGCCACCGTCGGCGACGCCACCGTGCACCTCACCCCTACCGAGTGGGCCATCGTCGAGGTGCTCGTGCGTCACCCCGGCCGGCTGGTCACGCAACGACACCTGCTGCAGGAGGTGTGGGGCCCGCAGTACGAGCACGAGACGAACTACCTGCGCGTGCACCTGGCGGCCATCCGCAAGAAGCTGGAGCCCACCCCCGGCCGCCCCCGCTTCTTCGTCACCGAGCCGGGCATCGGCTACCGCTTCGAACCCGAGACGCAACCCGACGCCGACTGAACGGGCGGCCAGGCTCTCGGCTCACGAGGCCGAATCGGGTTCGGTACTGTTCGACTCATGAGTGATTCGCCGCCCCCTTGGGAGCCGCCGATGGCGGGCACGGAGCTCGAGCACCTGATCGGTTCGCTCGAACGCCTCCGGGCCACGTTCGCATGGAAAGCCGGTGGCCTCGATGCGGCCGGCTTGTCGCATCGTCTTGAAACGTCGTCGCTCTCGCTGGGCAGGCTGCTGAAGCACCTTTCCCGCGCTGAGGACGAGATGTTCACCCGCAAGCTGTGGGGTGAGCCCGTCTCCGAACCGTGGCAATCGGCCCCTTGGCACGACGACCCCGACTGGGACTTCACCTCGGCCGACGACGACCCGCCCGAGGATCTGTACCGCTTGTGGACCGACACGGTCGGCCGCTCGCGGGCCAGCGTGCTGCGAGCCGTGGCCGCCGGCGGACTCGACCACGAAGGTCACCTCGGGTGGGGCGGCAGCAACGTCAGCCTGCGCCGGCTGCTGTTCGACCTCGTCGAAGAGTACGGCCGCCACACCGGCCACGCCGACCTCCTTCGCGAAGCCGTCGACGGTCGCACCGGCGAGGACCCGCCGCACACCATGCCCTGGCCCGATCCCTTCGGCTGACCAGAACCCGAGCGAGTACCGCGCCCGGCTACTCGCGTGAGTGACGCGGTGGTGCACCGCGGGGCCGGCTGGTTCGTTGCCGGCCATCGCGCCACACGACGGACAGGTTGCTGTGATCGTCGAGCTTCATCTGCAGGTGGTGCTGGTGGACGAAGTGGTGGTGGCGACTGCACAGCAACACAAGATTGACGTAGTCGGTGGACCCGCCATGGCGCCAGTAGCGCATGTGATGGGCGTCGCAGTGGCGGATCTTGCGATCGCAGCCGGGGAAGCGGCAGCCACCATCGCGGGCGGCGACCTGAGAGAACAGCTTGCGTGGCACGGAGTACCGAGACCGGCCGAAACCAACCGGTGCACCGTGGGCGTCGCGCAGGATGGTGTGGATCTTGCAGTCGCACAGATAGGTGTCGGTGCACGACGAGGCCATCGGCTCTTCGGTATCGCCATCGACACCCACGGGTCGGCCGGCACGAATCGTGGACTCGTCGACGGAGATCGACACGTGTGGCAGGTTGCGCGGCGTGCCGTCGTCGGCATGGTTCTTGTTGTAGAACGCGGCGATGTCGAACAGCGCGTCGGCACCGCGCTCGCCGTGCGACCGCGTGTCGTCGTCGCCCTCATAGGTCGACGCGTTGCGCAGGGCCTTCTCGATCTCAGTCGCGGCGCCACCGTGCTGCTTGGAGTGCAGCAGCAGAGCACCTTCGCTGTCGCGGCTCGCCGTGAGGAACCGCTCGGGTTCGGCCGGCGGTGCGGCTTCGTCGATCACCGCGTCGGCATCGTCGCGCCAACGCTTGCACACCGTCTCGGTGTCGGCCGCCGACAACTGCTCGACGATCTCGACCAGCGCCGACTGGTGCTCGGCGAGATGCTCGGCGTACTTCGGGCGGTGCAGATGCTCCAGCGCGTCGACCTGGCTCTGTGACAATGCGCCGCTGACGGCGGCGGCGGCGAACGCTCCATAAGTGTCGAGCAGGCGACCCCTGCGCACCCACGCGTGAGCCGCACGGTTGGACATGCGGCAGTGCTCGCGCATCCACGCCGCGATGCTGACGGAACCATCGAACGCCCACTCACCGGAGGCCTCGAGGTGACGCAGGTGGAGCGCCAAGGTAGCTGCTCGCCGCTCGTGCTCGGCGACGGCTGCGGCGAACTGAGCAGCCGTGAGCGGCGATGCGATGTCGAGAACGTCCGCC
>JACDJC010003783.1_pt1 | contig 10716 bp, 13 predicted proteins | sample 7454191 | NCBI WGS metagenome assembly JACDJC01 (sample SAMN14253291, study PRJNA609438) | sludge metagenome | isolation source: sludge after 25d culture with pyrite and EDTA | collected 2018-12-20
GCTTAATGAAGTATTAACCTCCGGCGACCAGGATATGTTGCTGCATTACCCGGAAAACAATGGATGGATTGCGATGATCATACCTGCGCAACCCTATGAAAGAAAAGATTTACTGCTGCCGAAGCAATACCAACTGAATGGCAAGAGTAAATATGCAAAATAATACTTACGAAAAGTAAAGCAGAAACATATGCCGTTGACAGGTGTACGAATATTTGCGGAAAAATGGTTTGCTTCGGATGAGCAGTTTAATCAGCTTTATCCGTTATCCATTCAGGCCCTTGCACGCCGGCACTGGACACCGCTGAGTGTAGCAAGGAAGGCGGCTGGTTTTTTAGCAGCAGAAAATAACGTACGGATACTGGATATTGGAAGCGGGGTTGGTAAGTTTTGCCTGGCGGCTGCATATTATAAACCAAATGCATTTTATTATGGTATTGAGCAGCGGAAAAGTTTGGTCAGCCATGCAGAAAAAGCCAGGGAAATACTGCATCTTCAAAATGTTTCTTTTGTGAATGGAAATTTCACACAATTAGATTTCAGGAAGTACGATCATTTTTATTTCTACAATGCTTTTTATGAAAATTTAGCAGGCACAGAGAAGATAGATGACAGTATTGATTATTCCGGTGAGTTATTTAATTATTACAACCGGTATTTGTTTAAACAACTTGAAAAAAAACCGGCCGGAACCAGGCTGGCTACTTTTCATAGTATGGAAGAGGAGATACCGCAAGGGTACCATGTTGTTGGTTCAGAAATGGACAACCTGCTGAAGTTTTGGATAAAGATCTAAAAAAGGGAGGTATGGTTATGACAATTGATGTAAATGCCGAAACAAAAGAATTGAGTAAGGTTCTTAAGCTGGCGGAAGGATATTTAAGTTGCGAAAGAATAATCATTCAGAATATTATAAAGCAACTGGATAATGACAGTACTGAAGAAAGCATAGTTAGTTACCTGGAAAAACTTTCTGCCTTTTTTGGGAATAAAATAAAAACACAGGAGCCTGATGAAGACTGTACCAATTACAGGTATGCCCTGGGATTTGTTGATACGCTGCTGAAAATGCCGTATTGGAAAAGCTGGATGAAAACTATTGATATATAATTTTTTTAATTAAATCCGGAATAATCAGTCATGTCCTTGTCAGCAGAGAAATATCGTCAAAAGCTTATTACTGAAATATTAATGGCCAGTACAGAAGAGGAGGTGAAGAAATTTTGTGATATAGCAATGAAAAATGTAGAACAAAATAGGGGGGAAGGTTCTGTCATTGTACGGTTTGTTAATAAACTGGAGGAAGACCTGGAGGGATTTAATCCACGAACCAAGAATGTTCAACAGTGGAGTAATATTCAAACAGCCAGGAGTCATATTGGTATAATAAAGCAGCGGCTAAGCACTTTGCTGCATTAATTTGATATTGTATGTTCAGGCCAAAAATAGTTGACACATTAAAGAGTTATAGCCGCCAGCAGTTTAGCAGGGATTTAATGGCGGGATTGATTGTAGGTATTGTGGCACTACCCCTTGCCATCGCTTTTGCTATCGCCTCAGGTGTATCACCGGAAAAAGGGTTATACACTGCCGTCATTGCCGGCTTTATTATTTCTGCCATGGGCGGAAGCAGGGTCCAAATTGGTGGTCCTACCGGCGCATTTATAGTAATTGTATATGGCATTGTGCAGGTTCATGGAGTAAATGGGTTGATCATTGCCACTTTTATGGCCGGGATCATGCTGATCATCATGGGTTTTGCCCGCCTCGGTTCTGTGATAAAGTTTATTCCGCATCCTTTGATTATCGGTTTTACAAGTGGTATTGCACTGATCATTTTTTCTTCCCAAATGAAAGATTTTTTTGGATTACAGATGGGAGTTGTGCCTGCCGATTTTTTGGATAAATGGATAAGTTATGTTGCCAACTTCCGGACAGTGAATGTATATGCGGTTTTGCTGGCAGTAGCCACCGTGCTGATAATTTTATTCTGGCCAAAGATTACACATAAAATACCGGGTTCTTTAATTGCTATTTTGGTTACCACAGCTGCCATGCAATGGTTTAACCTTCCGGTAGAAACAATTGGCAGCAGGTTTGGCAGCATACCCTCTTCCCTTCCAACACCGGTAGTTCCTGATATAGATTTTGCAACGATAAAAGAATTAATTCAACCGGCTTTTACTATTGCTTTACTGGGAGGGATCGAATCATTGTTATCAGCTGTTGTTGCGGATGGTATGATCGGGGGAAATCATAAATCCAATATGGAACTGGTGGCGCAGGGCACTGCTAATATCTTTTCATCGTTGTTTGGCGGCATTCCGGCTACGGGTGCTATTGCCCGTACGGCTACCAATGTAAAAAACGGGGGAAGAACACCAGTTGCCGGAATAATACATGCTATTACCCTTTTATTAATAATGCTGTTTGTCGGTAAATGGGCGGCGTTAATTCCTATGGCAACACTGGCTGGCATCCTGGTGGTGGTTGCCTATAACATGAGTGAGTGGGAAAGTTTTATGTCTGTATTTAAGGGGCCAAGAAGTGATGTAGCTGTATTATTAACCACTTTTTTCTTAACAGTAATAATTGACCTGACAGTTGCTATTGAGATTGGAATGATCCTGGCGGCTTTCCTGTTTATGCGTAAGATGATTAAGTTCAGTGATGTTAGTATACTGACAAAGGATATTGATGATAGTAGCCCGGTTGCCGATAAAGAAGCGATTGGCAATTTCTCCATACCTAAAGACGCTGAAGTATTTGAAATTACGGGTCCCTTATTCTTTGGTGCGGCACATAAGTTTAAAGATGCTATGAAATTTATAGAGGAGCCTCCAAAAGTCCTTATCATACGGATGAGACGGGTTCCGATCATAGATGCAACAGGAATACGAACACTGGAAGAGGTGTATAAAGAAGCGAAACACCGGGGAACAAAATTGATTCTCTCCGAGGTTCATAGTGAACAGGTAATGGGAGAATTAAAAGACTCAAGGCTGCTGTTTGCCATTGGAAAGGCCAATGTTACTGATACATTTGATGAGGCCCTCCAACGGTGCAGAAATATATTGTCCGAAGCATAAAACGTAAAAAGAGATATAGATTATAAATGGGTTGAGGCTGTCTCTAAAGCCCCCATCATTGTCATATTTCGGCTTTGCTCAATATGAAAATGAAGTGAAACAAATTTGTTTGTTTTTGAGTCAGCCTCAAACCGGTTGTGAAAATTAATATTTATTTGTTTTTTACCAGCACCAAATAACTCCAGGCAGGTAAAGACAGTTCATCATCTCCTTTCAGCTCATACGTAGTGCCGGTGAAGTATTCTGTATAGATGTCCACCTGGTATTTGGAATTCAATTTTACAGCTACAGATTTATCGCTGAAGTTGATAACAGAAACCACTTTGTCGCCATTTTTTCACGGGCAAATGATATGATCTCACACGGTTTATCATTGAAGATCCGGACCATTTCTCCGCCCAAGCCACCATTCCACAACGGCTGGTTTTCATGTTTCAGTTTGAATAATGAATTATATAACGCTGCATTCGGGTAATCCTTCCATTCTATAGTGTCTTTATCAAAGAATTTTAATGATTTATTGAGGCCAGCTTCTTGTCCGCCATACACCAGCGGCATTCCATTGACCACGGTGCAGAAAAACGTACAGGCGGGCAGGTCTTTACCGAACTCCGGATAAGGTGACAAAGGTTACATATTAATACCTATAATTTTACGTAATTACATGATAGAGTAGCGAATGTGAAGATGAAATCCCGGATTTACTCATTAGCTTTTGATCTAGAAAGACGAATGAGTATAATATCTTATTGACGGGCTGAACAATAGCATCAGGACGGGCTTTTAAAAAACCGGTATGAGAGATGCAGACCGAGGAACTTATAGATAGTATTCTCAACGGTAACCACCGTGATTATGAACAGTTGATAAAAAAATATCAGCCGAATGTATTTCGTGTGGCTATGGGTTTGCTTCATAGTAAAGAAGATGCGGAAGAAATTACCCAGGATGTATTTGTAAAAGTCTATCAGTCAATTTCTACTTATAGTGGTAAGTCAGCCTTTTCCACCTGGCTTTACAGGATCACTATTAATACCAGCCTTAATTTTTTAAAGAAAAAGAAGCGTAACAGGTTCTGGACCGGCCTTTCTCAATTGCTCCAGGTAGCCGCAAAAGACAAGCAGGCGGAAACACTGATGGATGAAAAATCTGATTCAGCAATCATCCGGCAGGCTATATATGCCCTACCGGAAAAGCAACAACTGGCTTTTGTATTGACCAAATATGAAGAGCTCCCGCAAAAGCAGGTGGCTGAAATTATGCATACCAGTGAAGGAGCAGTGGAACAACTGGTTATACGGGCCAAAACCAATCTCAGGAATAAACTGGAAAAAGAGCTGGACAGGCCATAGGATTTTGAATGCATTGTTTGTCTAACTATAAAAGTCAACGGGAATGAAACAGGAGAAAGATATACAGCAGTTACTTGAAAACTTCATCGGCGAAGAGCGGAATATTGAATCAAATCCTTTTCTGTCAACCCGTGTAATGGCTGCTATTGCTAAAAATGTAATAAAGGATGAAAAAAGAATTTCACCTGTGTGGAAAACAGTAATGATTGGAGCGGGGTTAGTGGTTGCAGTATTTACAGGCATTACTATTGGCAGTCTTTATCAATCGGGTAATGAAAGGCCTGGTGTTGTACTGATGAACGATAACAATATGGAGCATTTTGGGTTTTATGAACAGATGGTAAATGAATAACCTGAACGTATGATGCGTAAGACACAGATATTGACATGGGCAGTTGTGCTGCTGTTGGTAACCAATGCAGTTACAATCGGAACGATATTTTATCATAATTACAGGGAAAGCAAAAAAAGTAATGATGTCGTTATCACTGGTTCTTACGGGGGAAATATGATCAATGGAAGGTTTCTCCGGCAAACACTTGGTTTTGATCAATCACAAATGAGTGCTTTCCGTGAAATAAACCAGGCGTTCCGGCCTGTAGCCATGAGTCTGACTTTTGAAATTGATTCTTTAAAAAATGCCATGTTCATGGAAATGCAAAAAAATCAGCCCGACACGCTGGTCTTGAACAGCATGTCAGCGCAAATCGGGGAATTGCATGGTCAGCTGAAGTATGAAACGTACAGTTTCTATTTAAATACCAAAAAGATCTGTTCTCCGGAGCAGCGGCCTGAATTAGAAAAAATTTTTCAACCACTCTTTATAAATGAAGGAATAACTACAGCTCCAAACCAGCATCGTGGAAGAGGATGGGAAAAGAATAAAACGATTAATAACAATTAAATATCGAAAAATGAAAAAGATGATTTTCACAGCAGTTATTATGATTGCTATGAGCGGTCTGTTATCTGCTCAAACTACAAAACCCGGTAACGGTACTCCCGGAACAAATAAAAACAGTCCCGCCTATGTTGATACAAATAAAAATAATGTTTGTGACAACTACGAGAACAATACCCGTTCATGTGTCCGGAATGGACAGGGACAGGGCCGCAGGGCCGGAAACGGATATGGTGCAGGCAACAGGCAGGGACGCCAGAATGGTATGCAATGCCGCAGAGGTGGCGGAAAAAGATCATGATTTTCTCTAGCCATTTTTTCAAACAGTAACAGAAATAAATAGCCGGCATGATAGTGAGCAAGGAAAAAGATCCGGATTAATAAGTATAAACAGGCACAGCTCTACGGTATGACAATCACAATAAGAAACTGGAAACAGGAAGATTTAAATAACCTGGTTTTTCATGCAAATAATAAAAATGTGTGGAACAACCTTCGTAATTATTTTCCTTATCCCTATACTGAAGAGGATGGAAAGGCCTGGCTGGAAAAAGTAGTGGATGCAGTGCCGGCTATTAATATGGCTATAGATGTGGATGGACAGATGGTGGGAGGAATTGGATTAATACTGAATGGGGATGTCTATAGTAAGTCAGCCGAGATTGGTTATTGGATCGGAGAAAAATACTGGGGACAGGGAGTTGCTACAGTGGCTGTAGGCCAAATGACAGAATATGCATTTTATTATTTTGACCTGGTCCGGCTTTATGCTGAAGTTTTTGAAAACAATAAGGCTTCTATGCGGGTACTCGAAAAAAACGGGTATTATCTCGAGGGAGTTCGCCGTAAGGCAGTTTTTAAAAATGAAGTATTGATGGATGATTATATCTGGGTAAAGTTAAGGTCATGGTAATGGATCAGCCTGCTTTATGATATTGATCATTTTGATCTGAATACTGCTGATCACTTTAAACAGTGCAATATTTCCGGTGTCTTATGAATATTAATTTGTCAGTTATGTATCTCAAAAAAAATATTGCGACCAGTGAATCCGGGTTCATCTTCAATCCCTCAACAGGGGACTCTTACTCTGCAAATCCTGTTGCTGCTGAAATAGTACAACTCCTGAAACAGGGAACAGCAAGCTCTTCGGTTAAAGAACAAATACTACAGAAGTATGAAGTTGATCCTTTTCGCCTTGAACAGGATTGGGATGATTTTATGAATCAGCTGAAAGAGGCCAATCTTCTTGGAGACTAATATTAAAAACTACTGAATGGAAAAGCCCGACAACCTGTTAACAATTGCTGTAACAGGATTAAATGCTATCGATAGCCCCGGCCCTGGTATTGCTGTGATCCGGGGATTAAGAGAAGGCCTCCATAGACCTGTCAGGATTATCGGATTGTCTTATGAAACATTAGAACCGGGTATCTACATGCACGATGTAGTGGATAAGACGTATCAAATTCCTTACCCGGCAGCAGGATCAGAAGCCTTACTCAGGAGATTGCAATACATTCATGAAAAGGAACAGTTACAACTTATCATTCCCAACTTCGATGCAGAACTGCATAATTTCATCAGGCTGGGCCCCGCATTAAAAAATATGGGGATAGCTACATTCCTGCCTACGCAGGAGCAGTTTGATGCCCGTGATAAAATTAATTTATACAAGTTTGGGGAAAAGCATAACCTGCTTGTTCCAAAAGACAAAATAATAAACAGTCCCGCTGAACTAAATGCCTGTGAAGAGGCAATGGGATTTCCGTTGGTGGTAAAAGGGAAATTTTATGATGCCGTGGTGGCATATACACTGGAACAGGCTCAAAAAGCCTTTTATAAACTTTCTGCCAAATGGGGATTTCCTGTCATCGTTCAGGAATTTATTAATGGTACCGAAATAAATATTGCAGTATTGGGTGATGGAAAAGGAAATGCTGTCAGCATTATTCCTATGCGAAAATTGTATATCACCGATAAAGGAAAAGCATGGGCAGGCATTACGCTGGAAGATGATGCACTGATAAAAATAGCCGGTGATTTTGTAAAAGCCACACAATGGAAAGGCGGGTGTGAACTGGAGATCATGCGGACAAAGAAAAATGAATTATACATCATGGAAATAAATCCCCGCTTCCCGGCATGGATTTACCTGACAGCCGCAGCAGGGCAAAATCAACCGGCAGCATTGGCTAAAATGGCATTGGGGGAAGAACAACCGTTTTATACGGCGTATGAAGTGGGGAAAATATTTATCCGTTATTCCTGGGATCATATTACAGACATCAAAGAGTTTCACCAGGTAAGCGGAATGGGCGAATTGTAATTAAATGAAGAAGTATGAAAAAGTTAGGTTACGAAAGTCCTTCTATTCAAAAAATGAATACAGGCCTGATGAACAAATTCGGAACAAGATCGGAATATGAACCGGTAAAACAAATAGATGGTGTATCTGTACATACGATGATGGCACAGTATGGTTCTCCCTTATTTGTCCTGAGCGAAAGAACGATCCGTAACAACTATCAGCATGCGGTCCGTGCTTTTTCAACCCGTTATCCCAAAGTACAGTTTGCCTGGAGTTATAAAACCAATTACCTGAATTCCGTCTGCAGGATATTTCACCAGCAAGGGAGCTGGGCTGAAGTAGTAAGTGGTTTTGAATACCGTAAGGCATTGGGTAATGGAGTGCCGGGTAATAAAATTATTTTCAACGGTCCCGAGAAAACAAATGAAGAACTGGAGATGGCTGTTAACAACGGCTCTTTGATCCATATCGATCACTTTGATGAATTGTTCCAGCTGATTGAACTGAGCGATACGTTGAAAAAAAAGCCAAGAGTGGCAATCCGGGTGAATATGGACACAGGAGTGTATCCTATGTGGGATCGCTTTGGGTTCAATTATGAAAATGGCCAGGCTTTGAATGCACTCACAAAAATTGTGGAATCCGGTAAAATGGAATTGACCGGCCTGCATTGTCATATCGGAACATTTATGCTTAGTACCAATGCCTATGCGACCGCTGTTAAAAAACTGGGCGACCTGGCATGGAAATGTAAAACACAATTAAATACGCCAATACAGTATATAGACCTGGGGGGAGGTTTTCCTTCCTCTAACACGTTGCGGGGATCTTTTCTTCTGGGAACGGACAGTGTCCCGTCCGTAGATGAATTTGCTGAGGCTATCACAACGAATTTACTCGGACTCGGATTTGGTAAAGACGAATTGCCGTTGTTAGTATTAGAAAGCGGTCGTGTGCTAATAGATGATGCAGGTTACCTTCTGTCAACTGTATTAGCTAATAAACGATTAAGCGATGGCCGTCGTGCCACCATTCTTGATGCAGGGGTAAACCTTTTATTCACTTCTTTCTGGTATGATCATAAAATAACTCCGGCACAGGATTTTACACAGCATACAGAAGACATGGCATTGTATGGACCATTATGTATGAATATTGATGTGGTACGGCAAAGTATCAACCTGCCATTGCTGAATCGTGGCGATAAGGTGGTAGTACATAAAGTGGGAGCATATAATATGACGCAGTGGATGCAATTTATCCAGATGCGGCCAAACGTAGTGCTGATTGATGAGCAGGGGAAAACACATGTAATACGGGAAGCAGAAACGCTGCAATATATAGAGCAACCGGAAAAGGTGCCGGAACACCTGCAAATAATTAATGTATGATAAACCGGCTCTACGCCTGTTGAAGTGAAAAGAACAACGTTCATATTATTTCTCAGCTATATCACTACTTCAGTTCTGAATAGCTATTCCATGTTGTTCTTCAGCAACAATAAATTTTTTGCTTCAGTAGTCTTACTGACAACTTTCTTTAATCCTTATACAGGCCTGGCAGGTTTTATTGCTTCTCTTGTTGCCGTGTTGGTGGCCTATTTTATTGGCTTTAGCCGTGACCAGGTGAAGAGTGGTCTTTATACATATAGTGCTGTCCTGGTAGGCCTGGGCATGGGCACTTTTTATGAGTTTAGTGCAGGTTTCTGGATATTGCTGGCATTAGCAGCAGTGCTTTCAGTTTTATTATCTGCAGCGTTTATTGCCAAGCTCGGGAAAAGCAATCTTCCGGCTTTATCACTGGCATTTATTTTTACACTGTGGGTTGTTATTCTTTCATCCAGGGAGTTTGCCGTAATTGGTCTTACGCAGCGAAATATTTACTGGTTGAATGAAATGTATGCCACCGGGGGTACGGATCTGATCAGGTTAGTTCAATGGTTTGAAAACCTGTCGCTTCCCGATGTGGTAACGGGTTACTTACGGTCATTGAGTGCCATTTTATTTCAAAGTAACATTGCAGCAGGTATAGTGCTTACTATAGCGCTGCTCTTTTTTTCCCGTATTGCGTTAACGCTGATGATCGCCGGCTATGCTATTGCTATTGTATTTATCCAGTTGATGGATGGTTATGCCGGCAGTGTTAACTATTATAACCTCGGTACCAACTTCATGCTGGTATCAGTGGCACTTGGCGGGTTTTATATCATTCCATCCGTCCGTTCTTTTTTCTGGTCACTGATCACGGTGCCCATTTCTTACATACTAGTAATTGCGCTTTGGAAGATCACCTACACCTGGGGATTACCTGTTTTCTCATTGCCTTTTTGTATCACCGTCATTCTTTTTCTTTATGTCCTGCAATTAAGAAGGACAGGCGGTAAAATGGTACTGACACCCATTCAATACTACAGCCCGGAAGAAAACCTGTACCGGTATACCAATAATAAAGAAAGAGTGTGGAACAGCTTTTATTACTATCATCTCTCCCTTCCTTTTATGGGTGAATGGACAGTGAGCCAGGGTTATAATGGCAGTATTACACATAAAGGCGACTGGGGCAAAGCACTTGACTTTGTAATAACGGATAAAGAAAAAAAAACTTACCAGGGTTCAGGCAGTTTGCCGGAGCAATTCTATTGTTATAATAAACCGGTATTAAGTCCGGCCGACGGAATAGTGGAAGAAATAATCGACTACGTAGATGATAATCCTGTTGGTGGAAATAATGTACTGCAAAACTGGGGCAATACTATTGTCATTAAACATGCAGAAGGGCTCTATTCTAAGCTATCACATTTAAAGAAGGGTTCTTTTAAAGTGGCCAAAGGGGCTTATATAAAAAAAGGAGATATCGTAGCTGCCTGCGGCAATTCCGGCCGTTCTCCTGAACCTCACCTGCATTTCCAGGTACAGGCCACACCATATTTTGATTCCAAAACAATAGCCTACCCGCTTGCTTATTTTTTACAGCATGAGGGTAGTAATACTGCTTTGAAAACGTATACTGTTCCGCAGGAAAGTGATACGATCAGTAATATAGTTCCCAATATGCAGTTACAAC
>JACDJC010003785.1_pt1 | contig 10708 bp, 12 predicted proteins | sample 7454191 | NCBI WGS metagenome assembly JACDJC01 (sample SAMN14253291, study PRJNA609438) | sludge metagenome | isolation source: sludge after 25d culture with pyrite and EDTA | collected 2018-12-20
GACTCAACCAAAGTATAGGTCGGACTCTTCACTCGTCCAATGTGTCCCAGCGCTCGGAGCAGTCCGCGCACCAGTGTGGTCTTGCCTGCGCCCAGGTCGCCCTCCAGGTAGAACGTCATGCCTGGCTTCAGTTCCCCGGCCAGTCGTGCGCCAAACGCCAGCGTCGCCGCTTCGTCGGCCAGATGGCAGGTACAACGCGCGGTATCATCGGTGGTATGCATGAACACGAATTAACGTGGCTGGCCGATCAGATCAGGCAATGGGGGCACGAACTCGGCTTTGCCGCCGTGGGCATTGCCGGTAGCGAGTTGAGCGCGGCCGAAGCCGGTTTGCAAAAATGGCTGGATCAGGGGTTTCATGGTGAGATGGATTATATGGCGGCGCATGGCACCAAGCGTAGCCGGCCCGCTGAACTCGTGCCGGGAACAGTCCGCATCATCAATGTGCGCCTCGATTATTTTCCACCCGCGTCAATCGATCCGCACACGATTCTTGCCAATCCCGGCGCCGCGTATATTTCTCGCTACGCGCTGGGACGCGATTATCACAAGGTATTACGCAACCGCCTGCAAAAGCTCGCCGAACGCATCGGCCAGGCCGTGGGCGAACACCATTTCCGCGTCTTTACCGACAGCGCGCCGGTGCTGGAAGTCGAGCTTGCCACGAAATCGGGATTAGGCTGGCGCGGCAAACACACCTTGTTGCTGAACCGGCAACACGGCTCGTGGTTTTTCCTCGGCGAGATCTATACCGACCTGCCGCTGCCGGTGGACACGCCTGAAACCAACCATTGCGGCACCTGCCAGGCCTGCATCGATATCTGCCCGACCCAGGCCATCATCGCGCCCTACGCGCTCGACGCGCGGCGCTGCATCTCCTATCTCACCATCGAGCTCAAGGGCAGCATTCCGCTCGAACTGCGCCCGCTGCTCGGCAACCGCATCTACGGCTGCGACGACTGCCAGCTGGTGTGCCCGTGGAACCGCTTTGCGCAGACCGCCGCGCTGCCGGACTTTGAAGTACGCAACGGGCTCGACAGCGCGCAACTGGTGGAACTGTTTGCCTGGAGCGAAGCCGATTTCAACGAGCGGCTGGCGGGTTCGCCGATCCGCCGCATCGGGCACGAGCGCTGGCTGCGCAATATCGCCGTCGCGCTGGGCAATGCGCCCCCTTCGGCCGAAATCAAAGCGGCGCTTGGTATGCAGTTGAATCATCCGGCCGAGATGGTACGCGAGCACGTGGCCTGGGCGCTGGAACGCCAGCAGCCCGCTTAAGCCGCGCGCAATTCCTGCCTTGCGTGGCGAATCACCGACGCCCCCGAACTCAAGGCCAGCCCCGCCAGCACCAGTGCCACCGCGATATCGGGCCAGCCGTGCGCGGTCGCCCACACGCCGGCCGCCGCCCCCATCACCGCCAGGTTGCCCAGCGCATCGTTGCGCGAACACAGCCACACCGAACGTGCCTGCGCATCGCCCTGTCGGTGCGCATACAGCAGCGCTGCCACACCGACGTTGACCGCCAGCGCCAACAGGCTCACCCAGCCCATGATGGCCGGTTCCGGCACAATGCCCGCCGACCACTGCCAGGCCGACTTGCCGAGCACGAACACCCCGTAGCCGACCATCAGCCAGCCCTTCCACAACGCCGTGCGCGAGCGCCATACCGGCGCCAGTCCGAGCACGAACAGGGCCACACCATAGTTGCCGGCGTCACCCAGAAAGTCGACCGCGTCGGCCAGCAGCGACACCGACTGCGCCGCAAAACTGGCAGAAAGCTCCACGCCAAACATCAGCGCATTCAGCACCAGCGCAATCCACAGTGCGCGCCGGTAGCGCGGGTCGGGCGGCGCCGTGCCGCACACCGAATCACAACCGCAGCCGCTCATGACGAACGCCCCAGCAAAGAAAGCTGTGTTAAAGAAAGCCATGCTAAAGAAAGCCGTGCCAAAGAAAGCTGTGCAGCGCGGCCCTGCGGGTAAAATGCCATTTTCCTCATCGCACCATCTTGCCATCCATGTCCACGAATGCATATTCCCCCCTCGGCGTATTCGATTCCGGCATCGGCGGTTTGACGGTCGTCCGCGCCCTGATGGAGCGCCTACCGTACGAGAACATCGTCTATTTCGGCGATACCGCGCGTGTGCCCTACGGCGTGAAATCGGTCGAGACCATCGCCCACTACACCACCCAGATCGCGCAATTCCTGCTGGAAAAAGACGTCAAGCTGCTGGTCATCGCCTGCAACACCATGGCCGCGGTCGCCTCGCAAGTGGTCAAGGACCTGTCGACCGTGCCGGTACTCGACGTGATCGATGCCGGCGCCGTATCGGCGCGCGGCGGCAAGCGCATCGGCGTCATCGGCACCCCCACCACCATCAACAGCAACGCTTACGCCCGCGCCATCCACGAATATGCGCCCGACTCGCGCATCCATTCGCAGGCCTGCGCGCTGTTCGTGCCGCTGGTGGAAGAAGGCTGGCTCGACCACGAAGTCACCCGCCTGACCGCACAGGATTACCTGAAGCCGTTGCTGGCCGAACACATCGACACCCTCGTGCTCGGCTGCACCCACTACCCGCTGCTGAAGCCGCTGCTGCGACAGGTGGCAGGCCAGGGCGTGAACCTGGTCGACTCTGCCGAGGCCATGGCCGAACAGGTCGCCAAACTGCTGGCCGACAAGAAACTCGCCAATCCCGGCCCGGCCCAGCCGCGCTACGACTTCCACGTCACCGACGTGCCGCTGCGCTTCCAGACCATCGGCGAACGCTTTCTCGGGCGCACGCTCAACAACGTGCACTTGGTGAAGTGGTAATCGACCGGCATCCGGCATGATCCGGGTCAACGCTCAGATCGAACTCGACGAGCGCGAAATCCAGGAGAGTTTCGTCCGCGCCTCCGGTCCCGGCGGTCAAAATGTCAACAAGGTCTCCACCGCCGTGCAACTGCGCTTCGACGTGGCCCGCTCGCCCTCGCTACCCGAACCGGTGCGCGAGCGTCTCACCACCCTGGCGGGCCGCCGCATCACGCTGGATGGCGTACTGATCATCGAAGCCGAACGCTACCGCAGCCAGCGGCGCAACCGCGACGACGCGCTGGAACGCTTGGTCGCCTTGATCAATGAAGCCTGCGAAGTCGACAAGCCGCGCCGCCCTACCCGGCCTACGCTGGCATCGAAAAAACGGCGGCTGGACAGCAAGCAGCGGCGTGGCGAAACCAAGAAGCTGCGAAGGCTGAAACCGGGTTCGGAGCACTAACCCCCTGGACGATATGGCAGTCTATTTGCCAGCGCGGATCACAGGATTTCCCATGACTGGCACACGCCGCTTTGCAAGCCGAAACCCCCTCGCCATGGAGTACCACCCCGACATGAGGACCATCAAGCTGAACCGCACACCCTTCCTTCTCGCCATGTTGCTCACCCTGCTGGCCACGACAACCCATGCAGACACCCTCACCGGACGCGTGGTCGGCATTACGGACGGCGACACCCTGACCCTGCAGCTTGGGCGCCAGCATGTCACTCTCCGCATCGCGGCGATCGATGCGCCCGATCGTTTTCAGGCCTGGGGAGACCGCTCAAGAACCAATCTCAGCAGATTGGCAATCAACCGGACGGTTACAGCGAATTGTTCCAGAGTTGAACGCCAAGGCTCCCCAGTTTGCAGTGTCAGCGTAAATGGCATTGATCTCGGCCTGCAACAGATCAAGGATGGCATGGCCTGGTGGGACAGGAAAGGCGCCAACATGCAGTCCGCCGAGGGTCAGTCGGCTTATGCCCACGCCGAACTCATGGCCAAGCTGAGAAGAATCGGCCTGTGGAACGAAACCAATCCTGTTCCGCCATGGGAATTCAGCGGGGGGAAATAACGCGCGCACCTTGCCGGAAAAAGGCGGGACAACGACACCGCATCTTGTTTCATCCAGGAAAAATACCGTCAATTTTTCCGGATATGAAAAATCAGGGCCATAACTGTGGCTTAATAGGCGCCTAAAAGGGACCGTTATGCAGGATAGTTATGAAAAACTGGGGATTTCATCCAGTGCCACGCCGGACCTCATCAAAGCGGCTTATCGAAAGAAGGCTGCGCAGTACCACCCCGACAAAAACCAGTCCCCGGATGCCCCCACGCGATTCAGGGAAGTCCAGGAAGCGTATGAAGTGCTTTCTGACCCCGAACGCCGCAAGGCATACGACGAATACCGGCAGCGCAGCCTGATCGATGACCCGGCGGCGGTTGCCTGGGACCTGTCTGGCAAATATATCCAGGATGTTGTGAAGTGAAAAAATCACGTTATTTTTCCGAACTCTTCAAAAGCTACATTGATGAGATGGACGACCTGATCACGGATTCTGACGGCAAGATGGTGCTGCAAAAGCGTCTGAACGAAAAACGCCGGGAAATCGATGCGATTTTGCCGATGATCGAATTCAGCCCGGAAATGGTGGCCGTCATGTTTTATGGCGCGTTTGGCTTCCTCGCGCCTGAGGCCATGCAGCGCCTTGTGCTGACCGAGCCCGATGATGACGATTTCCCTGCATGGGATGAGGTGGCGACCGATCTGACAGTGTCCGACTGGGCCAGGCCACTGATCGAATCGACCCTGAAGGTTCAAGGTGGCGAGGTGTTTCTCGTCGCCACGGCGGCGCTGGAGTTCCTGCGCAGCAAGGGTTCGTTTACCGAGCGGGCGCCTGAACCCGAGACTGAGCAGGCGCTGGACAACGAAGATGAAGATGGCGATGAAGACAGCTCGGATGACCTGAATGAGGCAGGCGCGGACTGGCTTGCAGAACAAGGCTTTGATTCGCTGGACCGCTAGGGCGTGTTCACACTATTTTCACGCCCTAGATGTAACCATTGACCAAGAAGGACAGGACATGCATCCGATCGTTTTGAAATCCTCACAGTTGATTCTTGCCGGCGACATTGCCGGTGCCGAGAACGCGCTCGTGGCCATTGCCGACCAGCATGGCGATCACGCCTTGGTGAGCATTCTCGACGACCTGCCGCCCAAGGACCTGCTTGCTGTCATGCGCGAATTCGACTCATCTAAAGAGTCCGTGGTGAACATGCTGGTGACACCCGAGCAGTTTGCGCGCTCGATCATCCTGGAAAAACAGTATGGCGACCGCACCGGTGAGCGGCTTCGCGCCATGATCAATGCGGTCATTTATCGCGATTACGAAAACGTCTACGAGTACCTCGAAGCCATTGGCAACATCGAAGGCGGGAGCGGCACGCTGGCCGATTATTTTGCCGAGCATGTCGACGAAATCTTCAGTTTTGCGACCAGCGGAAGTTTTGCCCCGCAACTCGACCCGGACTCCGATGCCAAAACGCACAACACCTGGCTCATGGAAAAAATCGAGGAAATCGATCATGGGCTGGCGTGCGGCAATTCCATCGAAAACTCACGGCCCGTGCTTGCCCGTGCAGAAGTTGCGGATGGCGACTGGATGGAAACTGCCTGGATTCTGCGCTACGAGCTGCCCGATGCATTTGAGGAACTGATGATCACGCTCCGTGACCGGGCGCAAACCCAGCTGGAAAAGATGCTGGATGCACTATCGATTCCGCTAGCTACGGTTTCCGGCGAGCCGGAAAGCGACGACGAAGAGTCCGCAATTTAAGGGCCGGACGCATGACCAGCGCATTGACGTCACTGGCGAGATTCGATGACCGGCCCTTCTTCGACAAGGCGCTGCATTACGGCGTGAAACAGAACCTGATCACGCCCGAGCGGCTGCATGGCCTTCAGGAAGAGTTTGCGAAAGGAATTGTCCAGATCGCCAACTATTTCGGCACGGCGTACTTGCGCCCGGAACTCGAGCTCGCGCTGCAGCGCATGGTGGTTCTGGTCAGCCTGTACCTTGAGGAGATGTCGGGCGGCGACATGCAGGCCGCCGCCACATCCTTGCGCGACAAGACCCTGTTGTCTCACTCCAAGGCGGGCTCGGACATGCTCAAGCGGCTCTATGCGATGCCGGACAGTACGCTGATCGAGGAAGGCCCGGTTTCAGCCGAGAGCCAGCGTGCCTATCTCGACGAAAAAACTGCATTGAATGCAATGGCGTTCGCGGAATACCAGTCAGAGTGTGCGGTACGCCAGGACAACCGGGACCTGATTGACTTTGCATTCTGGCTGGCCAACACCATGGAGGCCTCACGCCGCGATGTCGACGATGCCGATTCGCTGATTCGGAGCGCCATGCTGGTGCTGTTCGTCGATCAGGCCGAACTGAAGCTGCCAAGCCGCACCGCATTCGTCCGCTTGATCAAGGCCGCCAAAAACAAAAAAGCCGGGCTGAATGAGGACCGGCTGAAAGCCTTCCTCAAAGAAGCACCCACGGAATTCCAGCAGTTGGCAAAAAACGCGATGAATCGCTTCATCGAGAACAATCTGCCGCAGATCCGGACATCTGCCAGCACAGCCGATAAATTGCTGTACGGGAATACCGGCGAGGTTTATTTCATCAGCGAGAATCTGGACGAGGACGTCCGGGAATACGACCGCCTGGTGGCCAGGGAATGGGATCGGGTGACGCGTGGCGAAGCCGACGACCCGGCCGTCGTCGCCACGGTACTGCTATTCGTTGCAATAGGCATGCCACCCAAGGCCTCCATGCTGCTGCGGGAAGGCAAGGACGTAATCCGCCATTTCCGCACCCAAGGTTTTGATTCCCCGGCCGTCATCCGGTTTATCGATGAGCATGCACCCGAATCGATCCGCGAGGGGCTGCAAAAGTCCTGGCTGGAGGATTTGAAACGCGACGCGGAAGAACAACTGGACGATAGCGATCCCGATCGGCCAGACACGCACATGGAGCGTGGCCTCGAATATCTGAGGAAAACGTGCGCGGCCAGCTGGAAGGCACGCAGACGGTAAAGTTTTGCAGGGGCAGTAACGGGGCGAGGAAAAGCTGACCCTCCCCTGTCGTGCCGGTTAGCCGAACGTCAGCCCCATCGCCTCCCGCACGTCGCGCATCGTATCGCGCGCCAGTTCCTGCGCCTTTTCGCTGCCATCGGCAAGGATGTTGCGCACCTGATCGGGATTTTCTTCGTAATACTGAGCGCGCTCGCGGATCGGCGCGAGTTCGGCAAGCACGCCCTCGATCACGGGCTGCTTGCATTCCAGGCAACCGATGCCGGCACTGGTGCAGCCTGCGGTAACCCACTGGCGGGTGGCATCGTCGGAATACACCATATGGAAATGCCACACCGGACAATTGGCCGGGTTGCCTGCGTCGGTACGGCGCACGCGTGCCGGATCGGTTGGCATGGTGCGGATTTTCTTGCTGACGACTTCCGGGTCTTCGCGCAGGGCAATGGTGTTGTTGTAGGACTTGGACATTTTCTGGCCGTCCAGTCCGGGCATTTTCGAAGCAGCGGTGAGCAGGGAATCGGGTTCGGCGAGGATCATCTTGCCGGAGCCTTCGAGATAGCCAAACAGGCGCTCACGATCATTGAGCGACAGGCTCTGCGCATCGTTTAGCAAGGCCTTGGCCGATTCCAGCGCCTCGTCGTCGCCCTTTTCCTGATAGGCGGTGCGGCATTCCTCGTACAGCCTGGCCTTCTTCGAGCCGAGCTTCTTGACTGCGGCGCGCGCCTTGTCCTCAAAGCCTGGCTCGCGCCCATACATGTGGTTGAACCGGCGCGCCAGCTCACGGGTGAATTCGATGTGCGGAACCTGGTCTTCGCCGACCGGCACCCGGTTGGCGCGGTAAATCAGGATGTCGGCGCTCATCAGCAACGGATAGCCGAGGAAACCGTAGGTCGAGAGATCCTTGCTGGCCAGTTTTTCCTGCTGGTCCTTGTAGGTCGGCACGCGTTCCAGCCAGCCGAGCGGCGTCATCATCGACAGCAGCAAATGCAACTCGGCATGCTCGATCACGCGCGATTGCACAAACAGCGTCGCCTGCGCCGGGTCAACGCCCGCCGCGAGCCAGTCCACCACCATGTCGCGCGCATTCTCTTCGATTCCCTGTGGCGTGTCGTAGTGGGTGGTCAGCGCGTGCCAGTCCGCCACAAAGAACAGGCACTGGTATTCGTTTTGCAAACGCAGCCAGTTTTTCAATACCCCGTGGTAATGGCCAAGGTGAAGGCGCCCGGTGGGACGCATGCCAGAGAGAACGCGGTCGGAATACATGTTTAGATGATGAGACTCAAAAATTAATAATAGTTAGCTAAGCACCAGCTGGATCAGACCGATCAGTTGTGCGGATTCAAGACCGGTGACCATTGCCGTGAGGCCGATGAACAGGTTGATAAGCGGCCACAGGATGATGCCGAGAATACCGGTGAACATGAGACCAAGCAAAATGAACAGGCCATAGGGTTCGAGCCGGGAAAACTGAATGGCCTGCTTCACCGGCAGCAGGCTGACGGCGATGCGCCCGCCATCCAGTGGCGGCAGGGGAATGAGATTCAGCGACATCAGGATGACGTTGATGAACACGCCTGCCGCCCCCATCAGCATCAGCGGTGCGGTGGCGAAACCGCTCCCCATTGCGTAACCCAGCTGGATCATCAGGGCCCAGAACACGGCCATGACGAAGTTCATCCCGGGGCCAGCGGCCGCAACCCACAGCATGTCCTGCTTGGGGCGGCGCAGGCGGCCAAAGTTGACCGGGACCGGCTTGGCCCAGCCAAACAGGATCATTCCACCGCCCAGCAGCTTGCTGGTGAGCAGAATAAGCAACGGCACGAGAATGGTGCCGACGGGATCGATGTGCTTGAGCGGATTAGCGGTAATACGGCCCGCCGCGGCCGCCGTCATGTCGCCAAAAAAGCGCGCCACATAGCCATGCGCGGCCTCGTGCAGGGTGATGGCAAAGATCACCGGAATCGCGAACACGGCAATTTTCTGGATCAGGGTAAGTTCCATGCGGGATCAGGACTCGAAAGCCGAGGCATCACCCTTGCCGTAGCGCAGCACGGCGGGGTTGTCGGTGGTGAGATCGATCACCGTGGTAGGCGTGAGGCCACAGGCGCCGCCGTCGATCACCAGTTCGACCAGATGCTCCAGCCGTTCACGAATTTCCCACGGCTCGGTCAGCGGCACATCTTCGCCCTGCAGTAACAAGGTGGATGACAGGATGGGCTCGCCGAGTTCAGCCAGCAGCGCCTGCACGACAGGATGATCCGGTACGCGCAAGCCGATGGTGTCGTGCTTCTTGTGCAGCAGGCGCTTCGGAACCTCACGCGTGCCACGCAGGATGAAGGTATAGGCACCGGGGGTATGTGTCTTCAGCAAACGGAACTGGAGATTGTCCACCTGAGCATAACGGCCAAGTTCGGACAGGTCGCTGCAGATCAACGTGAGGTCATGCCCGCCATCGAGTCCGCGCACGGCCAGTAACCGCATCGCCGCCTCCTTGTCGCCAATGCGGCAGCCCAGCGCGTAGCACGAGTCGGTGGGATACACGATCACACCGCCACGCTTGAGAATATCGACTGCCTGCTGGATGAGTCGGGATTGCGGGTTGTCCGCGTGAATATTGAAAAATTGCGCCATACGGTCTCAGGCCAGTGAAAGGGAGGAATGCTGCGCAAGCTCGGGCCAGCCTTGCCAGACAGGTTTGCAGTAATACGGCAGTTCGGGAAGCCGGCCAATATCAACGCCTTCGCCCGGCGCATGAAAATCCGCGCCGCGCGAGGCCTTGAGGCTGAATGTGCGTGCCAGGTCGGCAAACTTGCCGTATTCGGAAGGATGGTGACTGCCGGTGATGACTTCAATACCCTCGCCGCCCAGATTGCGGAAAGCTTCCAGCAACAGGAGCAGCTGGCACGAATTAAAGGCATAGCGCCCGGGATGCGCGACCACCGCCATGCCGCCGCTGGCACGTATCCAGCCAATGGCGTTTTCCAGCGAGGTCCATTCGTGCTCGACGTAGCCGGGATTGCCGTGCGTGAGATAGCGCTTGAATGCGCTGCGCATATCGGGCACATGGCCCTGTGCCACCAGCCAGCGCGCAAAATGCGTGCGCCCGACCATTTCCTTGTTGACGGCATACGCATAGGCACCCTCATACGCCCCCGCAATGCCGTGTTGCGCCAGATCGTCGGCCATGCGTCTGGCGCGGTCGATGCGCCCCAGACGGATGCCGTGCAGGCCCGTAGTCAGTTCAGGATGCCGAGGGTCGATGCGCAGACCCACGATATGCACTGTCTGCCCAGCCCACGTCACCGAGATTTCAACGCCGGGAATCAGAGCCAGCCCGGCTTCGGCAGCGGCTGTTTGCGCAGACGCCAGCCCGCTCACATCATCGTGGTCGGTCAGCGCGAGCACATGCACACCGTTGTTCGCAGCGCGTGCAACCACATCGGCGGGCGACAGCACACCGTCGGATACATTGGAATGGCAATGCAGATCGATATTTAGCATCGATGATCAGGATCAGGGAACCAAGGTAAAAGCGCTTGGTCAGGAGGGGGAATCATAGCAAAATAAGCAGCCACCTGAATTTCAGCCTTCCCCGCAGAGCCGAACCATAATGAAAAAACTGCTGTTTGACCTCTTCCCCATCATCATCTTTTTCATCGCCTACAAGCTGGGCGATTCCAACGCCGAGGCCACGCGCGCCTTCATGGCCAGCGTGGGCCTGCCACAACCCGCAGGCGTGGGTGAAAAGCCCGGCATCTACCTCGCCACCCTGGTCGCCATCGTCGCCAGCTTCGGCCAGATCGGCTGGGTCAAGCTGCGCGGTCACA
>JACDJC010003786.1_pt1 | contig 10705 bp, 11 predicted proteins | sample 7454191 | NCBI WGS metagenome assembly JACDJC01 (sample SAMN14253291, study PRJNA609438) | sludge metagenome | isolation source: sludge after 25d culture with pyrite and EDTA | collected 2018-12-20
CGGTCGTACGCGCCGCAGGCCGCCGCGAAGCTGTCGAGGCGCGCGACGATGACGGCGTGGCCGCCGTCGTCGCTCAAAGCCGCGACCTCGCCGAGATCGACGCTTCGATCGACGACATTGGCGTGAGTCTCAAGGCCGGGCGCCGGGCGCAGATGGAGCGGGATCGCAAAGAAGGGTTTCAATAACGGGGATTTGTCGTCATCGATTAGCGAGAGGCCACAACCATGCTCCGGCTTGTGACGGCGCAAAAGACGTATCTTTCAAGTGAATGACGATCCACCAGTCGCCAAATCTGCTAGACTGACATGGCGGTCTCGGTCTAAAAATGCTCAGAATCCGGCCAAACGATATTCGTAACAACTAGTTGAAATGGTATGGCATTGGCGCAAACGAAGCCAAAAAAGCTAACGAGAGGCGAGAAGAGCGAAGAGACTCGAAAAGCCTTAGTGGAAGCAGCCGTAAAGGTTATTGGCAAATATGGTTACGAAGGCGCATCGGTCGCACGCATCGTGTGGCGTGCCAAAGTAGGCAACGGAACATTCTACAACTATTTCAAATCTCGCCAGCACCTGTTCGATCTGCTCCTGCCTGAAATGGGCGAGCGGTTGCTCGAATACTTCCGCATCCACATGAATCCGAACGTTCGCGGCTGGCAACGGGAAGAAGAAAGGTTGCGCGTCTATTTCGAATTTCTTGTCGAAAATCCCTGGTTTCATCGCCTTGTAAACGAGGCTGAAACGCTGGCGCCGAAGGCATACAGAAGCTACTTCGCAAGTATCACCTCAGCCTACGCAAGAGCCTTAAGGCGCTCAATCAAAAACGGCGAGATAACTTCTGTCGTTGACGAAGATCTTGAGCCACTAACGTATATGCTAATATCAATCCGAGCCTACTTGGCTCAACATTATGCATATTCGAACGGCGTCGTTAGAGTGCCGGACAAGCAAATCTTCAAAACCTACATTAAGCTTGTACGGTACGGGCTGTTTGACAACAGCAAGACTCAACAGCGCTGACGTGGCGCGAATATCGGGTGTTAATACGCCACGCTCTTCGATTTGCAGTGTTAACGAGCGACTATTTACCTCCCAGATAAGCTTCCCGGACCTGCGGGTTGTTTGCAAGTACGGCCGCCTCCCCCTGAAGGATGATCTCTCCGTTCTCTATGATGTAACCATAAGAGCTTACATTAAGCGCGATCCGTGCATTTTGTTCAACAAGAAGAATGGGCGTTCCTGCTCTGTGAATCCGTTGAATGATGTCGAACACCTGGTCCACAAAAAGCGGAGACAGGCCAAGGCTCGGCTCATCGAACATGAGCAATTTGGGCCTTGCCATCAACGCACGCCCAATCATCAGCATTTGTTGTTCGCCGCCTGATAACGTACCGGCTTTCTGTCGAGATCGTTCGGCAAGACGAGGGAAGAGATCATATACGTGGTCAAAATCTGCCGACACTTGTTTCTCGCGTCGATACAGCCACGAGCCTAGAGCGACATTGTCTTTAACGGTCAAAGTGGGGAATATTTCTCGCCCCTCTGGAACCTGAATAATACCCCGCGCGACGATCTGCTCTACCGGGATATTGGTGATGTCTTCGCCCTCAAATATTACACTTCCATTTGTTACAGGTACAACGCCCGATATACAGTTGAGCGTCGTGGATTTTCCGGCTCCGTTGGCACCAAGAAGGCAAACAATCTGCTTCCGATCGACCTTGAGTGCTACACGCTCAAGCGCTTGTACGGAGCCATATGACGCATGAAGATCGGCAACCTCAAGCATGGCTGTCGTGCCCTAGGTAAGCCTCTATCACTTTTGTATCCTTGCGAATGTCAGCGGCAACGCCTTCCGCGATCTTCTGTCCGAAACTCAGCACCGTTATGCGGTCGGCTACGGACATCACAAGCTGCATAACGTGCTCGATCAGGATAATGGTCAAGCCCTTTCGTCGCGCTAGATCCACGAGTAGCGCGTCGATACTCGCAATTTCTCGATTGCGCAGACCTGCAGCCGGTTCATCGAGCAAGAGAAGACGTGGCCTGGCCGCAAGCGCGCGGGCTAGATCAACCCTCTTCTGATGGCCAAAATCCAGCTCGCCTGCGAGCACGTTGCGGTACTTTAGAAGATCTGTCTGTTCGAGAATCGCTTCCGCTTGCTTCACTCCATCGCGCTCGATGGTTTGCCGACCGAACCCTGGGCTGAACGGAAAGTAGGTCTGCAGACGACTGGTTAAACCTACCATGACATTTTCAAGCACCGTCAACTGATGCAAAAGTTCAACATTCTGAAATGTTCTCGCGATTCCGGTCCTCACTACCTTATGAGGCGGCACCGGCTTAAGTGACTTTCCCTCAAACGTTATGTCGCCCTCATACCGCGCGCAAAAGCCCGATATGCAATTGAAGACCGTCGATTTGCCTGCACCGTTCGGTCCGATCAAAGCGTGGATCGAGCCCTTCTCAACGTCCATCGTAAAATTATCAAGAGCCCGCAGTCCGCCAAAGTTAACTTCCAGATTACGAATTGAAAAGATCGTCGGCATCATCGTGCTTCGCTCTGTGGTTCGTGGCCGCCTCGCGTTCTCGCTTTTTTGCTGACTACCGCAGCCTTACTTTGCTCGCGGCTCCTTACGATGCCCCATATGCCCTGCGGCAAGAACATGATCGCGGTAATAATAATCAATCCGTACAGGAACTCCTGCCAGATAAGCAGACTGCGCGGCGCAAGACGGAGCAGTTCGGGAAGCGATCCCATTAGCAGGACGCCGATCAGGACGCCAGGAATCGAACCCGAGCCTCCGACAACGAGCATGGACAACAGAAGAATAAGCACATGAATGTGGAGCGAGTCCGGATTTACGTAAGACTGGAACAGCGTATACATGCCTCCTGCGATGCCGGCGTAGACGGCAGAAACAGTGAAGACGAGGACCTTCACGAACGCGACGTTAACGCCTGATGCCGCAGCCACATGCTCGCTCTCTCTGATAGCGCCGAGGCTGCGGGCGAATTTTGACGTTGATAGAAATAGCACGCTGGCGAACACAAGAGCGAGAATGAGGGCCATGATCGGGAATGCAGTCCGATCGGTCCCGACCGTGTAGCCGAAGACGTTTGGCGCCGGGATTTTTATGCCGTCGCTCCCGTTGGTGACGGAATCCCAGGTGCGTATTATCCATTGTGCGAACTCGGCGAATGCAAACGTCGCAAGCGCCAAATAGACAGTTCGTAATCGCGTCGCCGGCAGTCCGATCAGAAAGCCCACCAATCCGGCCCCGGCAGCGGAAATCGGCATTCCAATGATGAACGGAACTCCCAGACGAATTTGCAGGAGCGTCGTGCCGTAGATACCGATGCCGAAAAACGCAATATGCGCAAAAGCGAACTGACCAGACCAGCCGAGCAAGAGATCAAACCCAAGCGCCAGGACCGCGTACATCATCAACAGATTGCCGATGTACAAGAAATATTGCGGTAACACGAATGGCAGGACAAATCCGAGAGCAACCAAAACCGCGATCGGCAAGAACTGTCGTTTGGATGGAGCGCCAAACATATCAGACCTTCTTCGTTGCGATATGGTCGCCAAACAAGCCCTGCGGCCTCACCATCAGCACAATCATGATAATAACAAACGGCGTGACGGCGATAGCTCGCGGTGAAATCAAGACGCCGACCAGATTTTGAACGACGCCGATAATTATCCCGCCGACGACACATCCCGGCAGTGAAGTGAAGCCGCCGACGATTGCTGCTGCAAAGGCCAACATCACGACGGAGCCCATGTCCGGGGTCATCAAAAGCTTGGGCGCAAGCAAAATTCCTGCAATTCCCGATATCGCTGCCGCCAACCCCCACGCCCCCATCCGAAAACTCGTAACGGGCATTCCTATGAGTGCTGCTGCACGCGGGTTCTCACTGCTGGCTTGCAAGCCCCTCCCAATCATCGTGTACCTGAAGAACAGCCATAGACTGAGCATGATCAACGAGGTTACGATCACTATCCCCACGTCCTGCCATTGCAATACGGCGTCACCGATAAATATCGGCTTGCCTCGCAACAACGGCTCGAGTCGCCGAGGCTCCTGGGTATAGGGAACGACGCGAACGGCCCCCTTCAACAGATAGGACAGGCCGAGAGTAGCAACGATCATCGGCACGATGAGTGCTTGCCGTGCATAACCGCGCCCGCGAATCCGGCGAAGGACAATGCGATCGAACGCGGCTCCTATCATGAAGCTAACGACGATCACAAAGAGGAAGATTATCAGATAGTTGAACTCAAAATAGACGGCGAGCAACAGGGCGAGATAAGCCCCGACCATGACTAGCTCGCCGCCACCAAAATTCAACAGGTCAACCGACTTGTAGATAATCACCAGCGACAACGACACGAGCGCATACACGCAACCGCTAACCAAGCCGCTAACAACAGCTTGTAAGATGACAATCGACATCCAGCGACCTCGGAACTGACACGATATGAACGGTTATTGCTCAGCTCAGTTGCCGTCTTTGCCGTTCCAGGTGTAAATGCCCGGCATCACCTTCTCTGTCTTGCCATCGAATTTGACCACCACATTATCTCGTATCGCATCTCGCCGAGACGAGCCAAACTGGATCGGTCCCACAGTAACTTCAGTCTTGAGGTTCAACTTCTCCATTGCTTCTACAAACTTCTCTCGCGTCAGGTCTCTCCCGGCGCTTTCGAGGGCCGCGATGATGGCGGTGGTCGATGGAAAGCCGACGATCATGAACCCTCCGGGCTCTCGACCTGGAAATTTGGCCTTGAACATGCCGACGTATTTCTGTTGCAGCGCTTCGTCGCCCAGGTTGTTGTATGCCCATGAGTGATAAAAGTTAGCTAGCGCACTGTTGTCGCCGACGTTCTTGGCAAAGACCGACGGTGTTGGGATGCCTTGGGTCATGAGCAGCATGGGCGTATCGGTCATCCCATACTCCGCATACTTTTGCGTAACCAGCACGGCCGGAGCCGGATACGCGCCAGATAGAATCGCGTCGGGCTTGGCCGCACGGATATTGAGCATCGGCGCCGTGACATCGGTAATATTCAGCGGAATTCGCTCAACCGCCACGACTTCAGCACCTAAACGGGCAGCGAGCGCCTTGATTGTCGCAAGACTGGCAGCGCCATAATCGTCATCGTGAACGATCGCCGCGAGACGCTTGGCCTTAAGCTGCTTGATCGCGAATTCGGCCAATACCGAAGCAAAGACGCGCTGCGTCCCCTGAAATGCTCCGAACATATAGCGTATGGGCGGGAACACGCCGGAGTCCCCGGCGGCGACCAGCATGACGAGAGGAACCTTCTCGCGGGTAATAAATTCCTGCGATGCAGTGACCGGAGCCGTGCACGACCCCCCGTGCAGGAGGAAAACGCGATCAACGGTTACGAGCTTTTTGACAGCAGCAACAAGCGGGTTCGCCTGACACTGGTCATCTTCGACAACAATCCGGATTTTGCGCCCGTGAATGCCTCCCTTCTGGTTTACCTGGTCATAAAGCAGCTCAGAGAACCCAACCGGATCAGCGCCATAGGCGACGAGCGGACCTGACATCGGTGCAAACATACCGATGACGATCTCATTATCGGTGACACCCGGCTCAGCCGCCGAGGCGCACGCCGAAAAACCGATTGCTGCTGAAATTGCAAAAAGCCATCGCCTGCTCGCAGCGACCAATTCCTTGCGCATAAGTCCTCCTCCCGCTTTTTTTGGAATGGTGATTACTGACCCACCATACGCAATCATTGACAACGCCGCAACAGTTAGATTTGAAGTTAGCGCGGAGGCAGCGGTTCATTGATCCAAACGCCGCTTCCAGTTCGATCCACCCGACAATGCTGTCGTTAACGCGGCGCACAACGCTAGCGGAGCACAAGGAGACCAAGATGGATTACAGTGAATATAAGACCTTAAAAATCGAGAAGTCGGACGGAATCGCTATCGTTACGCTCAACGCCCCGCCAAACAATTTGCTCTCGTTGCGGATGCACACCGAGCTAACGAATATTCCTTACGACCTGAATCACGACGATGACGTTCTCGCGATCATATTCAAGGCAGAGGGTCGTCACTTCGCATCAGGTGGCGAATTTGAGATGTTCGACAGCATGTATGATCAGAAGCTGAACGAAAACCTCTACCGCGAGGCGCGGGAATTCATTGTAAACATGATTGAACTGCAGAAGCCTGCCATTTCGGTGGTGCGCGGACAGGCTTCTGGCATGGGCTGCCAACTAGCCCTGCTTTGCGACATGTGCTTCGCCGATGAAGACAGCGGACGATTTGTCGATGGACACATGATCATCGGTGTCCCGCCGGGCGATGGCGGCTGTCTCATCTGGCCGGCGCTCATCGGCATGATGCGCGCCAAACGTTATATCTACACCTCCGATCCATGTCCGGCCAAGGAGGCGGAGCGCATCGGATTGATTAGCGCAGCCCTGCCCGCCGATAAATTGATGCCGACGGCGATGGATTGGGCGCAGCGGTTCGCCAACGGGCCGACATACGCGATCCGGGGCGCGAAGATGGCGCTCAACCAATGGCTACGGATGATGGCGCCTTCCGCGCTTTACTACTCGAACGCCCTGCAAATGGGCGGTAGCGGAAAGGCCGAATTCCACGAAGCGTACACAGCAATCAAAGAGAAGCGTAAGCCCAAGTTTAGATAAGGGCTTTGCTCGCCGACCACCTGAGCCGTTGCTCTAAAATGTGTGACGGCTCAGTTGAGACATGAATGACTATGCCGGGGTTGAATCGATCAATCGCGGCCGATGCACAGATAGACATAAGGGTATCAACATGACGGTTGCAAAAGAAATTTTGGGTTATTGGGGTATCGTGATAGCCGTGAAGAACCTGGATACGGCCATCGAGAACTACAAGAAGATGGGCTTTGAAATGACCGATCGGAGTCCGCGGACTGAGTGGGGGCTTGAGGCTGCATCATTCAAAGTTGGCGACCAAGGCGCTATCTTCGAATTCATCACGCCGGTTGACGAAGATAAGGATGTCGCGAAGATCGTCCGCAAATTTCTGGACGATCGTGGCGAGGGTGTATTCGAAGTTGTCCTTGACGTAGCCAACATCGACGCGATCAATGATCACATGAAGAAGCAAGGGGTGAAGACGCTTGGTGAGCCGATGCCAGTGCCGGTTCCGGCCTTCGCCCATCGGAAGCTGATGTGGATTTCGCCGAAATCGACCAATGGCGTATTCCTTGAATTCATGACGAAGTAACCCCCATGAACCCAAATGAGAACGGCGGGCCGCTAAGCGACCAACATCCATTCGTAATGGGCCTTAATCAGAACGAGGCTAATCACCAACCGCTGACGCCGATCTCATTTCTCGAACGCAGCGCGCTGATCTGGCCGGACAAGGTTGCTGTTCGGCATGGCCGATTTAGCTACACCTACCGGGAGATGGAAGCGCGCTGCCGACGACTGGCGTCAGCTCTCGCCAGGCGTGGCGTCCGACGTGGTGACACTGTTGCAGTGGTCGCACCAAACGTTCCTGCCCTGCTCGAAGCGCATTACGCCGTCCCAGCGCTCGGCGCGATATTGAACGCGATCAACTATCGCCTCGAAGCCAATTCCGTCGCGTTCTGTCTTGATCATGGCGAGGCGACGGTCTTGCTGACCGATGCTGAGTTTGCACCACTCGTGAAGGCCGCGCTCGCTCTCACAAAACGTGAGATATTGGTCGTGGACATCGCCGATCCGGAAGGCCCCGAAGGTGACCGCCTCGGATCACTGAGTTACGAAGAGCTTTTGGCCGAAGGTGACTCAACATTTATTTGGCCGGGCCCCTGCGACGAATGGGACTCGCTATCCCTGCTTTACACGTCCGGCACAACGGGCGATCCAAAAGGCGTCGTGTACCACCATCGCGGAGCCTATCTACAATCCCTCAGTAACTCGCTCGTTTTTGGGCTCTCGTCATCGTCGGTGTACCTTTGGACGCTGCCGATGTTCCACTGTAACGGATGGTGCTATACTTGGGGGGTTACGGCGGTCGGTGGCGTCCACGTCTGTTTGCGCAAGGTGCAGACCGAACAAATATTTGCGGCCATTCAAGACGAACACGTAACGCATATGTGCGGTGCGCCGATTGTGTTCAATATGCTGGTCCAAGCGGCAGAACTGGCGCAAATCAAACTCGAGAGCAGGATCGAGATCGCCGTTGGCGGAAATCCGCTTCCGACGGCATTGTTCCAAGCAATTGAAAACATGGGTTTCCGACTCAATCATATGTACGGTTTGACGGAGACGTATGCGCAGAATGCATTGTGTGTACGTCAGGAAGCGTGGGCCGCGCTTGATCCGTCCGAGCAAGCTCAAAAATTGACGCGGCAAGGTCTGCCGATGCTGACAATTAATAAACTAGTGGTCGCTGACCCCAAAACGCATCTACCGGTGCCACGCGACGGCAAGACATTGGGCGAAATCATGCTTCGCGGAAGCACCGTGATGAAGGGCTATCTGAAGAACAAGGCCGCCACCGATGCCGCATTCGCGCACGGCTGGTTACACACGGGTGACCTCGCGGTCTGGCATAGCGACAACTACATCGAGATGAAAGATCGCTCCAAGGACCTCATCATTTCTGGCGGCGAGAACATCACCTCGGCAGAGATCGAGGAATGCCTATATCTTCATCCGCAAATTATGGAAGCTGCCGTTGTCGGTATGCCAGACCCATTCTGGGGGGAACGGCCCTGTGCGTTCGTCACACTGAAGCCCGGCGCAGATAGCGTCACGGCTGAAGAGATCATCGCTTGGTGCCGCGACCGAATCGCGCACTACAAAGCACCAAAACTGGTGCTGTTCAGTCCGTTGCCTAAGACCGCGACGGGAAAGATTCAAAAGAATGTGCTGCGTGAACGACTAAAGAAAGACACGAACGAATAGTCGCGTTCACTGCCCGCATATCAACGCGCTGGGCACGTTCGGACATGGCCGCAGCGAGGCGGGCGCTTGAGACCTTTTCACAGACCAGCCGCGAGGAGCGTATTGCGCTGCTGTCGAAGGTCATCGAGGTTTACAAACGCTGCGCCTAGGAGATCGGCGCCGCCGTCTCCAACGCGATGGCGCGCCGCTGCCGATGGACGCCGCAACGATCAACAGCACGTTGAGAAGAAGATTGCGGCAGAGACTTTGAAATCTGCGATCCGCCGTGCCGATCTCGGTGAGAAATTTGAATTGACCGACCCACAATGTCGGGGTCTTCAACTGCGGGTTAGGAGCGGCATCGTAACGTGGGCCGTGTGAAGCAGGCTACTCGCCCGGTCTGAATCCGATCGAGCAGATCTTCGCCAGGCTCAAAGCACTGCTCAGAAGGGCCAGGGCGCGGACGTGCGATGCCGTCAATGACGCCATCGCCGCTCTGTTTCCCGCTTTCTCAAGCGACGAATGCGCAAACTACCTTGCTAACGCAGGGTACGCGCCCACCTAAAATGAACGCGCTCTGGCTGCTTTGATGGCGCAGAGGTATCGGTTGTACAGATGGTGGCGGAGGAGGGAAATAAACCCTTTGCGCCCTCCACCGAGCTGAGCTTGACCGATTTGTGCCCGGCCCTGCCCCACTCCGCAAAAAGCTTTGAACCTGGCCCCTTGCGCTGGTCCCAGGTGACCGACCGATCCCGCCTCGGCCTTTGATCCGATTGTGACCCAAGCTATTGCGGGTAAACAATTCGCAATCGCAGTTCAGTTACCCACAGCATCGCGTGGCCGAGGGGGCAGAATGAAGCGCCCCTTGCGACCTGCTGACGATCTGCGACATCACCGGCCACAGCTACAAGAGCGCGCAGATCATCGTGAAGCACTACCGCGCGCGCAACCCCCAGCGCGCCGACAGCGGCATCGACCGGCTGGTGCTGCAGGTCCGCAAGGAAGGGCTGGTGGGATGAAAAACGATCGGCGGCGCGCGTTTACGGCTGGTTATGGCTGCGCCATTGCGAATGTGGCGCGGGATTACATGGAGGAGCAGATCGCCTGGTTTATGCTCCGCGACAGCGGCATGCAGATTGCCGACTTTCGGCTGAGTGGTCTTGACCCTTACGACCTCGAGGTTATCGAGCGCCTGTTCGAAAGCAACGCCGCCGATGCCGAGATGTCGCTCAGTCGCTTGACCTCCGACCCGACCGCCGCCGCAGCCGGTCGGGCACGTAGTGCCGATAGATATGCGCGCGATGGCGCATCGTCACCTTCATCGCCGGCCGGTCCTCGACCAGGGGGTCGTACGCGCCGCAGGCCGCCGCGAAGCTGTCGAGGCGCGCGACGATGACGGCGTGGCTGCCGTCGTCGCTTTCGATCTCGACGTAGAAATCCCTGGGCCGGCCGATCAGGTGCAGCGGGGTGTCATCGGTGTCGTTCTGTCTCGCCATGCCCTATAAGAACATAGCGCGAACATCCGTCAAGGGTCGCACGGACGACATCGAAAAGGGTCGCACAAGGGTCGCACAAGGGTCGCACGACACGTTTTGTTCTCCCTGCCCGCAGGGGGAAAACCGCATATCCTGCAATGGCTTGGAAGTGGTGGGCGCACCAGGGCTCGAACCTGGGACCCGCTGATTAAGAGTCAGCTGCTCTACCAACTGAGCTATGCGCCCGGATCCAACCGGATGTCTTGAGGGACGGCGTCGTTTAGCAAAGCGAATTGCCCGTGTCCAGCAAC
>JACDJC010003788.1_pt1 | contig 10696 bp, 9 predicted proteins | sample 7454191 | NCBI WGS metagenome assembly JACDJC01 (sample SAMN14253291, study PRJNA609438) | sludge metagenome | isolation source: sludge after 25d culture with pyrite and EDTA | collected 2018-12-20
CACCCGTCCAAACAGAAAATCGAGATAGTCTAATTGGTGGGCAGCCAGATCGTAAAAAATGCCGCCGCCTGCCAAATCGGGCTGTACTCTCCATGCCGGGTTTTCCCGGTCAGTTTCGGAACTATTGGCGGGTCGCACCAGCATCATATTGACAAATAAGGGTTTACCAATGGCTCCCTCTTCAATTAGAGACTTCACTTTGAGAAAACCCGGCAGGGTACGCCGGTAATAAGCCACGAAAATGGGTATGCCGGTATCTTTGCTCACCTCCAGCATCTCTATACACTGCTGGTGGGTGGCGGCCATGGGCTTCTCCACATAAACCGGCTTGCCGGCTTTCATGGCTTTGATGGCATACAGGGCATGGCTGGAAGGTGGTGTGGCCACATAAACCGCGTTCACCTGGTCGTCTCCAATTAGATCGTCCGCTTGGTTATACCATTTGTCCACCTTGTGCCGGCGGGCATAGTCGCGGGCCAGCTCTCCATTTCGGCGCATCACCGCTACCAGCTTCGAGCCTTCCACCTTATTAAATGCAGGGCCACTCTTCAGCTCGGTTACAGCTCCGCAGCCTATTATGCCCCAGTTGATTTGTTTGAATGTTTTTTCCATGGTTAGAGAATTAGTTTAAAAAAAGGAGACAGAAGACGGAAGAAGTTGGAAGTTGGAAGCACGAAGCACGAAGCAGCCTGCCTGCCGACCGCAGGGAAGGTAGGGAAGGCAGGGAAGCACGAAGCGATGTGCTGAAAGGAGGGCTGCACAAGGCCTCCCGGGGAAATCGAAGGTATCAATTCCCTGCCGGCTCATCACCTACTCACTGATATAATATCCCGCATCCAGCAGCCGGTTCTCATTGTTCGAATAAAGTGCATAATTAAAGCCTTTATGCAGCGAATAAGCACCTGTTTCTCCATTTATGTTAACGGCCAGGTAGCCAATCTGACTTTCACGATAACCGGGCACCTTTTTTACGATTCTTAAAATCGCCTCCTCCACTGCTTCCTGCGGGGATCGTCCGTTTCGCATCAATTCGGTCACCAGAAACGAACCCAGGGTTTTCATCACCAACTCTCCCATGCCGGTAGCCACGGCCCCGCCCACTTCGTTGTCGCAAAACATACCGGCACCAATGATGGGTGAATCGCCCACACGCCCATGCATTTTATACGCCAGGCCACTGGTGGTACAGGCCCCCGAGATATTCCCACTTTCATCGAGCGCCAACATGCCAATGGTATCGTGGTTTTCGATGTTAATCACCGGCTTATAATCCGAAGTCTTTAACCACTCCTCATAGGCCTTCCGAGCTTTATCGGTTAAAAGGTTCACCGTTTCAAAGCCCTGTTCTATGGCAAACTGCCGGGCGCCATCTCCTGCCAGCATCACATGCGGTGTGGCTTCCATCACCCTGCGTGCGACCGAAACGGGGTGCATAATATCTTCCAGCGCACATACCGATCCACAGTTCCCTTTCTCATCCATGATACAGGCGTCGAGGGTGACAATGCCCTCACGGTCGGGGCGCCCGCCAAGGCCCACGCTCATATCCTCGGGATTGGCCTCTACCACCCTCACACCCGCTTCCACGGCATCGAGGGCTCTTCCTCCTGTCGATAAAATTTCCCATGCTTTTGCATTGGCAGGGATACCGTTTTTCCAGGTACTGATTACCAGAGGTCTGGTGACCTTTCCTCCGGTCGTTGCTAAAGTTTTTTCACGGGAGCAGGCCGATGCGGCCCATATTCCGGCGGCGGCCAGGCCGCTTTGTTTGATAAATTGTCTTCGTGATTTCATATTGTTGTATAGAGATAAGGGATTAGGATTATAGTTTAACAAATCTATAAAAAATAGGCTCAGGTTCAATTATTCAACAAAAAGGATAAAAACAGAGTGAAAAGATAGCCACTTTTTTAGTAAATGTGAAACGGAATCCTGATTTTTGAGAGCCTGGGCCACAAAATATTATAAATTTGCACAGTGATTACCAGACTCGGTAAAATAGTGAAAAAACATCAGAAAATAGATGGCCAGGCCCCGTTGGCCAGCACCTTTTATGACATCATAGGCGATGTGCACGGTCAGGCAAAGGAGCTGGTGGCGTTGCTGAAGAAAATGGGATACTCCAAAACCCAGGGCGTATGGGATCACAACACCCGAAAGGCAGTATTTGTAGGTGATTTCATCAGTCGCGGGCCCAACAGTCGCAAGGTTATTTCCATTGTACGTGATATGGTAAACAACCACTCCGCCCATGCTATTTTGGGCAATCATGAGTTAAATGCCATTGCACATTTCACAAGAAATAAACAGGGCAGGCCCTTCCGGTTAGCGACAGGCTCCAACAAAAAGATATTGGATCGCCTAAAAGCAGAATTTTCTGATAATCCTCTCCTGTTTAAAGATACCATCAAATGGCTGCGCCGGCTCCCTTTTTTTCTCGATTTCGGCGCTATTAGAGTCGTTCATGCCTACTGGTCGCATGAAAACCGGGCCCTTATCACCCACAAAATGGAGAAAAACCGACTTACCAAAGCCCTTCTGGATGAGATATATACAGTAAAATCGGACTTTGGCGATGCCGTGCGTCAAACCACGCGAGGAGTGGAGCTGAGGCTGCCCCGTGATCTTATCATTAAAGACGATAAAAACATCCGACGCACCAACTTCCGCATTAAGTGGTGGGAAAGGCCCGAAGGCAAAACCTTTAACGACTTAAACTACGGCAATAAATTTGTGCTGCCCAACTACACCGTTCCTCCGGAACTGCTTTTTCCCTTTAAGGTATATTCGCCCGGCGAACCCATCGTATTTGTAGGCCATTACTGCATAGATACGGGCCCACTCATCCCCACCGAAAATGTGTGCTGTGTTGACAATTGCATCGCTAACGGCGGAAAACTGGCCGCTTATCGTTGGAATGGAGAGTCAACACTTCAGGAGGCCAACTTCATATTTCAAAAAAAGTTGAAATCCTGACATCATAACTGAGTTGGGCTAAATCAGAAAAAGGAGTTTTAAGGTCGCTACATTAGCAAAGAAACTGCAATTGCGGGAATTTGTAGTATATTCAAAACTTTTTAAAGATATAAAAACGGATAATCAAGTAAAATTATGTCGGGAGCAAAACACAGAACAGAGAGTGACCTATTGGGTGAACGGCTTGTACCCAAGCATGCCTATTATGGCATACAAACCCAACGTGCCATCGAAAACTTTAGCATCTCAACGGCGCGTCTGCGACAATATAAACACTTCATCTGGGCCCTGGGGGCTGTGAAGAGTGCAGCAGCAGAGGCCAATTATGAAATGGGGCTCATCAACCTCAACATGAAAAATGCCATCGTGCAGGCAGGCAATGAGGTGATGAAAGGGAAATTTAACAAGGAATTCCCCATCGATATGATACAGGGCGGCGCGGGAACCTCTACCAACATGAATGCCAACGAGGTAATTGCCAATCGGGCATTGGAAATCATGGGATACGAAAAGGCACAATACCAGCACTGCTCGCCCAACGACCATGTGAATATGTCGCAATCGACCAACGACGCTTATCCTACTGCCATTAAGCTCGCGCTGATACGAATGAATGATGAATTGGTGCGACATCTTAAAAAGTTAGTGATAGCGTTGCATATTAAGGGAGAGGAGTTTTCGGATATACTTAAAATGGGACGAACTCAGCTTCAGGATGCCGTACCCATGACTCTGGGCCAGGAGTTCAACGCTTTTGCCCGCAACCTGAACGAAGAGATTGAACGGCTTAATCAAAACGCCAACCTCTTCAGAGAAGTAAATATGGGCGCAACCGCCATTGGAACAGGCATCAATGCCGTTGAAGGCTACTCACAATCGTGCGTGGAACATCTGCGCCGCATAACAGGCTATCCCATTGAGCTGGCCCACGACCTGGTGGAAGCCACCCCCGATACGGGTGCTTATGTCATCTACTCTTCGGCTCTCAAACGTATGGCCGTAAAATTTTCCAAGATGTGCAACGACCTTCGCCTGCTCTCGTCGGGTCCTCGTGCAGGCCTTAATGAAATTAACCTACCCCGCATGCAGCCGGGGTCTTCCATAATGCCGGGGAAAGTGAATCCGGTAATCCCGGAGGTGATGAACCAAATCTGTTACCGGGTAATCGGCAACGACCTTACCGTAACCTTTGCTGCCGAAGCTGGACAACTGCAGCTTAACGTGATGGAGCCGGTGCTGGCCTACTCCATTATGGAATCGATAACATTTATGATTAAGGGGATGAACACGCTGCGCGAAAAATGCATCAAAGGCATCACCGCCAACCGCGATGTTTGCGAACGAAATGTAAAGATGAGCATTGGCATCGTTACCGCTCTTAACCCACACATAGGCTATAAAAACAGTACCCGCATTGCCCAAAAAGCACTGGCCACCGGACGTGGGGTTTATGAACTGGTACTGGAGGAGGGAGTCCTGTCGAAGGAGGAGCTGGATGAACTGCTGAAACCGGAAAATATGCTGGCGCCTGCCAGGCGGCCACAAAAGCAGGAAGAGGAAAGGTGAAAGGGTTGGGAGACAGAAGACAGAAGACCGAAGACGGAAGGCAGAAGATAGAAGACGGATTCCGATAGCTATCGGAAGGGAAGACAGAAGACACCTGCCTGTAGGCAGGGAAGACGACCTCTGAACCAACGCCCCCTGTACAGACGCACAATTTGTGCGTCTCTACACCCTGAACCAACACCCTTTGTAGAGACGCACAATTTGTGCGTCTCTACACCTCTTCCAGCGCTACCTTAAAAACATCACTCCAGATAAGGCGCCCATTTAGTTTTGTGCTGTTCCCCGGACTTATGAAACCTTTAATGAGATTGGTTTTTCCTTTGAGAACCAAATCGGCAGCTTGCTTCTCTGTTATCGTTTTACCCATAAATTCAAAGGGAATGAGCACCCGGCAACCCTCATGGAAACGGTTGCAACCCCACGCATTTTTGCCTTTTACAATAAGTCCCTCTCCACATCTGGGGCATTTCCATTGAGGAAGCTCTTCTTTCCCGAGTTGTAGAGAATAATTACCGTCGAAGGAAAGACGGCCATCCGTATTCACACCATCAACCTGAAAGCCTTTAATAAGTCCGGTTTTTCCCTTCCGGAGCAGAGTCTCTATCTGATTGTCGGTTAAGCGCTTACCCAAAAACTCAAAAGGCACCAGGGTTTTACATCCTTCTTTAAAACGTGAACAGCCCCAGTTGCTTTTGCCTTTAAGCATAAAGCCTTCACCGCATCGCGGGCAGAGAGGGGGATTGGTTCCGCCGGTTGACGAAACGGCTTTGGATTTTTCGTCTTCCGGTTTTTCGCCGGTTTCTGCCATTTCAATTTTGCGTCCCGAAGCATCGCGCTTTACATCGAACACGATATCGGAAACCATCTGTTTCATCTCATCCATGAAGTTGGCCACACTGTAGGTTCCATTCTCGATGTCGCGCAGCTTTTTTTCCCAGATGCCTGTAAGTTCGGCCGACTTGAGCAATTCGTTCTGCAGGCTTGCGATAAGCTGCATGCCGGTAATGGTAGGCTCCAGGTTTTTCCTGTTTTTGGTAATATAGTTACGTTTAAAAAGTGTTTCGATGATGGCCGCCCGTGTAGAGGGCCGCCCGATGCCATTCTCCTTCATCAGATCGCGCAGCTCCTCATCCTCCACCTGCTTACCGGCAGTTTCCATAGCACGAAGCAACGTGGCCTCGGTGTAGGGTTTGGGAGGCTGCGTCTGTTTCTCCTGCAGGTCGGGTTTGTGAGGCCCCTGCTCACCCTTCACGAACAGGGGCAATTCATTATCACCCGATGGCTTTGCGGCATCATCCTTCTTAAAAACCTCACGCCAGCCGGGCGATACAATCTGTTTGCCCGATGTTTTGAACTTCACCTCCCCCGCCTTGCCTTCTACGGTGGTGGTGGATATGATACTGTCGGGCCAGAAGGCAGCAATAAAGCGGCGGGCTACCATATCGAAGACCAGTTTTTCGTTGCGCGACAAATTGGGGGGTATCTCACCGGTGGGAATGATGGCGTGGTGGTCGGTGACTTTGGCGTCGTTGAATACTTTTTTGGATTTGGGAATTTTTTTGGCCAGCACAGGCGACACCAATGCCTCATAAGGCTTTAGTCCCTTCAAGATACCGGGGACTTTGGGATAGATGTCGTTGCTCAAAAATGTGGTATCAACCCGGGGATAAGTGGTTGCCTTTTTCTCGTAGAGCAACTGAATTATTTTGAGTGTTTCATCGGCCGAAAATGCGAACTTCCGGTTACACTCCACCTGAAGTGAGGTAAGGTCGAACAAACGGGGAGGCGCTTCTTTGCCTTTTTTCCGCGTGAAGTCGGTAATTTCGAAGGGCACATCCTGAATGGCATCCAGCTCTTTTAAGGCCTCTTCCTTTTTAAAATATCTGCCGGTAACCGACGAAAAGAGTACCTCTTTATAATGGGTTTTCAGCTCCCAAAAAGTCTGAGGCACAAAATCGTTCATCTCCTTTTGCCGCTCTACAATAAGCGCCAGCGTGGGCGTTTGCACCCTCCCGATGGAGAGCAACTGCCCCTGCTGCCCATACTTGAGCGTATAGAGGCGCGTGGCATTTATGCCAAGCAGCCAGTCTCCAATAGAGCGGGAACTGCCGGCGGCGTAGAGCAGATCAAACTCTTCCGCTTCATGCAATTTTTCAAACCCTTCGCGCAGAGCCTCTTCGGTAAGGGATGATATCCACAAACGCTTAACGGGACATTTACAACCGGCCTTTTGCAAAACCCAGCGCTGAATCACTTCCCCTTCCTGGCCGGCATCGCCGCAATTGATCACCTGATCGGCTTTACTTATCAATTGCTGAATAATATTAAACTGCTTGATAACACCCTGATTGTCGATGAGTTTTATGCCGAAACGTGAAGGAATAATGGGCAGCGTGCCCAGGCTCCAACGCTTCCACGACGGCAGATAGTCGTGCGGCTCCTTGAGGGTGCAAAAATGGCCATAGGTCCAGGTAACCTGATAATCATTCCCTTCAAAATAGCCGTCTCTGCGCGTAGCGGCGCCCAAAACACGGGCTATCTCCCTGGCCACACTGGGTTTTTCGGCAATGCAAACTTTCATTCGATAATCATTTGTACTTAGTCTTAGCAAGAAAACGCCAAATACTGCGTTATTCTCGTGTTGAAAACAGTCCTTTACGAAAAAAAGGACAGTTCTCTTGCCAACACTACTTAAAACACCACCTTTTTTTAGAAGTGCGGTAAAGATACGAAGGTAATTAAAAAACTAAGTGGGCCGTAAGAGAAATGAAAACCCAAATAACAAAGTCCTAAAATTATACCTATATTTGCATCTACATATATAGAATCATAAATTACAACTATGGAGTTTAAGCAATTAGAAGTCAAGCCTGAAGAAAGCCGGCTGAAAAGGTTTTCACAATCTCCGCATGTCAGAAGATCTGCCCTTTATATTCTGATTGGTGCCATCATTGGGCTGGGTTACTTCTACTTTACCGAAGGCAGACATGTGAATGAACTGTCGCTGGGTGGCATGACAAAGAGCGCACTCATTGGCGGGTTTTTCGGATTCTTTATCACCAATAGCCCTTGTGCAAGAAATAAGTGCTGAGTTCTTTAGTCGAAAAAGTAATTCTCCAGTGACCAGCCACAAACTGTAACCAGCTCATTATCATTAAACACCTGTTGGTTGTACTCTTTCAACTTCCCGATGAGTTGATCAACCTTTGATTGTTCATTTATTTGCATGAGCACTACCGAGTTATAGCCCGGCCATACCGGGTTGTTAAATCGGTGGTCGCCCTTTTTATTTTTTACGGTTACCTGCTCAATCACATGATAATCGCGGATATTATTATCCTCAAGAATCTTAATAACCTCTTCGGGCACCGATACGTTACAGGTGCAGTATATCATCTTCATGGTATTACTGTTTTAGATAAGAGTATTAAACAGCCACCTGCTCCCGCCTGTGCAGGATGGCATAAAAGGTGGGCACCACCAATAAAGTAATGATGGTTGACCCCAACAGACCTCCAATCATGGTTACGCCAAGCGGGGAGTACAGTTCGCGCCCCATACCGCTGTTTAAAGCCATGGGCAGCATCCCCAGAATAGTGGTGAGCGAGGTCATCAGCACCGGCCTTAACCGGCTTCTGCCGGCCTCCTGAACCGCCTCATAAAGATTGAGTCCGCGCTTGCGCAACAAATTGGAATAATCCACCAGCACAATTCCGTTGTTCACCACTTTGAATCAACAACCAAATAAATTATTGACTATTTGCGTCTGAAAATCTATTTTTATTCTATAAAGCTAATTATCAATGAATTAAGGACTGTTAATAATGTGTAAATTGAAAAAGATGGAGTTGACAGATTCGGCCAATCCTCATCAGCATAAGTTTTCACCCAATTTTAACAGGTTCAGACCAAAAAATCCGCCTCTCATACGCTTCAGTCCCTAATTTGAATGGTTGAGGTATTGCACCGATCAGGAAAACTAAAATGGTTGTATCTTTGAGTAATAAATTAAGAAGTGAGAATATTTCATTCTTCAATGAAACAGACAAAGCCACCCATCTCCGGAGAATTCGCAGCATCAACCCGCAAGGGGGTTACCACTCATGGCATAAAGCCAACGCTGCTCAGGTTCTTAATTGTGTCGTCGATTGGTGTTTTGGTGATTGTTTTTGTCACCTCCATCTTTGGCGCTTCACCCAATCCACTTAAAGAGCCATTGCCATATATTTTATCGGTGGTATGGTTTAACCTTCTGAGCGAGGGCAACATCATTATCAATCGTATTTTAGACCTTAAGTCTCCATGGTTTTTTCGCATTAAACAACGGGGAAGACAGCAACTGGGCTTCAGTTTAATATGGGCGATTATTGTGGTCCTTTTGGGATTTTTGGCACTTCCAAAAGCCTATTTAGCTGAAGCACGTTATTTCAATTCAATCGTACTTACCATTACTTTCGGCTTTTTATTTGTCCTTATCTTTAATGCGATCCTGTTTTTACGGAGTTTTCTTCTCAACTGGAAACTGTCGGTTCTGGAGAATGAATCGTTGAAGCAGGCCAAGCTGGAGGCGGACTACAAAATACTTCAAAACCAACTCAACCCACACTTCCTATTCAATAACTTTAGCGTGCTCATCTCGGAGATTCATTACAACCCCCAAAGAGCAGCAGAATTTACCCAAAAGCTGGCCGATGTTTACCGTTACATGCTTCAGCGACGCAACGATCTCACCGTTACCCTTAAACAGGAGATGGAGCTTATAGACAACTATGTTTTTTTACACAAAATACGGGTAGGCGAGGCTATTCAGATGAATGTAAAGATTTCCGACGGGCATCTTCACCGCCACATTCCACCGTTTTCGTTGTATGTTTTATTAGAAAATGCCATTAAACATAACCGTGCTTCCGAAAAAAGGCCATTAACTATTACCATTGAAAGCCTGCCGCATAATAGAATAAAAGTCTCCAACAATTTGCAACCCAAAAGCAACGTTTATTCAACCGGCACGGGCCTCACCAACAACTCAAAAAGATACGAGCTGTTGTCGGGGAAAACCCCGGAGATTGAAATGACCGATACAGAGTTTACAGTAGTGCTGCCGCTGCTTGAGAGTTATTAATGAAATGAAGGGGATTCTGTGGTGTGCCCAACGGATAGTTTCCCACAAAGTGATACATTTTATAAAAATCAACCCTTATGAACATTTTAATTGTAGAAGACGAAATCCCCACCCGGCGACATTTGGAAAAAACAATTAAAGAGTTGCGCCCCCACTGGAGTGTTGCAGGGGTTACCGGGAGCGTGGAGGAGACGGTGGAATGGCTTGAAAAAAATCCGCTCCCCGAACTTATATTTATGGACATACAGCTTTCCGATGGCATCAGCTTCGAGGTGTTCGATCAGGTGGAAGTGAAAAGCATGGTGATATTTACCACGGCCTACGATGAATATGCCATTCAGGCATTTAATGTGAACAGCATCGATTACCTGCTAAAGCCCATCCTTCCCCAAAAGCTGGAAGAGGCCATCTCAAAGTTCGAGCGTCTTTATACGCCGGCACTTCATCAACACTTCAGCCGGATAGATTTTAACCAGCTGGCGCAGGCTCTGAAACTGGGACTGACAAATTACCGCACAAGGTTTATGGTGAACCTGATTGACGGCTTTCATACCCTGCCCGTGAATGACATCGCCTGGATTGAGAGTGCCAATAAAATAACCACGGCTGTTACCTTTAACGGGCATCATCACATATTGGATTTCACATTAGATAAACTGGAGAAGGAACTGGACCCTGCCCTCTTTTTTCGCGCCAACCGGCAATACATTCTCAATGTAAACACCATACGCAAAGTTGAAAACTGGTTCAATGGCAAGCTGGTGGTTAAAACCCGCCCCGATGTAAAAGAAAAGCTGGTGGTGAGCCGCGAACGGTCGCGTAGTTTTAAGGAGTGGGTGGATAGATAGAGAGGATAGTAAAAGGAGAAAGGTGAAAGGTGAAAGGTGAAAGGTGAACAGTGAGGTACGGAACGGTTCTGATTTACTGCTTGCCTATACAGAACCGTTCCCGACAAAACCAACGCCCCTTGTACAGACACACAACTTGTGCGTCTCGAACCCTGAACCCTGAACCCCAAATTGTACAGACAAG
>JACDJC010003790.1_pt1 | contig 10692 bp, 12 predicted proteins | sample 7454191 | NCBI WGS metagenome assembly JACDJC01 (sample SAMN14253291, study PRJNA609438) | sludge metagenome | isolation source: sludge after 25d culture with pyrite and EDTA | collected 2018-12-20
CAAGAATCAGGCTCATCAACCCCAGCACACCAAAAATAATGACATCTAGGCCGTTTTGCAGAAAGTCGATCATGGTGGGTTCCGTGTTGCCGCGCCGCCGTGCAGGCGGGTTGTTTCAGTTTATCAAATCACGGAGGAACCCGTGGTGTGTGATTCGAGGTGCCCGTCATTGGAAAGCGGCGGCAAAATGAACTAATGTTGAGTGGCCGACTCTAGTTTATGTTGCCTGAGCTGTGAAATGCCCTTCTGAGTGCATTGAGATCGGGCGGCTGTTTGAATGTTTTTTGGGAGAACTGGACTATGAAAACGCGTACCGCTGGGAAAACCCTGCTCGCTTCGACCGTATTGACCGCTGCCGCGCTGGCAGGCTCCGCATTTGCGGCGGATCAAACCCCTTTTGCCAGCCAAGCTGTGCAGAAATCCACCATGCAACTGGCTGAAATGGCTTGTGGCGGCGCGGGTTCTTGCGGTGGCAACATGAAGCAAGACAACAAGAAAGACGGAGACAAGGCTGACAGCAGCAAGAGCTAAGGCTCGCTTTCTTCCGATTCAGGCGCGCCTCAACAGGCGCGTTTTTTGTCTGATTTATGAGAGTTCCGCGCGATATCGTCGAGCTACTCAACCAATGGCAGGAAGAAGCGGTCCTGTTCGTGGCGCACGGAGTATCAGCGCTGCTTGAGTACGATCAAGGTCAGATCGTCATACAGAGGTTGGTGGCCGATGTGCGCACGCACGGCATTGATGACGGCTTCCTTGATGGCTTCTGCGTCTTTCGTGTGATTCGCCACGAGCACGGCGTGTAGACGCTCGGAGCCGAACAGATCATGCGTGTTGTTGGCAGCTTCGGTAATGCCGTCGGTATACAACACCACGGTATCCCCCTTGTGCAGTGTGACCACGGCCGCAGCGACAAAGGCCGCAATATCATCGATCATGCCGATTGGCATGCCGAGTTCAAGCGTATCGATGTCTTCGAAATGGCCGTCAGCACGTATGATCAGAACGCTTTCGTGCTGTCCGATGATGCGTAATTCGCCGCAATCCGGCTTACCATCGACGCCGGGAATCGGCTGGTAGTGCAGCAACGAGAGACTGAGGTTCTTGTCTGAGCGCATCCGCTGCATGTTGTTGAACAATGTGCGGTTCAGCGTGTTCATGAGCCGCACGGGGTCGTGTTCATCCAGGGTGATGAGCGTGCGCACGGCGCTTTGCGTCATCAGCATCACCAGCCCGCTTTCAAGGCCGTGTCCGGTCACGTCGCCAATCCCGATGCACACCTGACCGTTGTGCTGGAGGATGTCGTAGTAATCCCCACCGACTTCTTCGGCAGGTTCCATGTAGGTTGCGATGTCGAGTGTTGCGACGCTGCTGATCTCGTTCAGACTGGGCACGATCATGTGTTGAATCTGCCGTGCCACGTCCAGCTCGGTGCGCATCCGCTTGTTGTCGGCATGGAGTGAGGCATTCAGGCGACTGATTTTTTCGTGTGCCTCGTGCAGTTCGGCCGTGCGGTCACGGACCTGATCTTCCAGGTGATCAACAAGTGTGTGCAACTGCCCGCTCATGCTTTGCATTGCGCGGGCGAGTGTGCCGACTTCATCTCGATTCTTGATATATAAACTCAAGTCAGGCGAGAAATCGCCCTTTGCAATCGCGGTCGCTGCGGCGGTGAGTGGGCGAATCGGCCGCAGAACACGGGTAACGACATAGCCAACTACTACCGTTAGTATGATTAAAACCAGAACGATCAGTGCGATGGCCTGCATTAAACGGGCGTTCCTGAGCGAAACAAAATCGCTGCGATCCTTGATGATCTCGACCCAGCCGATCTGCTTACCGGAAAAACTGAGTAATGGAATCGAGAGGACTCGATAATCGTGCCCATACTTGTTGATCAACGAAAAAAACGGCTTGTGTTGGTTTGCATGGATCAATTCACTTGAGGCAATAAAGGGCTTGGCCAATGTGCTGCTTTGAATTTCAAGTGGGCCCTGATCGGCTTTGGCGACATCGTGTTTGGTAAAGGTGGCGATTTTAGCCACTTTTGAGAGCAGCACGACCTGCCAATCTACGCCGTAACGATTCTTGAGCTGACTCAAGAATTTGGGACCGAGATCAATGCCGAATTCAACCGTACCGATGTGCTGGTTGTCGTAACGGATGGGCGCAATGCCACGTACGCCTAATCCCGCACGACCGACCTCAATGCCGCTCAGAGGTTCGTCTTTTTCGTTGGCCACCACAACGATGGGGCGGAATGAAGACAAATCATCACCGAATTTCTTTGGATCATGCACGCGCAGGAACGAGATGGCCGGTGGTAAATGGAACTGATACTGCGCAATTTCAAATTTGTTTTTCAGCGCTTGATAAGCAGGCATGACCAAGTTTTCAAGTGCCTGGCGGTCTCGATTTTTCAGATCAATCTGTACTTGCGGGTTATTGGCTACTTCAGTGGCCAGTCCCAAAGCAAAGTTGTTCAGCGTGGATAATTCGTTGTCGAAGGCCAAGGAGAGCAAATTCAGCTCTCGCTCCTCATCGTGACGGGCCCGTTGATCTGTATCGAAGGTAACAAATGCAACCATTGCCGACATGACCACGACCGCGAGCAACAGGATTGGCAGTAGAATTTTGCGTGCAATGCTCATTGAGGGTGATGCTATTGGATGTCGAGTTGAAGTGAAGGCATCAATCGTTGCAGGTTGCGCAGTGATTTTGTTTGCCAAGGAACGGATTGCGCGCCGACAATCCTCAGATTTTCAATACCTTTGGTTCTTGCTTCGATCACAAATTTGGATAGAACAGCAATGCCAGAGCTGTTCAGGAAGCCCAGTTTGGTCAAATCCAGCGTAGGTGAACCCGGCAGGCTAAGCAGTTCAGAAAGTAGTTTGCTCACGGGGGTGTATTCGTCCATCCCGTTGAGTCTCAACGTGCCACTCATGCTCAAGGTGGCTGCGTCCGGGTCCAGATTGATTGCGTAGTTTTCGCCTTCGATACCGTTCAATGTTCTATCTCCTTAACATGATTCATGCTTACACGGCGAGTACGACTTGTGTTCGTACATCCACGCCTCGCTCCTTGTGGCGGGCGAATTGCCAGGCAAGTCTGGCGTTGTAATCGTTGATCATGGTCAGCAATCCGAGACCGGATGAACTACCGCTCATGGCATTGGATTCAAGTTGCTCCATATACATGGTGTCTGCATCCGATTGCTCAAGCCGATGAATAAAATTGACAAAAGCCGCAGCCTGTTTATCGCTCAGGTGATTAAAGAGCGTGAGGCTGACCTGCTCCGACGTTAGCACCAACTCGATCTTGATGAGTTCATCTGGAATATCATCATGATATTTCATGGCGTTTTCCAGAAGCTCGTTGGCGATGTAACTGACAGCGCCTTTGATTTCTTCCTGTCGTTGAATCGTGGTCGGGTCGGCGTCATCCCGTGGAAAGAATGCGGTGACGTAATCCCCCATGAAATCCGCAGAAAGTCCATTATTGCGCCAACGCTGCTGAAGCGGCAGCAGACCGGGGGCAAAGCTCAGGATCAGCCGTTCACTGCCATTGTGCTGATCGATGAATTGTCCGTAGGTATCACAAGTCATACGTGAGATCTCCTCAGGATCGAAACGGATTTTCTATGGGGGGCATTTGGCTGTCGCTACTGATGCGATTGCGACCAAGATTCTTGGCCGCATAAAGATGATCGTCGGCCTGCTCGACGAGTGTTTTGAAGCTGTGTTTTTCACCGGGCGGGGCACAGGCCACGCCAATACTGAGTGTGAGCAGGCCAAAAGGTGATGTATTGTGTGGAATTGCAGCCGCCATGATGGCTTGTTGCAATCTCCAGGCAATGATTTCGGCCCCGGTCAAATCGGTATTGGGCAGGATAATTGCAAATTCTTCACCACCGTAGCGCATGGCTTTGTCGGCAGGACGCTCGCATACGGACGTTAAGGCCTTAGCTACCTTGATCAGCGCAGCATCCCCTTCCCAGTGTCCCTGACTATCATTGAAGCGTTTGAAATGGTCGATATCGCAGAAAATCAAAGACAGCGGTAACGCATCTCTCTGGCAGCGAGCGAGCTCTTGAGTCAGGTATTCGTCGAAAAGACGACGGTTGCCGATTTGAGTCAGGCCGTCGATTCGCGCCAGTTGTTCGATGTCTTCATAACGGGCAAGCCAGCGCATGTCCACGTCATCGCCGTGTTCGGCCAGAGACTGCACCAGAATTTCCAGATCATTCTTTTGCTGTTTGACCAAGTCCAAAATGGCTTGTAACTGACGTTCGGTTTCTTCGCGTTGACGAATTTCCGAAATCAGTTGCTGATTGAGTATGTCGAGCTGTTGCTCAATGGCATCACCGTGCTCGATGGCCGTTGTCAGCTCAATCTCAAGATCTCGCATTTTCTGCAGCATCTGTGAGAAAGCCTGGCTATCGAGTGGTTGTTTTTGCATGTTGTCGTTGGCGGACGTCATCCCTTGGCGACCAATTCCTATTGTTTCCAGTGGACTGTTTTTATAAAACTCAGATCACTTTATACACGAAATTTTTCAGGCTACCTATTCGCCTATGCATGTAGTTTGTTCTCATAGGGGTTTTCCAACTTCCGCCGCGTTGCCCCGTGGGTGCATTTTCTTGTGTTTGCCAGTGACCTGATTATGATTGGCCCCATACTGTGCGAATGGGAGGGAGCCCATGGCTATTACGGACTGGCCGGAAGATGAACGACCGCGCGAACGATTGCTCAAGCAAGGCGCGGGGGCATTATCGGATGCCGAGTTGTTCGCCATCTTTTTGCGTACCGGTGTCGCCGGGCGCTCTGCGGTTGATTTGGCACGAGATTTACTGGCCCATTTTGGCGGCGTGCGTGGCCTGCTGAATGCCTCGCGGCGTGATTTCACCGAAGCCAAGGGGTTGGGCGATGCCAAATTCGCGCAGCTTCAGGCGGTATTGGAACTGGCAAGGCGACATTTCGCCGAAGAACTGGCAGAAGGCGCGGTGATCGACAGCCCGGAGGCCACGCGCCGGTTCTTGCAGGCGCAGCTGCGGGATGCGGCGCAGGAGGTGTTCGCGGTGTTGTTTCTTGACCAGCGTCATCGCGTGCTGGCCTTCGAGCGCCTGTTTTTCGGCACCATCAATCAGTCGGCGGTGCACCCGCGTGAAGTGGTCAAGGCGGTGCTGCGGCATAACGCCGCCGCCGTGATTCTGGCGCACAACCATCCCTCGGGCGTTGCCGAACCCAGCACGGCTGATCGGGAGATCACCCTCCGCTTGCGCGATGCGCTCAATCTGATCGACGTTCGTTTGCTCGATCATATGATCGTGGGTGACCGATGCACATCCATGGCGGAGCTGGGCATGATTTGATGGGCGTTCAGGTGCGCCAGTCGATCGGCGGCTCGCCTTGCGCTTCCAGAAAAGCATTGATTTTCGAGAACGGTCGCGAGCCGAAGAAACCGCGATAGGCGGAGAGCGGCGAGGGGTGCGGGCTCTGGATGATCAGATGTCGCTGATCCCGGTTGTGTGGTTCGATCAACGCCCGCTTTTTCTGTGCGAATGCTCCCCACAAGACAAACACGACCGGTTTCTCCCGCGTGGCCAGCGCTTCGATGGCGGCATCGGTCAACACCTCCCAGCCCTGATTCTGGTGCGCGGCCGATTGTCCGGCCGGTACGGTGAGCACGGCATTGAGCAGCAAGACGCCCTGTTCGGCCCAGGGTGTGAGACCGCCGCGTGTGTTCTCGATGCCGAGATCGTCACGCAATTCCTGAAAAATATTGATCAGCGACTTGGGTAGTGGCCTGACGGTGGGGCGTACCGAGAAACTCAGGCCGTGGGCGTGACCGGGCGTGGGGTAGGGGTCTTGCCCCAAAATCACCACGCGAACATCATCGAATGGTGTGGCGGCAAAGGCGTTGAGCCAATCGGCCTTGTCGGGCAGCAGGTGTTTGCCGCTACGCAATTCCGTGCGCAGAAAATTCCGGAGCCGATCGATGGGCTCGGAACTCAATACGGCCGATAGTTGGGCTTGCCAGCCCGGTTCCATCGTTGTGTTCTGTGGCGAATCGGTCATGGCATCAGGCGTTGAATCTGCCAGCCGTCGCTCGTGGGAGTGTAGACAAAACGATCATGCAGGCGCGAGCGCCGACCTTGCCAGAATTCCCATTCATCCGGCAGGAGCCGATAGCCGCCCCAGGCCGGGTTGCGTGGTACATCCCCTGCGGGATAACGGGCTTCGATGTCACGGAATCGCGCTTCCAGCGCTGCGCGTGATTCGATCGGCTGGCTTTGGTGAGAAGCTGCCGCGGCAATCCGGGATTTGATGGGCCGCTGATTGAAATAAGCTTCGTTATCCGCATCCGGCAGGCGTTCGATCCGGCCGGTCACGCGCACTTGTCGATCCGTTTCCGGCCAGTAGAAGGTGAGTGCCGCGAACGGGTTTTCGGCCAGTTCCTGCCCCTTGCGGCTGCGGCTGTCGGTGTAAAAGCACAGGCCGCGCGCATCCAGATGCTTGAGCAGAACGTATCGCGCCGAGGGGTGTCCTTCCTTGGTGGCCGTGGACAGGCACATGGCGGTGGCATCGAAATTGCCCGCCGCTTCTGCAGCCTTGAGCCATTCTTGCAGCTGAAGTGCCGGATCCTCACGCAAGTCCTTGCGGTGCAATTCGCCGAATACGAAGTCCCGTCGGGTGGAACGATGGTCGAATTCACCAACATTCGTTTTATCTGGGTCGCTCATGACGTCTTCCTCGTGATTTTTCGGGCATGTTTCATAAGCATGAGTGTATCAGGACGCGCGCATGGATGATTTTGAGCTATGCTCGTCCGCCCTGTTTTTCTGGAGATGACTCACGGTGACCAATCGAGCTGTACATATCATTCTTTTGCATGGACTGGGTGCCAATGGCGACGATCTTGCGCCGATTGGACGGATACTGGCCGAATCTGTCGGGTGGTCAAATGGTGAGTTTGTTATTCACGCCCCCGATGCGCCCGTCGCGCCCGTGACGATCAACAATGGCTATCTCATGCCGAGCTGGTTTGATATTTATGGCCTCGATCGTGATGCGCCGGTGGATATGCCGGGTGTTGAGGCTTCGGTTGAGCGGATTGTGGCCCTCATCGAGTCGCAAGTGGGCGACGATCCCTACGTGCTGGCGGGTTTCTCTCAGGGCGGGGTGATCGCTTTGCGCGCAGCATGTGCCGCTAAGCGTGCGCCGATGGCCGTTCTGCTGCTTTCCACCTGGCTACCGGCGGCGGATCAATTCGTGTTGCCACAAGACCGCAAAGCGATGCCGATCTTTATCGGCCATGGAGAGCAGGATGATGTCGTGCCCGTTGCCTCGGCCGCACGGATGGGGCAAGTGTTGAACGCTGCGGGCGCCACGCGCGTTGAAACACATTTCTACACAATGGCGCATCAGATCTGCCCCGAGGAAATGCAGGATATGGCGCGGTTCCTGGCGGATGTGATCCGGCAGCCAAAATAAAAGCCCGCTCAAAGAACGGGCTTCGGGACTCGGTTTGATGCGGAGAATCAGTCCTTGTCGGCCAGTTTTTGCATGTTCTCATTGATTTTGAACAGCACGATCAAAAGTTCACTCCAGATCCGCACGCCGATGGCGCCAAATATGATCATGAAGATGCCCTTGAAGAACGAGCCGAACGAGAATCCACCGTAGCCGGTAAACATGGAGCCGAGGCCGCCGATCACAACCGCGAGCAGTAACAGCCAATAGATCACCGTGATGATTTTCGGGGTGATCATGTCATCGAAGAAAAACAGATTTTTCATAGCTAAGTCCTTTTGTTATTAATTCGCGAACAAGCGGCGGAAACGCACCGCCACGAGAAGATTACAACAAAAAAGCAATGCATTAGATGACGGTTTGATAGCGGGCTCTTTACGAACGTTCCAATGCCTTTTTAGCAGCGGCCGCCTGCAATCGTACCTGATTCGGCGCGGTGCCGCCGGTGAGGTCGCGCGCGGCCATGCTACCCTCAAGAGTTAACACGGCGAACACATCGTCCTGAATTTTCGACGAGAATGCCTGCAATTGCGCCAAGGGTAATTCAGATAGATCGCAACCGGCGTTCTGGGCATGGCGAACGGCCTTGCCGACGATTTCATGCGCATCGCGGAACGCAACGCCTTGGCGCACGAGGTAATCGGCCAGATCGGTCGCGGTGGAGAACCCCTGCTTGGCGGCGATACGCATCCGCTCACGGTTCGGTTCGATGGCCGGAATCATGTCGGCGAAGGCGCGCAGGCTGCCCATCAGTGTGTCCACCGCGTCGAACAGCGGTTCCTTGTCTTCCTGATTGTCCTTGTTGTAGGCCAGCGGCTGGCCTTTCATCAGGGTAAGCAGCGCGAACAGATCGCCATAAACGCGCCCCGTCTTGCCGCGCACCAGCTCGGGCACATCCGGGTTTTTCTTCTGCGGCATGATCGAGCTGCCGGTGCAGAAACGATCCGGCAGGTCAATGAAGGCGAACTGGGCGGAGGTCCAGAGAATCAGCTCTTCGCTCATGCGCGACAGGTGCATCATGGTCACCGAAGCCGCGGCCAAGAATTCGATGACGAAATCGCGGTCGGAAACGGCATCCAAAGAATTGCGGCTGACGCCGTCGAAGCCCAGCAGTTCGGCCACATAGGCGCGATCGAGCGGGTAGGATGTGCCCGCCAGCGCGGCCGATCCCAAGGGCAGGATGTTCACGCGGCGGCGAACATCGGCCAGCCGCTCGGCGTCACGGGTCAGCATCTCAAACCAGGCGAGCAGGTGATGGCCAAAGCTGATCGGCTGGGCGACCTGCAAATGGGTGAAGCCGGGCATCACGGTATCGGCTTCGCGCTCGGCCAGATCGACCAGACCCGAACGCAGTCGAGTCAGTTCCTGCCCGATGCGATCGATGGCACCACGCAGGTACAGTCGCACGTCGGTGGCAACCTGATCGTTGCGTGAGCGGCCGGTGTGCAGTTTCTTGCCGACATCGCCGATGCGGTCGATCAGACGCGCCTCGATGTTCATGTGCACGTCTTCATAGGCCACAACCCAGGCAAAATCGCCGCGCTCGATGTCGAGCAGGATGCCGTTCAGCCCGTCGATGATCTTGTCGCATTCTGCGGCGGTGAGGACGCCGACCTTGGCTAGCATTTTTGCATGCGCGATGGAACCGGCAATGTCTTCGCGGAACAGACGCTGGTCAAAACCAACGGAAGCGGTGAAGGCTTCCACAAAGGCGTCGGTGGGTTCGTCGAATCGCCCGCCCCAGAGTTTGGTCGTCGGCAGTTCGGTTAGGCTTTGGGCGGTCTGTTCATCGGGGCGGATCATGAAGGTCACTCGTTAAAATATCTCGCAGGGTGGCGTAGTATATCGCAAGCCTCGCGCGACCTCCCTTTGATGATCTAACCCGAGGGTTGGTGAGATGGATGGGCAGGGTAAATACAGACAGGGAGCGTTTATGAGCGCAAAAAAACCAGATCAGCCTAAGCCAAAGCCGTATCAGTCCCAGGGCGATCAATCCCTGCCGCAACCGCCCATCATGGCGTTGCCGGCGTTTTGCACGCCGCGCATTCTGCTGATTACGCTGTTGCTTGGATTCGGGTTGGCGCTGTTGCTGGCCATTGCCCCCGGCGTTGCGGAAGACCGCTGGATTCGTCTGGGCACAACTTCATGGTTCGTCGCTTGGGTGACGCTGATTACGGTCGGCGTGTTGTGCGCGCTGCAAAAGCCCCTCTGCCGTCTGCCACGGCATTGGTTGTTAGTGGTGGTGATGTCCATTCTGCTTATCGTCACGTCGATCATCAGCATTCTGGCCTATCAGTCGCTGACCCGATTGGGATGGAATCCATTCGAAAGCCAGTTCGCTTTTTTGTTGCACAATCAGGCGATTGCCTCGGTGGTCGGTGGTATGGGGATCTGGATTTTTTCCCTGCATTGGGCCAAAACCCGGCGGGTGACGGCGCAGACCAAGGCGGAGCTGGATGCACTTCATGCCCGCATTCGTCCGCATTTTTTGTTCAACAGTTTGAACACCGTGGCCGCTCTGATCGATACCGATCCCAAGGCAGCCGAAGCGGCGGTTCTGGATCTGGCCTCGATCTTTCGCGCTGCCCTGCACGCGGGCGATACGGCCAGTCTGGAGGATGAACTGGCTCTGACCCGTCGCTATCTGGCATTGGAACGCTGGCGCCTCGGGCCACGTCTGGTCGTCGAATGGGTATTGCCCAAAGATCCGTTGCCGGCGATCACGTTGCCGATTCTGACCATCCAGCCCTTGGTGGAAAATGCCGTGCGCTACGCGGTGGAACGCAGTTTTGAACCGTGCACCATTCGCATCGAGTGCCTGGTGGGTGACCAGGCCATCAGTCTGTTGATCGATAATCCGGTCATCATGGATACACAGCCGCCAGCCCGGGACGGCAACGGAATTTCCCTGCAGAATATCCGTGATCGGCTGGCGTTGATGTTTGGTGACCGCGCGAGCCTGCGCACCGGGGTGATTGACGCGCATTTTCGCGTCAAACTGGTGCTGCCACGCCCGAAAGCTGATGAGATGCAAGGATGAATTCATGCGTGTATTAATTGTCGATGACGAACCGCTGGCCCGTGCGCGCCTGCGGCGGTTGTTGGCCGAACACCCGGATGTTCTGGTGGTCGGCGAGGCCGATCATGTGGCAAAGGCCGAGGC
>JACDJC010003791.1_pt1 | contig 10692 bp, 10 predicted proteins | sample 7454191 | NCBI WGS metagenome assembly JACDJC01 (sample SAMN14253291, study PRJNA609438) | sludge metagenome | isolation source: sludge after 25d culture with pyrite and EDTA | collected 2018-12-20
AGAAGCTGTCCAGAAAATTCACAGGGCAGCCAAAGCCAAAGTTTGGACCCCTGCCATCCCACGCCCGCCCCTCCAGCCAAAAGCGGAACCAAGCCTTTCAAAAAATTGGGTGCGCAGCCGCAATGCCACAGAGCCGGTAGTCGTAATTGGGGCTTCAACCGGCGGCCCGCGTGCATTAAATGTCCTTATCCCGGCCCTGCCAGGTGATTTCCCGGCTGCGGTCATGGTCATCCAGCACATGCCAGCCGGGTTTACGCGCTCTTTGGCCGAGCGTTTGGACAGCCTTTCCCCCCTTAGTGTTAAAGAAGCCGTGCCCGGCGATCAGCTCAAGGTCGGGCAAGTGTTGATCGCGCCCGGTGGTTTTCACACCGTATTCGATCACAATGAGCAAGCCGCGATGAACCAAAACCCGCCCATTCATGGAGTGCGTCCGGCCATCGATGTCACCTTATCTTCTATCATGCGGCTATACGGGGCGCATACCATCAGTGCCATCTTGACCGGCATGGGACACGATGGCACCAACGGCTGTGGGCTGGTGCGCTCAGCCGGCGGCACCGTAATCGCCGAGGACGAGTCAACCTGTGTGGTATGGGGCATGCCGCGCAGTGTATCCGAAGCCGGCTTCGCAAATTTGATTGTCCCGCTGCCAGAAATTGCCAAGGTACTTATTCAACAAGTAAACGACCATATTAAGATGGGTAGGAATTAATCAACCATGGATATTAAGGTATACGAAACAGTAAAACAATCCATAAACCAGCAGCTGCGCATCGATTTAAACTATTACAAGGATGAACAAATGCGTCGCCGCCTTGATTCCTGGCTGGCACGGACAACATTCAGCACCTGGGAAGAGTATTTTTCATTGATTCACACGGATGAAAAAGAATTAACCCGCTTTCGCAATTATCTAACCATCAATGTAACCGAGTTCTTTCGAGATATCGATCGTTGGAAATCATTGATGAGTGATGTTTTACCGGACTTATTAAAAGAAGCCGCAAATAGAAAACCCCCAGCTGACGGCTTAAGAATTTGGAGCGCGGGTTGTTCGGTCGGTGTGGAAGCGTATACCGTCGCCATGATCCTCGATCAGATGGCACCCAACAAAAAGCATACCATTATCGCCAGTGATGTTGACCGCGGTGCCCTGGAAAAGGCAAAAGCGGGCGGCCCCTACCTGGCCGACGAAGCCAGAAACCTGACGGATATTCAGAAACGGAAATATATGGAACCGAATGGGCCGCCGTTCTACGTTCGCAAAACATTCACCAGCCAAATCCATTTCCAGGAACAAAATCTGATGACAGATCGCTTTGAAAATAATTTTGATCTGATCATCTGCCGCAATGTTATTATCTATTTTACGAATGAAGCCAAATCCATTTTATACCCAAAATTCCAACAAGCATTGCGGCCAGGCGGCATCTTATTCTTGGGAGGGACCGAAATCATTCCGCGCCCGATGGAAATCGGTTTGAAAAATCATGGTATATCTTTTTACAGGAAAGAGTAGGCGGGGTTATGGTAATTACTGTTGAGCAATTGATTAAGCGGGCCGGCGAACTGCCCCCCATTCCACAGGCAGCCCAAAAAGCATTGATGTTGATCCGTAACCCGGACACCAGTGTGGGTGAGATTGCCGAGGTAATGGCGGTTGACCAGGTGTTAACCAGTTTGGTATTACGCTGGGCGAACTCAGCCTATTACGGCATCGGCAACCATGTCTCCACGGTGCAGCAAGCGGTCATGGTGCTGGGCTTAAATACGGTGCAAAGCCTCATTCTGGCTTCCACCGTTGCCAGTTATCTGGACCGACCGCTGCCCGGCTACGAACTAGAACGTGGCGAATTATGGAAACATGCCATTGGGGTGGCAACCGGAGCCCGGATGTTAGCCAGCCGCTTTGGCCGCCAAATGGCCGAAGAAGCCTATCACGGGGGGTTGCTATGCGATATTGGGAAACTGGCCTTTGAAGTGCTGCTACGCAATGTCAGTGTCGATCGCCCTGAATGGAAAGAAATGACTTTTTTGGAAGTGGAACGGGCAAAATTTGGCATTGACCACGCTACCTTAGGCGCAGAAATGGCGCGCCGTTGGAATTTGCCCGAGAATTTGGTCAATACCATTGCATTCCACCATACCCCTTCCAAGGCGGGTGAACATGCCAAGATCGCAGCTGCGGTACACGTTTCTGATGCTGCCATGATGATGTTAGGCCAGGGAATTGGCAAAGATGGACTGAACTACAAGTTGGAAGAAGAAGCCTTACGATTATTAAATATCAATGGAAACGGGGTTTCTGATTTAATTGAACGCATGACAATTCAGATTAAAGAATTGGAATCTTTTATTGGATTTGATTGGAAAAGCAGATAGTCTTTGAATGGAGACGAAAGCAGTCCCTTAGTGTAAGGAGGTTCATGAATGATGAATGTAAAGTTTTTAAATCCATTTGTTGAAGCGGTTGCTGAAGTGATGGAAAAAGAAGTCGGAGCGAAAACATCGCGGGGAAACCTGACGATGCAAACTTCGGCGATGACAACCACGGATGTTACTGTATTGATCAACCTGGTTGGTCAGGTGCAGGGCGTTGTGATGTATGGGATGTCATTTGAAACGGGACTGAATCTAGTCTCCCAAATCATGGGACAAAAATTTACAGAATTTGATACCCTGGCGCAAAGCGGCGTTTCGGAAATGGGCAATGTCATCACCGGTCAAGCAACCATAAAACTCTCGCGTGCCGGTTATCAATCCAACATCTCACCCCCCACCATGATCATGGGAAATGGAATTAAGATTTCCACCCTCGATTTTTCCCGCATTATTGTGCCGTTAAAAACAAGCATCGGTAACATCGATATTCACCTGGCACTGAGAGAAAGCCCTCCTGGCATGAACAACTCTAATTTTGTCGACTTAACGGTAAAAGATAAAACAACGCCTTAACAGTTTTTTATCATCCAGCGGATCAGGAAAGGGAAAAACATGAATGTAAAATTTTTAAACCCATTTGTTGAGGCAGCGTTTGAAGTGCTAAAGATGGAAACGGGCTGCACGATAACACGTGGTGACCTCAATTTAGAAAAGTCGTTATATATTACCGATGATGTCACCGTAATCATTGCTTTGGTTGGCATGGTAAACGGTACCGTCTTTTATAGCATGAGTAAAAACACGGCAAAAAAACTAGCCTCAAAATTAATGGGGGAACAGTTTGATGAATTTAACAGTTTGGCTCAAAGCGGCATTGCAGAAATTGGAAATGTAATTACCGGACGGGCGAGTATTAAACTAGCTGAATCTGGTTTTGAATCAACCATTTCACCGCCGACGTTGATCCAAGGTCGGGGTGCTTCGATCTCGACCTTAGATTATCCGCGCATTATCCTGCCGATGGGCTCTGAGTTAGGTGAGATTTTGATTCACCTTTCCCTGCGCCAGGGCAATAAAAACAAAGTTGAAACAGCACAAATACCGGTGCCGCAAGCACCCCAAACTTCCTAGAGAAAGGCACGTCATCATGGAAAGACAATTAGTCGTTTTTGAATTAGCCGATGAAAATTACGGGTTGGACATTACCACCGTAGAATCGATCATTAAAATGCAACCCATCACCAAGATGCCGCATGCCCCCAAGTTTATCGAGGGCATCACCAATTTACGCGGCACAGTGGTGCCAATCATGGATCTCCGCCGCCGCTTTGGGCTGGAATCGAAAGAAGAAGATCGCGATACCCGCATTGTCGTCTCTAATATGGGCGGCATACAGGTCGGCATCATCGTGGATGAGGTTTCTCAAGTGTTAAGGATTCAAGATGAGGCGATTGAACCACCGCCGCCCATGTCCACCACCATCAATTCGACCTTTATTTTGGGTATCGCAAAATTAGAAAACCAGCTTGTTATTTTGCTTGATCTTGAAAAAGTACTATCCGTAGAGGAGCAGGAAAAATTGATGTCGATTGCTGCATAAATCGATCCTTTTTAGCACGGCTCAGCGCTTCCCGCCCGCCAGGTAGACTTTTCACAAGGTAACTTGTGACTTCTCAGCTGCGGGCGGGGTAACACAGCAGGGTCTGAGCAATTCCTTGCTGATTTTATCAGTGCGGCGAACTGGCTTCGTAGTTACCCCACAAAATCTTGACAAAGAGGTTGCATGAAAAAAAAGATTCGTACAACGACTGCATATCAAAAAATGGGATTTCGCTTGCTGGCAAATTTCATCCTCTTGGTGATGTTTGTGGGTGGATTGGTAGCCGGATTAAGTTTCTATCAGTTTTTTCAGTTATCCGCTACCCTGGAACAAATCGATTCCATTCAAATACCGATTGTTGAAAATGCGACAGAAGTGGAACGCTCGATACTATCCGCATTGGACTATGAAAAAAACTTCTTTGCCACAAACGATCCACAATATCGAACAAAAACAGAACAAGCCATCAGCAGCGCCAGCATTTCCTTAAGCGAGCTGATCCGCCTAGCAAAAAAGTTTGATGACGAAACCTTAGACTTCCAATCCAGCAAGATCTGGTTTTCTGTAGAATCCTACCGCCAATCCTTCATAAAAGTGGCGGCAACCTTGGAAGAAAATCGACTTTTGTTGGAATCAATCCAGGAAGCGCACGACACCTTAAACCAACACGCCACAGCGTATATCAACCGTCAATTAAATGCAGAAAACACTGGGCTAAATAATGACGCCATTAAACTGGGTCTTGAAATCAACCAATCGCTTCAACAATTGCAGCAGTTGGAAAGGGATTACCTGGCGAATAACAGCGTGGATACGCTGCAAGAGATTGAACCGGTCTTGGATACCCTCGATGGATTCTATGGTCAATTAGGTCGCGATACCGCTCCTGGCGGCGGCAGTGCTATGACATCTGATGCGCAGCAAGCCAGCGCGAATTATCGCGAAGCCCTGCAAGCCTACGCCCAAAACCAGACTGAGCTGTTAACCCTGAAAGAAACCATGCAAACCAAAGGGGAAGATATTCAACAACGCGCCCAGGATGTCCAAACAACGAATTGGGCGGCAATGAAAACTGATCAAGCCGCATCAATCCACCAAATGTCTGCCGCTCAACAACGGTTGGTGTTGGTGTTGGTAATTAGCTTTCTATTAGCCATCATCATGGCCCGCCAGATCACGCGCTCGATTACCAAACCGCTGGCCGTCATCACCACTCAGGCCAAACGCATTGCCCAAGGTGACTTACTCCGAGATACCTCACAGCTTGAACGGAAAAAAATATTAAGGCGCAAAGATGAGATCGGTGATATTGCCGCTGCTTTTGAAAAACTCATCAACTACCTGCAAACCATCGGCCACACAGCCGGAGAAGTTGCCCAAGGGAATTTAACCGTGGACGTGCAACCTGTTTCTGCGCAAGACGAACTGAGCCTTGCCTTCGCCGGCATGGTGCAGCAGTTACGCAGCGCGATGCTCGAAATCACAAAAAACACAGCCGTGATGAATCAATTTTCAGAAGAGATGGCGTCTATTGTTTCTCAAAGTGATTCGGCAGCCTGTCAGATCGCAGAAACGATGAGCGAAGCTGCCAAAGGTATAAACGAACAAACCACCAGCTTACAGCGTGCCTTTTCCATGATCAAACTTTCTCAATCCGCCATTTCGGAAATTGTCTCCGGTTTCAACCAACAAACCCGGGCTGTCAATCAAGGGGATTTAATTTCCGAAGATCTAGCTGCGGCAGTGGGTGCGGTCTCAGAAAATATTCACCAGGTGGTGCATGAATCCGATCAAGCCACGCGGGTTGCCCACAACGGTGCTGAAAAGATTGGCGCGACCCTGCAAAATATTGAAGGCATTCAGGTTCAGGTTGAACGCTCACAAGAAAAAGTATCAGCCATGCAATCCCAAACCAATCAAATTGGCCGGATTGTGGAAACCATTGAAGAGATTGCCTCACAAACCAACTTATTGGCGATTAACGCCACCATCGAAGCCGCACATGCTGAATCCGATTCCAGAACATTGACCGAATCCATGCTGGAACGCTTTATGCTGGCGGCTTGTGAAATGGTCGCCCGTTTAATGGAATCGGAAAACGAAATTCCAAATTCATATTGGGTTGAATTGGGAAAATTAGCTGACATTGATCAGATTTTGATCACCGATGAAGATGGGGTCATCGTGATCGGTAATGATCCTTCCCTGATGGGCTTCCGCTTCCCGGAGGATAACCCCCAAACCGCCGAATTCCGCACCCTGATCGGAAAAAGAAACGGCAAGGTTTGTCAGTCGGCTCAAATGCGGGCTGCGGATAAACAAGTTTATAAATATGCCGGTGTTTCTCGGCGTGATCAGCCCGGCGTAGTGCAAGTCGGATATAACATGAGTACCTTAGCCTTATTTAACTTCCAGATTGGCGGCTTTACCGTGGTCGCCCGCGAAGTATATGAGCTGGCTGAAAGTTCCCGCACGGCAACCAAAGAAATCCGCCACTTATTAAAATTAATTAAAGACGCCGCCAACGAAGCCAGCCTGGAAATGCAAAAAAGTGTGGGTTCCGTAAAAAACAGCCTGGCAGAAGCGGCCAACGCGGGCGAGAATTTAAATGGGATTCTGGATGCCTTTGCCCAAGTATCGCATCAGACTCATGCTGCAGCGCAAGCCACCGTGCAAATGAAGCAACTTTCAGCAGACTTTCGTTCTGCCATTCAAAAGATTCAAGAAGTGGTTGAGGCAAATCGTCAGGTCGCAGAACAAATGCAGTTGCACACCTCCGAATTGACAGCTTCCATGGACCGAATTGCCAGCGTTAGTGAAGAAAACAGTGCTTCGACCGAAGAAGTAACCGCCTCTACCAAAGAGCTACAAGCGCAGATCAATGGCGTTTCTCAAACCGCTCAGCGACTTAACGAAATGGCAAATCACTTGAATGAAATCGCCGCTCGGTTTGATTTGGAAGCTTAACATGCTAAATCCCAACCGAAAACATCGCCTACAAAACTGGACAAAATACCGACTGGATACATTCAGACCGGAGAACGGGCATGTTAACCAATATTGGCGGCAATTTTTTTCCTTACTGCCAGAGGGCATGATCGTTACCCGCGCGAATGGCATCATTGAATTGGCAAATCCATCCGTGGCGTCCTTAATCGGTATCCAAAATGCGGATCAATTGATCGGGCGTCCGATTGAAAATTATATCCCCGCAGATTACAAAGCCATTTTTAATTCTTATTTTGAGATGGTTTCCATCATTCCCGGGCGTCACGAACCGGTCGAACTGGAATTATGGCACCTCGATGGCAGCCGCGTGGTCGTAAAGGTCAGTTTTGCTCAATCGCCTTATTTGGGCAAGCACGCCATTCAACTTGCCATCCAGGATATCCGCGAACAAAAACATATTGAAGACCAAATGGCACGCGCCACCTTTGAGCTGGAACAGGCCTATCGTTCCACCCTGGAAGGCTGGGCCTTAGCACTCGATAAACGCGATCACGAAACCGGCGATCATTCCAAACACGTCACGGATAAAACCGTTGAATTAGCTCTGGCTCTGGGTGTAAATTTAGAGCAGATCGTCCACATCCGGCATGGGGCCTTGCTGCACGACATCGGTAAAATGGCAATCCCTGACCGTGTTTTACACAAGCCTGGGCCGCTAAACGAAGAAGAATGGTCGGTAATGCGAAAACACCCCGAGATCGCCCGAGAAATGCTTTTACCGATTGACTACCTGCAACCTGCTATCGAAATTCCCTATAATCATCACGAGCGCTGGGACGGCAGCGGCTATCCACGCCAGCTTAAGGGCAAAGAAATTCCCTACGCCGCACGTATTTTTTCGGTGGTGGATGTATATGATGCCTTACGCTCCCCGCGCCCCTATCGCGGGCCCTGGCCGGAAAAGAAAGTGCTGGATTATATTCAAGACAACGCCGGTTCCTTGTTTGACCCCCACATCGTGCAGACCTTTTTAGACTATTTATGAGGCACAATACCGCCGCAGGCAACGGCTTGTTTAGGAAAATCCACCTGATCGGTTTTCCACTGCTTTTCGTTTAAATCAATCGAACAGGTGATCGTCCCCGCTTGGGTGGGGTTTCCAGCCGTTAAAAAGACACTCTCCCCATCCTCCACGTCAAAACTTTTCTTCCAGGGCGTTGTCACCGTAAGCGTCTCATCCGTTTTTTTATCCCCGGCCGTGTAGGTGATGATTGCGTACCCCCCATCACACGTGACCTGCATCCGCACCGTATTAGCTGGGCTGGGGGCTTTGAAGATACCTGACTGAATGACAAACACACTGGCAGCAACACCCAGCACCATAAGGATGAGGATGGTTAAGAGGGTTTTGTTGCGATTCTTTTTTTCCATAAGGGCACCTATTACTCTCGGGGAATAGATCCATTATATATAAAATATCTTTGTTCCACCAGTGAAAAAGTGCAAAAGCTGGAGTGTGCAAGCCATAACCAGCTACACCGTGCGCGAGAACCTACGTGTGTCCGTAGGGTAAAATTCGTGGGTATTCGTGGTGGCTCTTTTTTTCAACCTTCGGAAGGGCGAATTTTTAAGGGGGTAAACTGGTGAAAACCTTCCGAAGGGATCATCGTGGGCCCGAGGTTTGCTCGTTCCCTAGTGGCCGCCCAGATAGGCTTCCTGGACCACCGGATTTTCCATCAAATCCCCGGCGTTGCCTTCCAACACCACGCGCCCGGTCTCCAGCACATAGCCACGGTCAGCGACCGATAAGGCCATTTGTGCGTTTTGCTCAACCAGCAAAATGGTGGTGCCTTGTTTATTAATATCACGGATAATGTCAAAGATCTGCTCCACAATGATCGGTGCCAGTCCCATCGAAGGCTCATCCAACAACAACAATTGGGGATGCGCCATTAAACCCCGCGCAATCGCCAACATTTGCTGCTCCCCACCGGATAAGGTGCCGCCCGATTGTTTACGGCGTTCTTTCAAACGTGGAAAGCGGACAAACATGGCCTCCATATCGCTTTCAAAATCCTCATTGCTGCTATGAACATAAGCACCCATTTCCAGATTTTCCACCACCGACATGCGCGGGAAGATCTTGCGGCCCTCGGGGACATGGATGATGCCCTTTTTAACCACATCTTGCGGCGCAACAGTGGTTAAGGATTCCCCTTGATAAAAAATTTCCCCAGAGCGAACTTTAACCAGACTGGAAACGGCCTTTAGCGAAGTTGATTTACCAGCTCCATTCGCACCGATCAAAGCGACGATCTCACCTTGTTTTAGTTGAAAGGAAACTCCCTTCAGCGCATGGATCGCTCCATAATAAACATTCAGGTCATTTACTTCCAGCATCATTCTGTTTTCTCCCGTCTATATTTTTCGGATAGGGCTGCAGCCCCCGGCCCCAGATAGGCTTCAATCACCCGCGGATTGGATTGAATCTCCTTCGGGCTGCCTTCCGCGATCTTTTCCCCATAATCCAACACGGATATTTGATCGGAAATATCCATCACAACGCGCATATCATGCTCAATTAAAATAATCGTGATCCCCAGATCATCCCGCACATGGCGAATGAAGTCTTTCATCTCATCCGTCTCTTGTGGATTCATACCCGCTGTCGGTTCATCCAGCAATAACAACTTGGGGGTATTGGCTAAGGCGCGCGCAATTTCCAAACGGCGCTGGGCACCATACGGCAAGTTAACCGCCAAATGATCGCCCAAACCGGCTAAACCGACATACCTTAACAGTTTACTGGCTTCGTCGATGACATACTTTTCTTCTTTTTTATAACCTGGCGTGCGTAAAATGGCCGTCCACCAATCCTGGGTTAAACGCGGTTGAAAGCCGACCATGATATTTTCGACTGCGGTCATATTTTGGAAAAGGCGGATGTTTTGGTAAGTCCGCGAAATGCCCAGACCGGCAATCTTATCGGTTAAGACCCCTTTAATCGACGTTCCATCGAACAAAACTTCACCAAATTCTGGGTTATAAAAACCAGAGATACAATTAAATAAGGTGGTCTTTCCGGCACCATTCGGGCCGATGATACTGGCAATTGAACCTTGTGAAACCACAAGATCAACGCGATTGACCGCGGTTAAACCGCCAAATATTTTTGATACTTTTTTGGTCTCTAACATGATCTTGCTCATGACTGGCCTCCAATCGCTGCCGGTCGTGTGTCGGTTTCCGGCTCGGGCGGGGGCGAATGAACTTCCAGGTCAGGGCGTTTTGCAGGCCACAATCCCTCCGGACGCAAAATCATCATCACCACCAATAAAGCCCCAAACACCAGCAAGCGGTAACTTTCCAACTCACGTAGAATTTCCGGCAACCCTTTTAACGCAAAGGCACCCAGAACCACCCCAGGAATACTGCCCATGCCACCCACGATCACCAAACACCGCACATTGATCGAAACCATCAACACATGGTCTTCCGGGCCGGTGAACTGGTTACGCGAGGCAAATAATGCTCCCCCCAGACCTGCAAAGGCGGCCCCAATCGCAAGAGCCAACAGCTTATATTTATAGGTATCGACACCGGTCGCCTGCGCTACGGTTTCATCCTGACTGATCGCCAGCCAGGCGCGCCCGACACTGGAATCCTGGATGCGCCGCGCAATAAACAAGGCCAGCAGCACTGCCAAAATGATCAAATACATAAAGTCAATATCACCGATAAATTCCCGCCCCATTAAGGTC
>JACDJC010003793.1_pt1 | contig 10690 bp, 9 predicted proteins | sample 7454191 | NCBI WGS metagenome assembly JACDJC01 (sample SAMN14253291, study PRJNA609438) | sludge metagenome | isolation source: sludge after 25d culture with pyrite and EDTA | collected 2018-12-20
CACCCAGCCCTGGACATGGCGGATTTCGGTAGCTTTGGGATTGATCTCTGCCACCACACAAACCATTCCGGCTATTACTGCCGCCTTGGGTTGCGCTCCTGACATCCCACCCAGGCCCGAAGTGACAAATATCTTTGATTTACCCGCAGGGCCCTTTTGAAGACGGGCAGCATTCATTAGGGTGATGGTAGTCCCATGGACGATCCCCTGGGGTCCGATGTACATATAGGACCCGGCTGTCATCTGCCCATATTGGGTAACCCCTAAAGCGTTGAACCTTTCGTATTCCTCTTTCGATGAGTAATTGGGAATCATCATGCCATTGGTTACGACCACCCTGGGGGCACCGGAATGGGACGGGAACAGTCCCATGGGATGCCCTGAATACATGACCAGTGTTTGATCATCAGACATCTCACTCAGATATTGCATGGTGAGCAGGTATTGGGCCCAGTTTTGGAAAACTGCACCGTTTCCGCCATACGTGATCAGTTCATGCGGATGTTGCGCCACTTGCGGATCCAGGTTGTTCTGTATCATCAGCATAATAGATGCGGCCTGTACAGAATTTGCCGGATAATCGGAAATGGGCCTGGCATACATGGGATACGCAGGCCTGAACCGGTACATGTAGATTCTTCCGTACGTATTCAGTTCTTCCAGAAATTCAGGGGCAATTAACTCGTGATGCCTCTCAGGAAAATAACGCAATGCATTTTGCAATGCCAGCTTTTTATCCTCTGACGTCAATATGTCGGAACGTTTTGGTGCATGATTTACCGTTGGGTCAAAGGTTGCCTTGGGTGGTAATTCTGCCGGGATGCCTTCCCTGATGGCTGCCTGAAACATATTTTTATCCATATCGTTTGCCTGTTTATCCAGATAAGTTATGAATTCAGCGGCAAATTAGATGGATTCACCGAAATTTTGAATGATATTTGACAGTTGTTAATCATTTTTGTCAGACTTAAATTCAATTTACCATGAAGAACTATTTCTTGATTTTCGCAGTGATCATTTCCGGATTCCTTTTCACGGGATGCGGTTATAATACGATGGTTGAAATGGACGAAGCGGTTACCTCGCAGTGGTCGCAAGTGGAGAATGTTTACCAAAGAAGGGCTGACCTGATCCCGAACCTGGTGGCAACTGTCAAAGGGTATGCTGAACACGAACAGGAAACACTCACTGGCGTGATTGAGGCCCGTTCACAGGCAACTTCCGTCAAGGTCGATCCTTCAAACCTGACTCCTGAAGCCATCCAGCAATTTCAACAGGCACAGGATGGCGTTTCCTCGGCTTTGAGCCGCCTTTTGGTAGTGGTCGAAAGCTATCCCGACCTGAAGGCCAACCAAAATTTCCTGGATCTTCAGGCACAGCTGGAGGGTACCGAGAACCGAATTACGGTTGAACGTATGAAATTTAACGATACCACCCAAAGCTATAACGCATACATCCGGAAATTTCCTGCACTGTTAACCGCCAAGATTTTTGGCTTTAAGACCAGGGCTTATTTTGAAGCCGCCGAAGGCGCCAAAACTGCCCCTCAGGTCCAGTTTTAGCTTAAAGAATAGATTCTTAAAGAATATATGATGAATTTCTGGAAAAGTTTTACGGATCAGCAAAAGGCCATGATCAGGAGGGCCATCGAAGTGGCCGAAATGAATACTTCAGGTGAGATCCGTGTGCATATTGAAAATACTTGCAAGGAAGAACCCATGGACAGGGCCGCCTATGTTTTCAGTAAACTCGGGATGCAAAAGACTGCCAATCGTAATGGGGTGCTCTTTTATTTGGCCGTTCGAGACAGGAAATTCGTCATATTGGGTGATGCCGGAATCAACCAGAAGGTTCCCGCGGATTTTTGGGAGAATATCACTGAAGTGGTTTTGCAAAATTTCAGGGAAGGCAGAATCACTGAAGGACTCGTAGAGGGTGTTCGGATGGCCGGACAGCAGCTTAAAGCGCATTTCCCATATCAGATGGATGATAAAAATGAACTGTCGAACGAAATTTCTTACGGGGAGGATCTGGAATCATGAAATGGAATAAAATAGGATATCTCTGGCTTGTTTTATGGATCATTCCGCTGATCACCTTTGCCCAGATTCCGGAACGCCCCAATCCGCCTAAACTTGTCAATGACCTCGCTGATGTTCTGGATGTCGGTCAGGAACAATCCCTTGAACAGACCCTGGTACAGTTTAACAATGAAACCAGTACACAGATCGTCGTGGTGACCGTACCATCATTGAATGGTTATGACAGGGCCGATTTTGCCTTCAGGATTGGCGAAACATGGGGCGTCGGACAACAGGGCAAGAACAACGGAATCGTCATGCTGGTGAAGCCCAAAGTTGGGAATGAGCGTGGTGAAGTCTATATTTCGGTAGGATACGGTTTGGAAGGTGTCATTCCTGATGCTGTCGCCAACCGGCAGGTCATCGACAATGAGATGATTCCCCGTTTTAAGGAGAATGATTATTACGGAGGCATCGTCCAGGGTGCAAACGTAATCATGAACCTCGCCCGTGGTGAATATACCGCCGAGGAGTATGCCGGAACCCAATCGTCAGAAGGCGGTGGGGGAGCCATCATAATTTTTCTCATCCTGATTTTCATGTTTATTGTCCTTCCCATCATGCGGGGCAAAAGCAAGGTTCATTCAGCCGGAAAGAAGGATATTCCTCTTTGGTTATTGCTTGCAATGATGAATTCAGGAAAACGTCATGGAGGCTCATTTGGTGACTTTTCGTCGGGAAGGGGCTCATTTGGAGGAGGATTCGGCGGAGGAGGCGGCTTTGGCGGCTTTGGCGGAGGAAGCTTCGGCGGCGGTGGAGCCGGTGGAAGCTGGTAAAAAAGAGAGGCTGTTCGAATAGAACAGCCTCTCTTTTTTTAGAATTTGAAACTTAAACCCGCCCCGAACAGCTGTTTCCACTGTACACGGCGACCTTTATTTCCCTGGTCATCAATGGGTATCAGAATGTCATGGTCATAGATCATGTTGGTCAGGAAGTTGGCCGACAAATATTCATTGATCTTCATGTTGACCCTGAAATCCCAGTTTACATCAATGTTTTGGGGATTATTGAGATAATTGGAGAACAATCCGAGCACGGTTTGGACATCCACGTTTTTTACAACGGGGAATTTGAGCTCCGATTTGAGACTGGCACCCATTTCTGCCCTGAATTTTTTACCCTTATCCACACCAAATGCTCCTTCAGCTGACAGATCCTCATCTGTGACGATGGTAAATTTAGATCCGAGCGGGGAGAGGAAGAGGCTGAACATATCGGAGGGTTTGTAGTCGGCACCCAACGCCAATGTGATGTATGCCGGAGAAAAGAGTGTCGAGATTACATTTTCGGTATCCGGATATTTGTATCCATTGGCGAACTGAGACCTGAAGTTGAACAATCCACTGTAGAGCCATTTGCTTTCGTCAGAGATTTTGTATCCCAGTTTTGAACTGAAATCCATCTTGTCTTCCGACTTGATCAGGTCCTGTGTGCCTTCTTTCAAAAGACCATAGCCCACTTGAAAAGTATTGTCCCAGTTCAAACGGTCTTTGGCATAATTGGCCGAATAATTCAGCAAGCTAACGCCGGAAACGGAATTTTTACCGCCGGCTGCCCAGTTGGAGAATGATACCTGGCTGAAAGTCAGGGTAAAATCACCTCCCTTTTTCCAGTTTGATTGGATGGTATCGGCTTCCTGGGAATAGGAGGCGGTAGCGATCCAAACGGCAAGAATCGTTGAAATTAGTGCTTTCATTGTTTGTGGAATTAAAATTTTAAGTGTAAAAAAAGGCTGTTTCACACGGTTGTACCTGTGAGACAGCCTGAATATCAGTTAAAAATTTTTCTTACTCCGGGAGTTCGTTGATTTTATCGTCAACAAGGATTCGTCCGCAATATTCACAAACGATAATCTTTTTACGGCTGGCGATGTCAAGCTGTCTCTGGGGCGGAATCTTGTTGAAACATCCACCGCACGCATCACGCTGAATCGTAACCACGGCCAGACCGTTACGGGCGTTTTTCCTGATTCTTTTGAATGCAGAAAGCAAACGGGGCTCGATAAACGATTCGATCTTTTCGGATTTTGCCTTCAGTTTGTCTTCTTCGATCCTGGTTTCTTCGGTAATTTCTTCCAGTTCCTTATTTTTTCTGACGAGATCGTCCATTCTGTCATTGAGCTGTTCCTTGGATGCATCAATGGCTTCTTTTTTTACGGCCATTTCTGCAGTATACTCCTTGATCCTTTTTTCTGACAGCTGGATTTCAAGCGTCTGGTATTCGATTTCCTTTGCGAGGGAGTCAAATTCACGGTTGTTCCTTACATTGTTCTGCTGCTCGGTATACTTGGCAATCAATGTCTGGGATTCCTTGATAGCTGTCTTTTTGTTGTTGATGGCAGTTTCAAGGGTTCTGATTTCATCGTCCAGGTTATGAAGCCTGGTCTTGAGGCCTGTGATTTCATCTTCAAGGTCTTGCACCTCAAGCGGCAATTCGCCCCTGAGGACCTTGATTTTGTCAATGGCTGATGCCACGCTTTGCAATTCGTGCAGGGCGCGCAGTTTTTCTTCGATGGATATGTCTTTTTCGTCGGGCCTTACAAACTGAGTATTCATAACATTATTAAGAATAAGATTTCACTATGAATTTCTAAAGTAATAATTTACGGGGTTGGTGTTTACCTCCGATAAATGGACTGCAAATGTAGAGAATTTTTTCGTAAGTAATTCATAAAAAAGTTCTTTAGTAAACTGCTCACTCTCATAGTGTCCGATATCGGCAAGCACAATCCTTTGGTCAGCATCGAAGAACTGATGGTATTTGACATCGCCCGTGATGAAAAAGTCGGCACCGGCAGCTATCGCATCCTTGAGCAGGAATGAGCCTGCACCTCCGCACACCGCCACTGTTTTTACCTTATTGCCTGTTAGCGGGGTATGCCTGATTACAGGTGTTTTAAATATGGTCTGGATTCTGGCCAAAAACTCCCGGGCATCCATCGCTTCAGTCAATGTACCGATAACCCCGGCCCCTGCCTGAGGATTCAGGTTGTCGAGAGAGTAAATGTCATATGCCACCTCTTCATAGGGATGGGCTTCTATTAAAGCATTTACAATGGTATTCTGCTTCCATTCGGGGAAAATGGTTTCGAACCTGATCTCAGGTTCGGTGTGGAGTTCACCTTTGGCGCCAACAAAAGGGTTGGTGTCGTCGTTTCCCCTGAATGTTCCATGACCTTCAGCATTAAAACTGCACTGGTCATAATTGCCGATGGTGCCGGCACCGGCCGCGAATATAGCCTGTCTGACTTCCTCAAGATGACTTGCCGGGACAAAGGTGACAAGTTTTTTCAGTTTGTCTTTGGCTGGCTGCAGTATTCTTTGGTTGCCGAGGCCAATCAGGTCCGCGATTTTTGTGTTAACACCACCCACAATGCTGTCGATATTGGTATGGGCCGCATATATCGCGATGTTATTCCGGATGGCTTTGATAATGATCCGTTCTACAGGATTTTTCCCTGTCAGCTTCTTGATTCCGCCAAAAATGACGGGATGGTGTGCAATGATCAGGGAGGTACCTTTGGCAATGGCTTCATCAATAACCTCTTCAGTCACGTCGAGTGTGATCAGCACTGATTCGACAGTCGCAGAAGCATTCCCTGTTTGCAAGCCGGCATTGTCATAACTTTCCTGTAAGGAGAGTGGGGCAATTGACTCAATCAGGTGTATGATTTCGGAGATCGTTGTTTTTTGGCTCATTATTTATCTTCTTCGTCAGTTCCAGGTTCCATCTCATCACGAAGCGCGATCAGCTGTGCCTTGATGTCAAGCAATTTTTTTACTGCCTCAAAGGTCCGGGTGGCACCTTCCTTATTGTTTTGGAGTAGCTGTCGGGCTCCCTTGATGGTCATTCCCTTTTCCTTGACAAGGTGGTAGATCAGCCTGAAGTGTTCAAGATCCTGGGGAGTGAAAAGACGGTTGCCTTTTTTGTTCTTCGTTGGTTTCAGGGTTGTAAATTCCTTGTCCCAAAAGCGGATCAGGGAGGCATTTACCTGAAACATCTCGGCTACTTCTCCGATGGAGTAAAATACCTTTTCTATTTTGGGTTCCTTGTATGGCACGTTTTGGATATTTGAAATGATTCAACCCTTGGGTGAAACCAATAGAAATCAGGGATAACCGTTCCATTGGTCATAACCAATAAACAAAAATAATGTTTAACCGCAATAATCCCTTCGGAAAGTGCGAATTAAAGCTGAACTTTTTCCTGACTCGGTCGGATTAGTCGAAGCTTTGACCCATATTGGACGACAGAGCGATCATTCTTTCGTATTCGGCCGGAGTCAGATCCATGTAGTAATAGTTCTGTGGATTCACTGCGGTTCCGTTACGATGCACTTCATAATGAAGGTGCGGTGCCGTTGATGTGCCGGTATTTCCGACATATCCGATTACTTCGCCTCGTTTTACCTTTTGTCCTTTCCTGACGTTGAAGTCGTGCAGGTGGGCATAGAGTGTGGTATATCCATAACCATGGTCTATTTCAATAAACTTGCCATAGCCTACTTTTGATGTGGATACATCCTTTACCACCCCGTCACCGGTCGAGTAAACCTCAGTGCCAACCGGTGCCGTAAAATCCATCCCATAGTGGAATTTCCGGATTTTGTATATCGGATGAATTCTGAAACCCCACCCCGAGGCAGTCCGTTTCAAGTCCTGGTTGGCCACCGGCTGGATGGCCGGGATGGCTGCCAGCATTTTCTCCTTGTCGAGCGCGAGAGTCAGAACCTCATCGTAGGACTTCGACTGGATGTAAGCCTGTTTGGCCACGATGTCCAGTTTTTTTGCGGTTTCGATGATAAGGTCGCTGTTCGATAGGCTTTCGAGGTGCGCATATTTGTTGGTACCGCCAAAACCTGCCTTTCTGATGGTCGATGGAATTGGTTCTGTTTCGAAGATAACCCTGTAGATGTAGTCATCTCTCTGCTGGATGTCATCGAGGACCTTTTCAATGTCCTGAAGGTCTTTTTGCATCAGCCTGATCTGTGTGAGCAATCGTTGATTTTCCCGCGAAACCTCTTTGGTTCTGGGGGTTTCGTAATGGTTTATGATTACAACCACAATCACGATGGCGAAGGCAAGACTGCTTGAGAAGTAGGTTAAAAACCGGGTAAGCCTTTCCTTGAGCGAAACTCCGTGCTGCTCATAACTCAGGGTTTCCGGATTAAAACGGTACTTTTTCTTTACCATACAATATCTTTAAAATTTACGGTCTTAATTCAGGGAATTGATTATTTCGAATAAATTTGCACACTTAATTTCAAATAGTTGCAATTCACAATGCGCAAAAGTAACATATATGCGAACATGTGAAAAAACGAAGGGGACCGTTTAATATTTTTTAACAAACAAAGTATACAAAAATTAATATTATATGTCATTGAATTCTAAAGAAATACGACAGACTTTTCTCGACTTTTTTGCCGGGAAGGCACACCAGATCGTGCCTTCAGCACCAATGGTGGTCAAGGATGACCCCACACTGATGTTCACCAATGCCGGTATGAATCAGTTTAAGGATATATTCCTTGGAAATGAGCCAGTTAAATGGAGCCGTATTGCTGATACCCAGAAGTGTCTCAGGGTATCGGGAAAGCATAATGACCTCGAAGAAGTAGGTATCGACACCTATCATCATACCATGTTTGAAATGCTTGGAAACTGGTCGTTTGGCGACTATTTCAAGCAGGATGCCATTGACTGGGCCTGGGAGTTGCTGGTTGGAAAGTACAATATATCGCCCGACAGGTTGTATGCAACCGTTTTTGAAGGAGATACCTCCGAGAATCTGGAAAGGGATAACGAAGCCGCCGGACTTTGGGGTAAGTATCTCCCGGCTGACCGGATCCTGAACGGCAACAAAAAGGATAATTTCTGGGAAATGGGTGACAGTGGCCCATGCGGACCTTGTTCCGAAATCCATGTTGATATCCGCAGTGACGAGGAGAGGGCGCTTGTGCCTGGGCGTGACCTCGTGAACAACGATCATCCTCACGTGATTGAGATCTGGAACCTGGTATTTATTCAATATAACCGTAAGGCAAACGGATCACTCGAACCCCTGCCGGCCAAACATGTGGATACGGGAATGGGTTTCGAACGCCTTTGCATGGTGATACAGGGAAAAAAATCGAATTATGATACCGATGTTTTCCAAAACACCATCGCCGAAATCGCAAAACTCTGCGGTAAAAAATATGGCGAGTCTGAAAAGACTGACATTGCCATGCGTGTAATCGCCGACCACCTAAGGGCGGTCTCTTTTGCGATTGCCGACGGTCAGCTGCCTTCCAACAACAAGGCCGGCTATGTGATCAGGCGGATCCTTCGCCGGGCCGTACGCTATGGCTATACTTTCCTGGGATTCAGGGAACCCTTTATCTTCCGGTTGGTTGATGCCCTGAAAAACACCATGGGGGAAATGTTCCCCGAGTTGTCAGCCCAGCAGGTACTGATCGAAAAGGTGATCCGTGAGGAGGAGGAATCATTCCTTCGTACCCTTGAGACGGGTATCCGTTTGCTCGACCAGCTGACCGAAAAGGCTGCATTGTCAGGGGAAAAGGTAATATCCGGCAAGGATGCCTTTACGCTTTACGATACGTTTGGTTTCCCTCTTGACCTTACCCAGCTGATTGCACGTGAAAGCAGCCTGGATGTGGATGTTCAGGAGTTTGAAAAAGAAATGCAGGCACAAAAGGATCGGTCGAGAAGTGCTGCGGTACAGGAAACCGATGACTGGGTGGAACTTCATAAAATTGACAAGGTTGAGTTTGTGGGATATCACCAGTATGAATGTGATACCCGCATTGCCCGTTACCGCAAGGTGTCGCAGAAAGGGAAAACCTATTATCAGGTGGTACTCGACAAAACACCTTTTTATGCTGAGTCGGGTGGTCAGGTTGGAGATACCGGGGTGTTGAAATCGGACCATGAAACCATCAAAGTGACCGACACACAGAAAGAAAATAACCTGATTGTTCATATCCTGCAGAAATTGCCTTCCAATCCTGAAGCCGGATTCAAGGCAATCGTGAACATGGACGCCAGGGAGCAAACCGCGAACAACCATACAGCGACCCATTTGTTGGACCATGCACTTCGTGAAATCCTCGGCAAACATGTCGAACAGAAAGGGTCACTGGTCCATCCCGATTATCTTCGTTTCGACTTCTCACATTTCGGACGTGTAACCCCTGAAGAGCTGCAGGCTGTCGAGGATATGGTCAACCAAATGATCCGAAAGAATTTAGGCCAGGAAGAAATGAACGGTGTTGCATTCCAGGAAGCACGGGATATGGGTGCCATTGCGTTATTCGGCGAGAAATATGGCGATACCGTCAGGGTCATCCGGTTTGGCGATTCCATTGAATTGTGTGGGGGTACGCATGTCCATACCACTGGGCAAATAGGTCAGTTCATCATCATCTCCGAGAGTGCCATTTCTGCCGGCGTACGCAGGATTGAAGCCATTACCGGCCCGAAAGCAGACCAATATGTCAGGAAAAACCTGGAGGAGCTGGCTGCAACAAAGGCCTTGTTCAGCCAAACGAACAACCTGAAGAAATCGGTTGAAGGACTGCTTGAAGAGAATTCAAGATTGCGGAAGCAGATTGCCGATTATGAAAAGAAAGAGACCCAGGGAATCAAGGAGGAACTGAAACAGCTGGTCGAAACGGTGGGTGACGTGAATGTTATCGCTGCAACACCGAGACTTGCCTCAGCACAGGCCATCAAGGACCTGGCATACCAGCTTAGGGGTGAAATACCGAACCTCTTCCTTGTGCTGGGCGTCGACCTGGAAGGTAAACCTTCCCTGACCGTCATGATTTCGGACGAGGTCGTGCAGTCAAGAGGCCTTGATGCAGGAAAAATCGTCAGGGAGGCCGGCAAAGAGATCAAGGGCGGTGGTGGTGGACAAGCCTTCTATGCCACAGCCGGAGGCAAAGATTCTGCCGGACTGGCCGCTGCCGTTGCAAAGGCTAAGTCATACATCAAGTAGGTTTCATAGATGAAAGGGATCAACCGGAGGACCGTTTCCGGTTGATCCTTTTTCATTGTTCCCGGTCATTCGTCAATTCAAACATAAATGATGAAGTGGAAGGGGCGAATTATTTTGAATGATTCTAAAAAAAGATATATTTTGCGGACGGATTAAATGCGTCATCATGTTCAAAGCGGGGATTTTTATTTCTGAGGTCATCATGACCTTGCTAATGTTAGTGGGGATCAGTCTTCAGGAATGGAATCTTAAGCGAGTCACCCCAATTGCCAAATCAATAAAATAGACATACACATGAAAAAAATCTGGATTCTGATAACCTCCCTGCCAACAATGGCATTCCTGTTTATCGTGCTGGCCGTTGCCATGGCCATTGCCACGTTTATAGAGACAGGATATGGAACGCCTGCCGCCAAGGTTCTTGTTTACAATGCCTGGTGGTTTGAGTTGATTTTTGTGATCCTTGGCATCAACCTGATCGATAACATTATCAAGTTCCGCCAATACAAAGGGAAGAGTTTTACCATGTTTGTCTTTCACATCTCCTTCCTTGTAATCGTTATCGGTGCCGCCATAACACGATATATCAGTTATGAGGGAACCATGCA
>JACDJC010003794.1_pt1 | contig 10689 bp, 7 predicted proteins | sample 7454191 | NCBI WGS metagenome assembly JACDJC01 (sample SAMN14253291, study PRJNA609438) | sludge metagenome | isolation source: sludge after 25d culture with pyrite and EDTA | collected 2018-12-20
GAACAAAACCCCGTTGCGAAAATAAACACTGCGCGTAACACGTGCCACCGGCTTTCCCATCACCGCTTCCCAGGCCGCGGGGATACGCGATTTGTAGATACCCTGCGACAGGCGGGGTGCACCCATTATTTCTCGGATGATGTCGGCCAATGGCTGGGCCGATTGTTTTCGGAGTGGTTTCATTGTAATAATAGAGTTAGAGACGCCTGCCTGTCCTGCCTGCCGGCAGGCAGTCGGCAGGCAGGGAGCTTTTTTCACCGTTCGCCGTTTACTGTCACACATCCATCATGCACGTTAAAGAAACGAAAATCTTTACCTGTTTTATCCACGATTCGCGACAAACGCTCTTTTTGGGTGTCGGTGATGAATATTTGCCGGAATCGCTCCTCGCCCACCAGTTTGATGAGGCGGTCGCCCCGGTCGGCATCCAGCTTATCAAATACATCGTCGAGCAGCAGCAGTGGCCCAAACCCGTTAAAGCGGGTCAAAAACTCATATTGAGCCAGTTTTAAAGCGATTAAAAACGACTTTTTTTGTCCCTGCGACCCCTCTCTTTTCACCGGTTGGGCGCGAAACATTAGTTCCAAATCGTCTTTATGAATGCCCCGGGTGGTGTAGCCCAATGCCAGGTCACGCTGACGGCTTTCCCTGAGCAGCGTTAAAAGATCGCCTCTCTGAAAATGAGAACGGTACACTATATCAACCTCCTCGTTTCCATCGGTGATGTATTGATACAAATTTTTAAAAACCGGCACCAATTGATCCATGAACGAAGTACGCTGCTCAAAAATCTTCACTCCCATCACCGCCAACTGTTCATCCCACACCTCCAGTTGTGAAATCAGGGCTACGGACGACTTATTTTCACTTTTCAAAAGCGTGTTGCGCTGGTTAAGCGCCCGGTTATAACGTATCAACAACTCCAGAAACGACTTGTTGTATTGACTGATCACGCTGTCCATATATTTTCGTCGCTGATCGCTGCCCTCTACTATCAATCGTTCATCGGAGGGGGAAATCATCACCAGCGGAAGAAGCCCGATGTGGTCGGAGAGTTTGGCATACTCCTTTTTATTGCGCTTAAACACCTTTTTTTGGTTGCGCTTAAGCGCCACGTAAATTTGCTCACTTTTATCCAACCGGTTAAAACGACCCTGGATCACAAAAAAGTCCTCATCGTGACTGATGTTGTGACTCTCGACGGCATTGAAATAACTTTTACAAAACGACAAATAGTAGATGACATCGAGCAAATTGGTTTTGCCGGCACCATTGGGCCCTACAAAACAGTTGATGCCATCGGTAAATGAAAGCTCAGAGTGGGCAATATTTTTATAATTTAAAACATGCAGATGTTGAAGGTGCATAAACTCATCCATCAAAAAATGATAAAAGACAAAGGTAATGAAGATGGAACAACTCTTTAAGTAAAATTTGAGCAAACTGCTCAATAAATCACCCGTTATTGACAACAATAAGGATAAAAGCCGAAAAAAGTGCAACAGGCTGTTTTGAATAATTTTTAAAACAGTTACATTTGCCCCTTGTATTAAAAATAAAATCAAACATGTCGAAAAAGAAAAACCCGAAAGAAGATAGTTTTGAAAACGTTGAATCGGCGTTGACCAAAACGGAACAATTTATTGAAGACAACCAAAAAACATTAAGCCTGGCGGTGTTGGCAGTGATCGTGATTGTTGGCGGTTTTTGGGCTTTCAAGAAGCTCTATATGGAACCCCTGGAGCAGGAGGCGCAAAAGAGTATTTTTGTGGCGCAGCAGTACTTCGAGAAAGACAGTTTCAATATGGCCCTCAATGGCGACGGCATGAATCCCGGCTTCCTGGAGATCATTGACCTTTATGGAATCACCGATGCCGGAAACCTGGCGAAATATTACTCCGGCATCTCCTACCTTCATCTGGGCGATTTTGACCAGGCACTCTCCTATTTAAAGGATTTCTCTACCAAAGAACCTCTGTTACAAACCACCGCACATGGAGCCATGGGCGATGCCTATCTGGAACAGGGCAACAACAAGGAGGCTCTTAAATGGTATAATAAGGCATCCCAACCCGACAACCAGCTTACAGCACCACTCTACCTCTTTAAACTTGGGCTGTTGTACGAACAAACCGGTGAGAAGGAGAAGGCCCTGACCGCCTATAACAAAATAAAGGAGAGCTACAGTAATAGCTTTGAGGCCAGGCAAATAGATAAGTATATTACCAGGGTGAAGGTAGCCTCCAGGTAGGAGTGAATGGTGGAAGTGAGGAATGATGGAATATTGGAATGAAGGAATACTGGGAATGAAGGAAAGAAAGAATATAAATGAAGGATATGCACGAAAAAGTATCAGGGAATATCTTAACTTTCTGAATATCGCTTTGGGTTCAAGTGGCGAATTCCAATTTAAACCAACCCTCCTGACAAAATAAGAGTAAAGATGACCACACAATACAAAAACCTCTCGCACTACGATCCCAACTCGCTCCCTTCTGCCGAGCGGATGAAATTTGGAATAGTGGTTTCGGAATGGAACCCGGAGATTACCAACGCGCTTCTCGAAGGTGCCATCACCACCCTTGAAACCAACGGTGCACATTCCGAAAACATATTAACGGTGCACGTTCCCGGCAGCTTTGAGCTCACGCATGGCGCACGGCAGCTTATCAAGTGTTCCGATGTGGATGCTGTGATCTGCCTCGGTTGCGTGATTCAGGGCGATACACCCCATTTCGACTATGTATGCCAGGGGGTCACACAAGGCATTAGTCACTTAAACGTAAAGTTTAGTACACCGGTGATATTTGGCTTACTCACAACTCTTAATCAGCAACAAGCCCTTGACAGAGCCGGTGGCAGACATGGAAACAAAGGCGATGAAGCCGCGATAACGGCCATAAAGATGGTGGCTTTGAACCAGAAGTTGAAGCAGAAATAGCTTTTCACTATCTTGTGCGTTTAAAAGAGTGACTTATCATGGCCAGGAAACGCATTCACCGAAAACAGACAGACCCCGGCATTCAGTTTGTGGGGCAACAATACCTGAAGACTCCTGAATTACAGCTATTTATTTATACCGATAAGCAGGTTAAGGAGTACTCTTCCCTTGGGAGCTTTGATAAGGTACGGGGACATCTGGATTCGCGAGGCGATAAAATTGCCTGGCTAAACATCCACGGCATGCACGAGGTGGCCCTCATTGATCAGATAGCCCAATACTTTAACCTCGACCGGCTGGTGGTACAGGACATTGTAGATACCACCCAACGGCCCAAAATTGAGACCCATCCCGACTATCTGTTTTTTGCCATCCGCTCGCTCTCTCCACTTAATAAAGAGAGTGTGGAGGTTGAACAGATCAGCTTTATTCTGTTACAGGGCGTTTTAATATCCTTTCAGGAAAAAAGAGGCGACCATTTCGGACACATCCGAAACCGCCTTCGCAACAAGCTTGGAATAGTACGGGATCAGGGTGCCGATTACCTGCTTTATCTGCTCATCGATGCTATAACCGGCAACTATTTTGCCACGCTAAGCGAACATGAGAGTCTGTTAGAGAATTTATCCACCCGTATTACCAAAGTTGCCACACCCGATGCCATCTCCTCCATCGAGGAGATCAAACGCAACCTGTTTACCCTCCGCAAATCGATTTTCCCTCTCAAGGAAGCTGTATTCTTCACCGAAAAGGCACAGCAAAACTATATCAGCACCCCGGTGTTGCGGTACTTCTCCGACTTAAAGGACCAACTGTTGCAACTTTTTGATGAGGCCGACCTGAATCTGTCACGCGCCGAGGGCGTTACCAACCTGTTTTTCTCCTACCAGGGACACCGCATGAATGAAGTGATGAAAGTGTTGACGCTGGTGGCCACCATTTTTATACCTCTCACCTTTATCGCGGGTGTTTACGGTATGAACTTCAGGTATATGCCCGAACTGGAGTGGAGATGGGGTTATTTTGCCGTTTGGGGCGTCATGCTGCTTAGCCTCGCGGGGATGCTTCTTTTTTTTAAACGAAAGAAGTGGTTTTAATTAGAAGTGGCGTCGCAAAAAATGCCAATAACTGCGTTATGCTCACCCTGATCGACAGTCATTTACGAAAGTAAACTCCTGTCAATCAGGTCTCGCAAGCCTTGTTCTTGACGTTTTTTGCGACGCCACTTTCCAGAATAGGTAGTTTTTTTGCTTGCACTAATTAGAGGTGGCCGGCAGAAATATCGTAAAACAAGAACCCTTCCCGGGAACACTCTCCACCTCTATTCTGCCTTTATTGAGTTCAACCATCTCGTGCACCAGCACCAGCCCCAGTCCGGTGCCGGCCTCCTCGCTGGTTCCGGGTGTGGAAAGGGTTTCGTTCAGAGAGAAGAGGGACCTTAATTTAGCCGGCTTTATGCCAATGCCGGTATCCTCCACCCTTATCATCACGTTTCCGTTGGCAGCCGATGCCCGGCAAAGGACACTTCCACCTTTTGGGGTGAATTTTATGCCGTTGTGAATGAGGTTGCGCATCACAAACTCCATCATGTCCTTGTCGGCCAGGCAGTGGAGGGTCTCGGGAATTTCATTTTTGAGCTCAATGTCTTTTTTAAAGGCGAGCGCATCCATTTGTTGGAAAACCTTTTGCACCAAATCACGTGCCTGGCAAGCCCCGGGTTGTGATTTAAGCTGTCCCAGTTGAGACTTCGACCAGGTGAGCAGGTCTTCAAGAAGTTTATAGGTGTGTTCCGAAGCATTTATAATTTGCTGCACCATCTCCTTCATCTCAATAAAATAGTCGGCTTTTGGAGGTGTGGATGACAGCTTACCCGCTAAGGCGCCGGTTGAGGCCGTAGCTTCTGCGGCTCTTTGCATCTGCATCTCTTCGGAAGAAAATAAATCGAGATTTTGATGAAGCAAAGAAGCAAATCCTAAAATGGCCTGAAAGGGATTTTTAAGGTCGTGTGCTATGATGCTGAAAAACTTATCTTTGGTGTCGTTCAGCTTTCGCAGATGGGCTTCGCTCTCTTTAAGACGAATTTCCATCTCCTTTTGGATGGAGACATCGGATACCAACAGACATTCCTGGTTAGGTGAAAGATTGAAAAGTCTCAATCTCAGGGATTTGCCAGAAGGATGATGTGCCCATTCCAAAACCTCCCTACCCCTCATTTTGCCCTCCAGTAGTTGGTCAACCAATTGGTCATTGCCGAAGGCCTGCTTCAACGAAGACTCGTTGAGTGAAGGCTGGTTAAGGATTTCGCAAATACGGGCATTCGATTCTGATACCTCATAGTCGATCAATACATTATCACGGTTTATGGGGTTCAATATCAAAATCCCGATGGGCGAATTCTCGAAGAGTTTTTGGAACAATTGCTCACGCAACTGGAGTTGTTCTCTCAGCTTTTTTTCAACGCTGATGTCCTCTTTAACCGCAATAAAACCCACCGTTGTTTTGCCATCGTCTGAAAATATGGGTGAAATAGAAGCCCTCTCAATGATGAGAGTTCCATTTTTCGCGCGATTTATGAAATCCCCTCTCCAGCTGACCCCGCCGGAGAGGGATTTCCACATTTCATCATAAAACGATTGGGGATGATACCCACTTTTTATAAGGGCAGGTGTTTTTCCGATGGCCTCGTGCCTTGTATAACCGTAAACCCTTTCGAAGGTTTTATTTACAAACGAAATGACACTGTGGGTATCGGTAATTACCACAATACTTTCAGCATTGTCAAGAGCCTGAACCAACTGTTTGCCAGCTATCATAAAACCAATTTACATTCAACACAATCGGCCACAGAGATGGCCAAAGTGATATTTTCGCAAGATAACAAAAACAGGATAAAAACCTCCTGAACTCGCTCATTTTATTGAATGGGCTTCATAACAAAACCATAACTATAATCTTTTTTGGTAAGCCGGTACTGTTCATGCGTCCAGGCACCCCAGCTGTTGTCGCCACCCACACCCATCTGCTGAAGGTCGATATCCACGGCAGTAAGGTCGCGTGGTTTCACATCCACCGTATGGCGCTGCACCGCCTTCTCGCCCTCGGGCAAACGGCCATCGGTACGCCTGGGCGACTCAAAATCTTCCAACAAATTGTGATGGGCCGACACCTCCAGAAGTTGCCTGCCGGTGAACATGAGGCCTTGTCCGGCGCTATTGGTAATAGACATACGGCGTACCTCGGTTTTGTTACCATTCTCCTGAGGGCGGATGTAAGGATAATATTGATCGGCCACACGTCCGGAATAGAGATCGACAAAGGCAGATGTTTTGCGGTCCTGATACGATTCATGCGGGCCCCGACCCAACCAGGTGATCTGATCAAACGCGCGGGGCATTATCAGGGTCATCCCCATCCGGGGTATCTCAGGCAGATCGCCACCGCTCATTTTAAAGCTGTTATCCACTTCCACCTCACCGTTACCTTTAATCAGGTAAACCGACTGGTAGTTACCAATCTTATTACCCGCATCGTCAACCAGTTTAAAGGTGTAGGAAATTTTCACTTTGCCCTCTCCCACTTTTTGCACAGATGCATCGTCAACCACACGGTTCTCACCTGCCTTGCGCCACATGGCGGAGCGAACGGGGAGGTTATTTCCAAAATCGTTGTCGATGGGGGCGCGCCAGAACCCCGGAACCGGGCCGGTTTGAATGAGTTGGGTATTTTGATACTCATACCCCGTCATGACGCCTTTTGCATTGTCAAAAGTTACTTTAAAGTCCTCACCGCTGATGGTAACTGTATCCTTCTCCTGAGTGTATGTGAGTGCAGCTAACTTCTCATTTTTGGCTTTCTCCGGAATGAATACGGGCAGTTTAAACTGTTCGGCAGCCAGTTGCGTTCCCGCGGGCAATATTCCATCGTCCTCTATAAGAGTTGCGGTCACCGTAAGAAAATACTCCACACCGGGCTCAGGGTCAAAATCTATATCAACGCTCACCTCTTTCTTATCATCAGGCTTTAAATCCACCTCTGCAAATTGACCCGACTTCACCACCTGGCCCTCCCCTTTTATTTTCCACGAAAAGTCGAAACGGCTGGTATTTATGAAATCGTATTTGTTTTCGATGGCAATAACCCCCTTATCGAGATTCACCGGATGAAATTTGATGTATTGATACACCTTTTTCACCTCCAGCAGCGATGGATGGGCTTCGCGAACGGGATTAACCAGCCCGTTGATGCAAAAATTACCATCGGAGGGTACCGTGTCGGGGCCAAAATCGCCTCCATAAGCCCAGTATTTTTCACCCTCTTCATTTTGGGTGAGCAGACCCTGGTCCACCCAGTCCCAGATAAATCCGCCCTGCAGCACATCGTACGCCTCTATCAGGTTCCAGTAGTCGTTAAGGTTCCCCACGCTGTTGCCCATGGCATGGGCGTACTCGCATTGGATAAGCGGCTTTTCCGGGTTGCTTTTGGCATAATTTTCCATGTGTTGTATGGTTGCGTACATGGGCACATAAAGGTCGGTGTTTCGTCCTGTACCGGCGCGCTCGTATTGTACCGGCCGGGTATTATCCTCGTTTTTCAGATAGTCGTAAGTGGCATCAAAGTTAACACCATCGCCGGCCTCGTTGCCCAGAGACCAGATAATCACCGAGGGCTGGTTTTTGTCGCGCTGGTACATATTTTTTGTGCGAAACAGGTGTGAATCCATCCAGGCCGGGTCTTTGGCCAGGGATTCGTCGCCATAGCCCATGCCATGCGACTCTATATTGGCCTCATCTATCACATACAAGCCATACCGGTTGCACAGCTCATACCACCGGGCAGGTTGCGGGTAATGAGAGGTGCGTACGGCATTGAGGTTATGACTCTTCATCATCAAAATATCCTTCAACATGGTTTCTTCATCCACCACATGCCCGTTAACATCGTGGTGCTCATGCAGGTTGGCACCCTTTAACAACACATACTGGCCGTTTATCCTCAGGGTGTTGTCTAATACCTCCACTCTTCTGAACCCTACGTCCTGCCGTATGACCTCCTTTACATCTCCCTTTTCAGCTTTTCGTTTGATGAGCAACCTGTAGAGGTTTGGCTCCTCGGCCGACCACTGTTTAACATCGGGAACAATGACCTCCCAGGTCAGGCGGTTGTTACGTACCGGCGCGAAAATTGTGTGAAAAGGCTCCTCCGACTCTTCGGCAAGAGAGACTTCCATGAGCATATCATCCGGGGGGTAATCACCTTTTAGCTCCACCTCCAGATTAAAGATGCCTGTAGAATAGTTGTCGCTGAGCGTGGCTGTTACTTTAAAATCGCTGATGTGCTGAGCATCACGTGCCATGAGAAACACATCGCGGGTGATACCCGCCAGGCGCCAAAAGTCCTGATCCTCCAGATAACTGCCATCGCTCCACTTGTAAATCTCCACAGCCAGGCTGTTTTTTCCCGGCTTAAGATAGGGGGTGATGTTGAATTCGGCGGGCGTCTTGCTGTCCTCGCTGTAACCCACCATTTGCTCGTTTACCCACATGTAATAGGCCGAACCGGCGGCACCAAGATGTAAAATCACCTCCTTACCTTTCCATTCGCGGGGAATCTCAAAAGTGCGTTTATAAGAGCCTACCGGATTGTAGAAATCCTGAATCACCGGGGGCGTTTTCTCATGCGGGTATTTCACATTGGTATAGATGGGATATTCGTAACCCTGCATCTCCCAGTTGGAAGGAACCGGGATGAGGTCCCACTCACGGGTATCAAAATCATCCTTAAAAAAGTAGTAGGGTCGTTCGGCAGGGTTTTGTGACAAATGAAATTGCCAGTCGCCATTCAGGGAGTAGAGAAGCGAGGAGGCCCATTTGTTGTCGGGGTCTACCTCGGCCTCACTGGCGAAGGGAATAAACCAGGCGCGTGGCGCTTCACGGTTAATTTCACTAACGGCCGGGTTCTCCCAGTCGGCCGGTGTTTTCTCCTCAAAAGGTACGTCGCTGTAATCGGTGTACGATTTACAGGAAGTAAAAAGGGTCGCGAGCAATATGCCCGAAATGAGTAAATGTTTCATTTTAAAGAACTGTGGTTATGTAATTAAAGTGTGGAATTCAAATGTGGTAAAGATAATAAATTTCCTGAAGAGGATGTGGTGATGTGGGGATTTGAGGATGTGAGGATGTGGGGATTTGTGGATGTGGTCGGGTTTGGGTGGAATAGTGAGGGGTGGTATGGGGGAAGGGTGGAATGGAGGAGTGATGGAAGGATGGAATGGGGGAGTGATGGAATGATGGAATGGGGGAATATTGGAATATTGGAAGGATGGAATATTGGAATGGAAAAGCAAGGACTGGAAAGATTGCTTCGGGTAAAACCCTCGCAACGACCTCAAGGTCATGAAGCAGGTGGGAGAAGGCCGCGGAGCGGCCAAAGAGCGGTGGAAAAAGCCTGCCGGGTAAACAAATTGAGCCGCGGAGCGGTGAAAGAAAACAAAGGATTCAGGGCTTCACTTAGAGTAAAACCCTGATTAATAAAAAATGAAGCCTTAAATAAAGTTCTATTTCATCTTCTCTTCGAGGTTAGCGGCCAGCGCTTCCATAAAAGCTTCGGTATTAAGATAATGCTCCTCCTTCAGGTTTTTACCGTGAATGGTAAGGGCCAGGTCTTTGGTCATTTTGCCGCTCTCCACGGTATGCACACACACCTGTTCGAGGGTGAGGGCGAATTTTATCAACTCGGGGTTATTGTCGAGCTTGCCCCTGAATTCCAGCCCACGGGTCCAGGCATAGATGGAAGCAATGGGATTGGTAGAGGTGGGCTTTCCCTGCTGATGCTGTCTGAAATGCCGCGTTACGGTACCGTGGGCCGCTTCGGCCTCCATGGTGTGTCCGTCGGGGGTAATCAGCGTAGAGGTCATCAGCCCCAGCGAACCGAAGCCCTGCGCCAGGGTGTCACTCTGCACATCGCCGTCGTAATTTTTACAGGCCCACACAAAGCGGCCGTTCCATTTGAGGGCGGCTGCCACCATGTCGTCGATTAACCGGTGCTCGTAAGTGATGCCAACATCACGGAACTTGTCCTGATAGTCTTTTTCAAAAATCTCCTGAAAGATGTCCTTGAAACGACCGTCGTATTTTTTGAGGATGGTGTTTTTGGTAGAGAGATAGAGCGGCCACTTTTTCATGAGCGCCTGGTTGAAACAACTGTGGGCAAAGCCCCGGATACTCTCGTCGGTGTTATACATAGCCAGCGCCACGCCATCGCCCTTAAAATCGTGCACACTGTAGGTCTGTGGCTCCGAGCCATCATCGGGTGTAAATGTGATGGTGAGCTTTCCTTTGCCCTTCACCAGAAAGTCGGTAGCCATATACTGATCGCCAAAGGCATGACGACCAATACAAATGGGATGTTCCCATCCGGGCACCAGTCGGGGCACATTTTTTATGAGGATGGGCTCGCGAAAAACGGTTCCTCCCAATATGTTGCGAATGGTGCCGTTGGGCGACTTCCACATGTGCTTCAGTCCAAATTCCTCCACCCGGTGCTCGTCGGGGGTTATGGTGGCGCATTTAATACCCACGTTGTATTTTTGAATGGCGTGGGCGGCATCAACAGTTATCTGATCGTCGGTGGCATCACGGTTCTCAATGCTCAGATCGTAATATTTAAGATCGATATCGAGATAGGGCAAGATAAGCTGATCTTTAATCATTTGCCAGATGACACGTGTCATCTCATCACCATCCAGCTCC
>JACDJC010003795.1_pt1 | contig 10685 bp, 11 predicted proteins | sample 7454191 | NCBI WGS metagenome assembly JACDJC01 (sample SAMN14253291, study PRJNA609438) | sludge metagenome | isolation source: sludge after 25d culture with pyrite and EDTA | collected 2018-12-20
AATGAACTGTACTGTTATATTTATCAACCAAATTCGTATGAAAATAGGAATGATGGGTTATGGCTCACCAGAGACTACAACAGGTGGAAATGCACTTAAGTTTTACGCTTCGGTTAGGATAGATGTTCGTAGAGTCGCTTCGCTAAAACAGGGTGAGAGTCAAATAGGTAACCGTGTAAAAGCAAAAGTTATCAAAAATAAAGTAGCCCCTCCATTTCGCCAAGCTGAGTTTGACATAATGTTTGGAGAGGGTATCTCTAAAGAGGGTGAGCTAGTTGATTATGGTGTTAAACTAGATATTATCGATAAAAGCGGTGCTTGGTTTAGTTATGGAGAGACAAAACTAGGGCAAGGTAGAGAGAATGTTAAAGCTAAATTTATAGAAGATAAAGCTTTAGCAAAAGAGATAGAAGAGAAGATAAAATCGGCCATAGGACTGAGCAATCTTATAACCATGGATACAGATGAGATAAATAACGACGAGGTAGAGTAATGTTTATAAATGATATAAGGGCAATAGAAGTTATGGATTCAAGAGGAAATCCAACAGTAAAAGCAACGGTAGAACTAAGCGATGGAACAGTTGCTAGTGCTATTGTGCCATCTGGTGCTTCAACGGGAAAAAGAGAGGCACTAGAGCTAAGAGATGGTGGAAGTAGATATATGGGCAAAGGTGTGCTAGGAGCGATCGAAAATGTAAATACAACAATCGCAGAAGCACTCATAGGCATAAGTCCATTTAATCAAGCGGTTGTAGATGCTATTATGAAAGAGCTAGATGGAACAAGCAACTACTCAAATCTTGGAGCAAATGCGGTTTTGGGTGTATCTATGGCGGTAGCTAGAGCAGCTACTAAGAGTCTTGGTGTGCCACTATATAGATATTTAGGTGGAGCAAATGCTATGGTTATGCCAACACCAATGTTAAACATCATAAATGGTGGAAGCCATGCTGATAACTCTGTTGATTTTCAAGAGTATATGATTATGCCAATTGGATTTGATGATTTTGCAACTTCATTAAGAGCTAGTGCTGAGGTTTATCATAACTTAAAAGCTATATTAAAAGAGAAAAAACATAATACTGCACTTGGTGATGAGGGTGGTTTTGCACCTGATCTTAGTTCAAATGAAGAGCCTATTGTAGTGATCATGGAAGCGATAGAAAAAGCGGGTTATAAACCTGGAGAGCAGATAGCAATAGCACTTGATGTTGCAGCTAGTGAGCTAGTTTGCGATGGCGGTTATAGACTAGATAGCGAAAACAGAACACTAAGTAGCGAAGAGCTAGTAGCTTATTATGAAGATCTTTGCTCAAAATACCCAATAGTTTCTATCGAAGATGGGCTAAGCGAGGATGATTGGGATGGGTGGAAGATACTAACCGATAGATTAGGCGATAAAATTCAACTAGTTGGAGATGATCTCTTTGTTACAAATGCAGCAATATTAGCTGAGGGTATCGCTAAAAATACCGCAAATGCCATACTTATAAAGCCAAACCAAATAGGCTCAGTTAGTGAAACTATGCAAACAGTTCGTCTAGCTCAAAGAAATGGTTACAACTGTATTATGAGTCACCGCTCAGGCGAGAGCGAAGATGCTTTTATAGCTGATTTTGCAGTTGCACTAAATTGTGGCGAGATAAAAACAGGCTCAACTGCAAGAGGCGAGAGGAGCGCAAAATATAACCGTCTTTTAGAGATTGAAAATGAGACGGTATATAGCGAATATATAGGAAGAGAGCTATTTAAATAGAGCATGAGTAAAAGAGAGCTTTATGAAAATCTAGGAGATGAAGTCGGTATCGTTCAGCGATACTTTGGGATTAGTTTCGCTAGGTTTTTGCTCTTGGCGTTGCTTGTTGTGCTCTTTGGTATCTATATGGGTTTTTTACTTTATGGTAAAAACTCATTAGAGGTACTGCTTAGTTTGAGAGATTACGAGGAGCATTTGCAGCAAGATATAAAAGAGCTAAGAAGTCAAAATGCACAGCTTCAAAAGGATTATTTTGAGCTTAAGATGCTTACTCCAAAGTAAAAAAGGGTTTTTGTGAGAGCTATATATGTGATTTTTTTAATAACTATGACTCTGCTAGCAAGAGAAAATCCATTTTTTCCAACATCAGAGGGGCTAGATCTTCCAATTAGCTCAAATGAAGATGCTTCACTTGCAAAGCTTACAAAAGAGAGTATAAAGCTTGATTCTAGCTCAAGAGTCATCAAAAAAGTTACCATTGAGTACCAAAGACTAGATGGTTCAATGGCTACAAAAAGCTTAGATATAAACAAACAGATAGATTGGCACAAACCTATCTATATATCGCAAGAGATAGATGAGCAAAAACCAAAAACACCTGAGCAAAAAACCATAATAGAACCAAAAAAACAAGAACAACCGCCACAAATTTCAAGCGAAAATTTTTTAACTGTAACTTCATTGCCACAAAAAATATCTTTGATGGATAAAAAAATCCTACTCTATAGCAGCGATGAGTTAGAGCGATCTTTTGTGATGAGTGAGCCTTGCAGGGTGGTTTTAGATTTTAAATCCACAAACCGTGTTAAAAACCAAAATATAAAGCTAGATAAGTCTATATTTACTCAATTAAAAGTTGGTTTTCACGATGGGTACTATAGGCTAGTTTTTGAGTTAGATGGCAAATATAAACATAAGCTAACCAAAAAAGAAACTGGTTATGAGATTGAGTTTTTTTAGTATCGAAACTCCCGCAAAAAGCTAACCTTTAAGGGCTATCTTTTTTTGAGAAGCCAAAAGTGCACCGCATAGGTTATAGAGCACTCTAGCACCAACATTTTCATCCCATCCATTTTTGCTAGTACCTACTTCGCAAAGATCAAATCCTATGATCTTTTTTTGGCTTTTAACAACAAGTGCTAGTAAAAATTCAAGTTCAGCATATCTTAGTCCACTAGGAACAGGAGTGCCAGTATTTGGGCAATTTGATGGCTCTAGAGCATCTATGTCAATGCTAAGATAAACTAGATCTGGAAGAGTTTTTATGTAGGAGTTAAAAATATCTTCTAAATTTTGCCCACCAGCTAGGCGACTTTGCATATCACTATCGTACAAACAAGCCACTCGCTCACCCATATTTTTAGCCCTTTTTGACTCCTCTTTACTATAGTCTCTTATGCCAATTTGAACAAGTTTTGAGACATTTTGGCACTCATTTAATACATTGTAAAAAATGGAAGCATGAGAATAAGTAAAACCCTCATAAGCCTCTCTGAGGTCATGATGTGCGTCTAGGTGAAGTATGCCAAAGCTCTCTTTTTGTGTATCATTTAGTGCTTTTATGAGCCCAAAAGGAGTGGAGTGATCACCTCCGATAACCGCTACGAACCTATCTTTGTTTAGCTGTTTTAGTGACTCGTTGTATATAAAATCATTTAGAGTTTTTGAGGCTTTATTTACAAATGCTAAAGCATCATCATCGCTTGAGCCATTTTCGATAGCCTCAATGACTTTTAGAGCCTTTTTTCTAGCTTTGTTGCTAAGTTTTAGTATGTTTTTATCTGTTTTTAGCATCGAAATACCAGCAGCATAGGGCTTTTGGTAGTAAAAATTTTGCAAATCTAACTGATGTGAAGCCACTCTTATACCATCAGTTGCATTAGCACTCCCCTCTCCAAAAGATACAGTTGCTTCAAAAGGAGCAGGTAAAAGCACTAGCGAAGCCTCATCACTAGAGACATTGCTACCTAAAAATCCATCGCTTCTTTTTGGTGGGAGAGCTTGTTCTAAAACTTTTATATCCTCTTTTAAACTTCTATGTTTCATATCTTTTTACCTTTAAAATGTTATCTGTAATTTTAAACAATTTAAGCTAAATATAGTGGCTAAAAATTGCTTGGAGGTTAAAATTAACACTATTTTAGGTAAAATAGCACAATTTTTACATAGAGGTTTTTTAATGGATGCAGCCAAATATATTTGGATGAATGGCAAATTGGTAGCTTGGGACGATGCAAAAGTTCATGTATTAACACACACTATTCATTATGGAAACGGAGTTATTGAGGGTACAAAAGCCTATAAAACCGATAAAGGTTTAGCTATATTTAGACTAAATGATCATACAGTGAGACTAAAAGAGTCCGCAAAAATGGTCCTTTTTGATATACCTTATAGTGTAGATGAGCTAAATAAAGCTCAGATTGAACTCTTAAGGGAAAATGATTTTAAGGGTGAAAATGTTTACATCCGTCCATTCGCATTTTTGGGCTATGGAGTTATGGGGGTTTATCATAAACACGCCCCAGTTGAGACTGCCATAGCTGCTTGGGAGTGGGGTGCTTATCTTGGTGAAGAGGGTATGAAAAAGGGTATAAAGTTAAAAATTGTATCTATAAATCGCCCATCAAACACCTCTGCTATGGGTAAAGCAAAAGCAACAGCAAACTACTTAAACTCCCAGATTGCGAAGTATGAGGCACTTGATTGCGGCTATGATGAGGCACTTCTTTTAGATGATCAAGGCTATGTGGCCGAAGCTAGTGGAGCTGCTTTTTTTATGGTTAGAAAAGGTGTTATAGTATCTCCACCAAATGATACTTCGCTTGAGTCTATCACACAAAAAACAGTTATAGAACTAGCGAGTGATCTTGGTTATAAAGTTGAGCGAAGAAGGATCACTAGAGATGAGCTATATATCGCTGATGAGGCTTTTTTAAGCGGAACAGCTGCTGAGATAACACCTGTTCGTCATGTAGATGGCAGAGATATAGGGTGTGGTACTCGTGGAGAGATAACTAAGATACTTCAAGATAAGTATTTTGATGTAGTTTATGGTAGAGATAAAAAATATGAACACTACCTAACATATATAACACAATAAAAGGAATAGATTTGTCAAAACAAAGAGTGCTTATGGCTTCTGATATGAACGATTATTTTAACAAAAAAAGAAGTCAAGAGGGAGATTTTTCTAAAAAATCATCAGGCGGTAGCGGTAGTGGTGGAGGAGGTGGTTTTAATCCTCCACCACAAATGCCAAAAATAGATCTAAATTTTGGTGGCAAGAGAGCATCTGCTATCTATGCAATAGTCGCAATTGTGCTATTTTTTATACTTGCAAAACCTTTTGTGATCATCGAAGAGGGTGAGAGAGGCATACTTAGCACAAATGGTAAATACTCCGATCAATCGCTTTTACCTGGGCTGCATTTTATGATACCAGTTATTCAAAAAATCTACACAGTCGATACAAAAGTTAGGATTATAAACTATGCTTCAAGTATCGAAGCTAGAGGTGGGAGCATAGCTTCTGGCATTGGAACAAACCCAGCCATAGCAGTTTTGGACAAAAGGGGGCTTCCTGTTTCAGTTGAGCTAACAGTTCAGTATAGATTAAACTCACAATATGCCGCACAAACTATATCAAATTGGGGTTTTAGCTGGGAAGATAAAATCATCAACCCTGTTGTTAGAGATATTGTTAGAAGTGTTGTTGGAAAGTACGATGCAGAGACTTTGCCACAACTTAGAAACACAATAGCAACTGAAATTGAAGCAGGTATAAGAGATAGAGTTGTAAGTTTAGACAACTCCCCAGCAGAGCTTCAGTCTATTCAGCTAACAGAGATAGTTTTACCAGATAAAGTAAAAGAGCAAATAGAGAGAGTTCAAATAGCAAGACAAGAGGTTCAAAGAGCTGAGCAAGAGGTTCAAAGGGCTGAGCAAGATGCACTAAAAAGAGCAGCCGAAGCAAAAGGGGTTGCACAAAAAGCAAGGATAGAAGCTCAAGGAAAAGCTGATGCTATCACCATAGAAGCAGCTGCAAAAGCTAAAGCAAATGATGTTATAGCAAAGTCATTAACAAGTGATCTTTTAAAGCTAGAGCAGATAAAAACTCAAGCGATGTTTAACGATGCTCTAAGAGAAAACAAAGATGCTAAAATCTTCTTAACCCCTGGCGGATCAACTCCAAATATTTGGGTTGATACAAAAGATCCTCAAACTAGAGTATCTACTCAAAACCACTAAAGATGCAAAATATTATAGATAAAATCGATTGGCAAAAGATCTCACTTTTGCCAGTGATTGTGCAAGACGAGCTAAGCCTTGAAGTGCTTATGATGGCATATATGAACCAAGAAGCACTGGCTCTCTCACTTCAAAGCGGCTATGCTCACTACTACTCAAGAAGCAAAAAAAGACTTTGGAAAAAGGGTGAGAGCAGTGGACATACTCAAGCTATAAAGAGTTTTTTGCTAGATTGTGACAATGACACACTGCTACTTAAAGTTGAACAAAACGGAGTTGCATGTCACACTGGTAGAAAATCTTGCTTTTTTAGGGAGCTAAAAAGTGGCAATAGTACTATGGAAGTAGAGGTTGATACAACTTCTAGTTATGGCATCATAGATACACTTTACCACACAATACAAGAGCGAAAAAATGCTGATCCTGCGGCTTCATGGACGGCAAAATTACTAAGTAGTGGCTCTAATACTATACTTAAAAAAGTAGTGGAAGAGTCTGGTGAGTTTTGCTTTGCTTATAAAGATGACAATGAAAAAGAGATGATTTATGAAGCAGCGGATCTAGCTTATCATATGTTGGTCGCTCTAGCTTCAAAAAATATCTCACCAGATCGAATAAAACAAGAACTCTCTTCAAGGTTTGGCATAAGTGGCATAGTGGAGAAAAACTCCAGAAATGGTTGAATTATTTAGAGAATTTTTAAATGATTTGATCGTTTATGATTATATTCTCTTTGGGTTGCTTTTACTATTTTTTCTTATTTGTATAGTTTTTGTAGTTCTTTTGAGAAAAAAAGTTTTTCTCTCCTCAAGTATTTTTATACTATCTTTTGGTGTGTTGCTAGGCGGCTCTACTTTTGGTTATGGTGCGTTGCATAAGTATTTGTATGCACACACCTTAGAGATAAAAGAGTCTAAAAAGCTAGTATATTCACCAGCAGTTGTAGTGCGAACTACACTTACAAACAATTCAAAAAGAGATTTTTCAAAGTGCAAAATTATAGTTGTATTGCATAAAAAACATAAGTATGAGTTTTTAGATGAGCTGTATAAACTAAAACCAATCGCGAAAATGACGATCATAGAGCAAGATATAGATATAAATAGCTCAAGAGATACAAAGTTTTTGATAACTCCATTTGAGTATAGTGGAGATTTCGGTGTAGAAGCTAGAGCGAAATGTAGGTAGATATGACACTAAATATTTGGCACTATATTTTTTTCGTGATACTTATAATCATTTTTTTTGCCGCAACTTTTGTAGCTTATAGGTTAAAAAAACATATGCCATCTATTATGGTGACAAATGTTGTATTTTTGATTATGGGATCTATTTTGACTCTCTATTTTGTCGATAGCACAACCAAAAAAGCTAAGATATTAAACCTAAAATCAAAGCGAATGTTCAATACCGAGCAGATTGTTTTTAGTGGTGTTGTCCAAAATAGCGGAAAATATAAAATAGGTAGCATTGAGCTTGAAGTGAAGCTCTTAAACAAGGGGCAATTTACCACCGATACAAAAGCAGGAGAGGTTTTTAAAACAGACAGTTTTTTTGGCTCACTAATAAGAAGCGACCCATTAATTGCTCCAAAACCACAACACATAACCCAAAAGTTCATTATAGCAAAAGATTTAGAAGCTGGTAACATTAAGCATTTTAATATCTATATGCCTTACCCGCCATATTTTAGCGATGCTTTACAATACTTTGAGCTTAGAGCTCATTAATATTTTAGGTTATATTTTTTCAAAGCTTTGTTGATGTTTTTTATCTGAGTGTTTTTATCACTACACCAGCTAGGAGCAAGAAGGGTGTCATTATCTATCCCAGCGGTGAGTCTTTGGATGGATATATTTTTTGGTTTTAAAAGTAGTGCCTCGCTTAAAACTTCCAGATACTCCTCTTGAGTAATTGGGCTAAACTCACCCCTACTAAACTCATTTGCCAAAGCAGTTCTCTTAACTACATAAAGCGGGTGGTATTTTATGGAATCCACTCCCCAATCATAAGCTTTTTTAGCTGTTTGAAGCATCATCTCTTTTGTCTCATCAGGAAGTCCAAATATAAGATGTCCACAAACATTTAGTCCAGCTTTTTTTGCTTTTTTTATAAGATCTTCTACACTTTTGCTATCGTGTCCGCGGTTGATTTTTTGCAGTGTTTCATCAAAAACACTCTGTATGCCAAACTCTATCCAGATCTCTTTTGTTTTGCTTAGATTTGCTAGATACTCAAGTGTCTCATCGCTTACACAATCGCTTCTAGTTCCTATGCTAAGCCCAATAACATCATCAAAACTAAGAGCCTCCTCATAGAGAGCCCTTAGGGTTTCTAGGGGAGCATATGTGTTTGTAAATGATTGAAAATATACTAAAAACTTCTCTGTGCCATACTTTTGTTTTTGTATTTTGCTAATGGCATCAAACTGAAATCTAAGCTGTTCTAGTTGGTTTTTAAGGTATGGGTTTGAGGTTGAAGATAGGTTAAGATAAAATCCCTTTAGTTCTTGAGTTTTGCCACTACTTGCACTAAAAGACTCATTTTCGCAAAAAGTGCAACCACCTTTTGCTACGGTGCCATCTATATTTGGGCAGGTGAAACCAGAGATGTTTATACCAACTTTATGAACTTTTGCGGCAAATTTTTCTCTTAAGTACTCACCAAATGTGTATAGCTGTTGCATCATATAACATATTTTCCGCTAAAACATGCCGTACAGTAATTTTGTCCATCTGAGTTTACACTCGCATTTAGTGCATTTTCATCTAAAAATGCTAGTGAATCAGCCTCTATAAATCTACATATATCATCAATGCTCATATTTGCAGCTATTAGTTTGTTTTTATCGGGCGTATCTATACCATAGTAGCATGGATCTGTTGTGGGTGGTGATGAGATTCGCATATGAACCTCTGCCGCACCGGCCTCTTTAAGCATTCTAACAATGCGTTTTGATGTTGTTCCGCGAACGATTGAGTCATCTATAACAATGAGTTTTTTGCCCCTTATAGTCTCATTCATCGGCGAGAGTTTCATTTTCACTTTTAGATCTCTTAGGCTTTGAGTTGGCTCTATAAAAGTTCTTCCAACATAGTGGTTTCGCATGATTCCCATCTCATAAGGTATGCCACTAGCTTGAGCATAACCAATGGCTGCTGGAACCCCGCTATCTGGAACTGGAACAACCATGTCGGCTTCAACAGGTTTTATCTTTGCCAACTCCATTCCCATCTTTTTTCTAACGCTATAAGCACTTTGTCCAAAGACTATGGAGTCTGGCCTAGCAAAATATACATACTCAAATATACAGTGTTTTGGAGTTGGCTCAAAAACCTTTACACTTTGTGGCTCTTTTGTACCATCAAAGATGAGAAGCTCACCTGGTTCAACATCACGGATAAACTTTGCACCAACTAGATCAAATGCACATGTCTCACTTGCAACGATGTAGCCACCATTAGATAATCTTCCAAGACTAAGTGGCCTAAAACCAAACCTATCACGCATAGCAAACATTTTTGTCCTACTTAAAAATAGTAGTGAGTAAGCACCTTCTGTTTTTTCTAGTGCATCTATGACTCTATTTAAAAGTCTTCTTTTTTCGCTTTTAGCTATGAGGTGGATTAGGTTTTCGGTGTCCATAAATGTTTGAAATATGGCACCTTTGTCTATAAGAGCATCTCTAACCTCTTTCGCATTTGTAAAGTTACCATTATGAACTATCGCCATTTCGCCTAGATCATATCTTGCAAAAACAGGTTGTGCATCTAAAATGGAGTCATCACCAGCAGTTCCATAGCGGGTGTGTCCTATGGCACTTGAGCCTTTGAGTGTTTGTAGGTTTTTCTCATCAAAAACACTTAAAACTAAACCACGATCTTTGATGGTATATAGTTTCTTTCCATCTGATGAGCTAATCCCAGCGGCCTCTTGCCCACGATGTTGGAGTGCATGGAGTGATAGATAGGCTAGTTTTGAAGCCTCCTCATTTCCATAGATTCCAACAACGGCACACTTTTCATTGAGTTTATCTAGCACCTATATCTCCTGCTAAAAAAGTTGTAAAATTATACAAAAAAAGACTTTTAATTTTCTGTATCGACACAATCACTTATGGAGTATAAATTAGCATCCTGTGAGATTAACCACTCAGCAGCTCTAATGGCTCCTTGACTAAAAGTATTTCTTGAAGTTGCGGTGTGATTTAGCTCTAAAAACTCTCCATCAGCATAAAAACCAACAGTGTGACGACCAACAATATCGCCACCCCTAAGAGCCATAACACCTATCTCATCTTCACTTCTAGCACCAATGTCGCCATCTCTCCCACTCACTCTAACACTATTTAGATCAAGCCCTCTAGCTTTTGCAACATTTGTAGCTAGTGTTAGTGCGGTGCCACTTGGCGAATCTTTTTTGTGCCTATGGTGCATCTCTAATATCTCTATGTTGAAGCCCTTAAGTGTAGCGGATGCTTGATAAACTAGCTTATTTAGCAGTGCAACTCCTAGTGACATATTTGTAGCATACAGCACAGGCATAAGTTTTGAAGCCTCTTTTAGCAAATTTTGCTGATGCTCATTTAGCCCAGTTGTGCCAATAACTAGCGGTTTTGGGTTTTTGATGGCAGCTTCAAGTAGGGCTTCACAAGCATTTGGAAGTGAAAAGTCTAT
>JACDJC010003797.1_pt1 | contig 10684 bp, 10 predicted proteins | sample 7454191 | NCBI WGS metagenome assembly JACDJC01 (sample SAMN14253291, study PRJNA609438) | sludge metagenome | isolation source: sludge after 25d culture with pyrite and EDTA | collected 2018-12-20
CTTCTTCATAATTCTGAATTTTAGCAGATAAAATAAATCTTGCCTTATAAATATCTCTTGCTTTCAGGATTTCGCTATCCACATTGATACCCACATTTCGTATGCTTGCTAATGGGTATCGAAAAAGGCGTGCCAAAGCCAAAATACAAAGAGTATAAACAGAGTTACACAGCTTGTAATCATCGGTTTGTGAATAACTATCAATGTGCTTCACGTTTGTAAATTAATGAGGGTGTGGCATTATTTCCACGGTTTGTGGATAGAGTGTGGTGAGGAGATGAAATTGAGCCAATGGCCCGATTCCTTGTAATAGCTTATCTTTGCATGAAAAGAGTAGTTGAGTTATGGAAAAGTTTAAAATTTTATTTGTGTGCCTGGGTAATATTTGTCGGTCGCCCGGCGCCGAAGCAGTATTTGCAAAAATGATAAAAGATGAGGGTTTGGAACAATATGTGGAGGTCGATTCAGCAGGTATCAGCGCATATCATGAAGGAGGTCCTTCGGATGCCCGGATGCAGAAGCATTCGCTCAAACGGGGTTATCATCTTACCAGCATAAGCCGGCAGGTGGATGGAGAAATTGATTTCGACCGCTTTGATATGATTATCGGGATGGACGATGAAAATATAAACGATTTGAAGCGATTGGCGCCTACACAAAAACACCTTGATAAAATATTTAAGATGACAGATTTTTGTAATGATTGCAATTACAATGAGGTACCCGATCCCTATTATGGCGGTGAAGCCGGGTTTGAGCTGGTGCTCGATTTGCTGGAGGACGCCTCCGCAGGCCTGCTGGAGGAGGTAAAAACGAAGCTGGAAGCTTAAGCTTTCACCTTTGAGCTTTCAGCTTTGAGCTTTTACCTTTCAGCTTTCAGCTTCATCCTCATCCTCTCCGCCCCATGAACCTACAAGCTCTTGAAAAGATTATTGGAGAAAAGATAATCCGCGAACAATCGCTGGGTGGCGGAAGCATTGCCGATTCCAGAGTGATTACCACGGCTGATGGCAGACGTCTCTTTTTGAAGCAGGGATTTGCTAATGAAATGTTTCAGAAGGAAGCTGCCGGTTTGAAGGAGCTGGGGCGCTCTGGTGCCATTGCTGTGCCGGCGGTGATTGAGGCTGGTGCTGACTTTCTGTTGCTGCAGTGGATAGAAACGGGTGTTAAAAAAGACGGGTTTTTTGAGCGATTTGGTCGCCAACTGGCCCACATGCATCGCTTTACAGCCGATGAATATGGCTTCAAACATGACAATTACATTGGTTCAACCCCTCAGATAAACCTTTCAGAAGGAGAGGAGCGTCACAACTGGGCCCGCTTTTATTGGAACAAACGGTTGCTGTACCAGTTTCGGCTGTGTCAGAAAAACGGTTATGCCGATGACCAGTTCTCGGATTTGTTTGCCCGTCTTGAATTGGTTTACCCAGCGCTTTTGAAGGGAAGTGAAGAGCCACCCACTTTATTACATGGTGATTTGTGGGGCGGAAATTATCTGTGCAACAAAGCAGGTGAGCCTGTACTCATCGACCCGGCAGTTTATTATGGCCATCGTGAAGCTGATTTGGGAATGACCCGGCTATTTGGCGGTTTTACTCCGGAGTTTTACAAAGCTTACGAGGAGGAATTTCCTTTAAAACCCAACGCTAAAGGGCGGGAACCGCTTTATATTCTCTATCATGTATTAAATCACCTCAACCTTTTTGGAACGGGCTATTATGGCCAGGCAATTGAATTGATGCAGCAACTTGTAAAATAGGAGTCAGAAGCGATTAGGCAACAAATCCGCGGGTTTCAGCGACTATCAAAATGGATTCCACAATCTCCTCGTCGGTCATGGTGGCACAATTGTAAAAAGCGTCGAAATATTCCACATCTTCACGATCGCGCTCGAAGTAGTTACGAAATAATTTCCGCCGCCGGTCCATTTCATTCAGCTCTTTCTTTGCTTCCTGAAGCGTCATGCCGCAACTGTTGGCTATTACCTCTACACGCCAATCAAGAGGAGCCAATAGCTTTACGTGGAAAGACTTTTCGAAGTTTTTAGTGATGGCTTCACTGGCACGTCCCACAATAACTACATTTCCTTCTGCAGCAGCCGTGTATATAAATTTAGCGATGCTGTTTTTTATTTTCGCATCTCCCGGATAAAACTCATCGGAAAAGAAGAGAGCCAGATTTTCGAAAAATCCTTTTTGTTTGTACTCCGCGAGCTCCTTCATCAAGGGGGTGGAGAGTTTTAATTCACGGGCCGACTCTTCAATGATCTCTTTGCTAATCCATCGCCATTCCTTTAGATGTCCATGTCGAAGATTCTTTTCGGTGAATGTTTCTGCTACCCTTCGGGCAATTCTTCTTCCAGGGCAGCCGTAGTCTCTCGATATGGTAATAACCGGACCCGGTGAAGCAAAATCCTGATCGCGCGATTTTCTTCGCTCCGGCCGCTCCTGCATGTACTTTAGAAAAAGATTTTCCATTTAATATGTTTGGTCAAAATTATTTGGATTATGAGCGTTAGTGAATAATCTCCCGATTAAAATGCACCTGTCTGCCCGCAGGCAGAGGACAAGTTGTGAATTTGTGGCAATCTGGTTTCCATTCCATGAGAAAATTAGTGAAAAATGTTGAGAAAAAAAAGAGATTAGCCCTATTGGCACTATTAAGTTGGTCGAAGAGATGGTTTGTAGAGAGTAGGAGTGTTAGTTCTCAGGGCTTTACTATGCTGTTAGACAGTTGTAAATAAAAAAAGGGCAAATGTTTAATTTGCCCTTTCCCTTCAATCAGCAATTGCTAACTAAATACAAGTCTATGAAAAAAAATCTACAATGCAAATGTCGGAATTTTTTCAATTAACAATCCGCAATTTGAGTTAATTCACGTTAAACATTTGAGTGCTTATGAAAAGCTGATTCTATTTTTTTGGAGAATAAAAAAAGGATGGAATTCACATTCCACCCTCTCCCTTTAATTAGCGTTGCTAACTATATCCAAATCTATGAAAGAAAATCTGTTGCAAATATAGGCTCTATTCAGACAAAAAGCTCCTAATTTAAGTTAAGAGTGATTAAATGTTGAACTTATCCTAATAATTGCTTTTAACAGTTCAAATGTCTCATACCAGAGCCTTGTAATCACATGTTTTTTTGTAAGGATTCTGATTTCAATACCAAAAGAGATTAGACGGTTGAAAAATAGCTACATTTGCTCCCATACAGCCAAAAGGAATGTTGTGGTCATATTGAAAGTGTCATATTATAGGGATAATGGCGAAGCATTTTTGCCGGAAACATTGCTATTCTGCAATCTATAGAATCATTAAACTACAAATCATTTTCTCATGAAAAAAAACAATCAACTGTTTCCACTGATAATTGTGGGCATCATGTTCTTTGCCATCGGCTTTGCCCTTGGTATTAACAGTTATCTTGTTCCGCTGTTGAATAAGGCACTGGGAATTAGTTCCGGCGAATCCTATCTGGTTATCGCAGCTACTTTTTCTGCATTTCTTATTTTTAGCTATCCTGCATCCAGGGTTATTGCCCGGATTGGATACAAAAATACCATGGCGCTTTCGTTCTTAATGTTTGCAGTAGGCTTTTATCTGTTTATTCCTTCTGCCAAAAACGAGAGCCTGCCACTTTTTTTGCTGGCTTCCTTTATCAGCGGTATGGGAAATGCTTTTCTTCAGGCATCAGTGAACCCTTACATCACCATTTTAGGGCCCATCGAAAGTGCCGCCAAGCGCATGAGCATCATGGGAATTGCCAATAAACTGGCCTGGCCTATTTCGCCTGTTTTCCTGGCCTTTGTGATTGGCAAGAAGGTAGATGATGTAATACTGACCGATATTAACCTGCCTTTTTATATCATCATTGGTACTTTTATCATTCTTGGTTTATTGGCTTACTTTTCATCGTTGCCCGAGGTTAAAGCTGTTGGTGAGGATGAAGATAGTGCTGCCGATTGTCCTTATGCCGCCAACAAGACTTCAATCTGGCAGTTTCCCCATCTCATTTTAGGCAGTATCACTCTGTTTTTATATGTAGGTGTGGAAACTATATCGCTCGGTACCCTGGTGGATTATGCCGTAAGTCTTGGTTTGCCCGATGCCGACCTGTATGCCTGGATAGCTCCCGTGGGGATGACCATTGGATATATTTGTGGTGTAATTCTTATACCCAAATATTTAAGTCAGTCTAACGCATTGCTTATAAGCGCAATTGTGGCTATTTTTGGCTCCCTGGCAGTGGTACTTACGCCAGCTGCTCTATCCATCTGGTTTATCTCCCTTATGGCATTGGGCTGTTCTTTAATGTGGCCCGCTCTGTGGCCCCTGGCAATGGCCGATTTGGGCAGGTTTACCAAAACCGGTTCATCTCTTTTGGTCACTGCCATTGTGGGAGGTGCTGTTCTACCAACTATTTTTGGTTTTATGAAGGACGCTTATGGTGCTCAGAATGCCTATTGGGTAACCGTTCCAGGCTTCTTGTTCATACTTTACTACGCTTTGTGGGGACATAAAATACGGGTGAGTTCCAATTAATGTCTTTTAAAATAGTTACTACCTTAAAGAAAATAAAAAGCCGCTCCATACAGGGGCGGCTTTTACGTTACTTACAAACAGGTTTCAAATAAGATAACCCTATAGATGCCTGAGGCTTTAGAGCGTTGTTTCAGCCGTGTCGGCTCTTTTGGTAACTTTACTGCCAATAAGGCCATAAAACAGCAGGTAGCTCAGTCCTGCAACAATTACCCAGTAACTAACCTGATAGTTGGCAATATCGGCAATCCAACCTTGTATGGCGGGAAGAATGCCTCCTCCGGCAACCAATACCATGAAAATGCCGGATGCCGCAGCCAGGTATTTACCCAAGCCTTCCACAGCCAGATTAAAGATGCTTCCCCACATGATAGAGGTGCACAGTCCAACCAAAGCGATGAAGAAAAATTTGATGGGCACGGGTATTAATCCAAATTGTAACGATCCCGCTACCACATTAAAGGTGGGCATAGAGAACAATGTTGCTTCGGACCAGAATATGGAGAGTAGAATAAGTAGTAACCCGAAAAAGGATGCAGAGCTTAGCATCTTCTTACTGGAGATTTTATCCCCAAAGGTAGCACCCAATAAGCGGCCCACCAACATAAGCAACCAATAAAAACCTACTACGCCTCCTGCTATTCCGGCGCCAATGCCCAGGCCGGGGGTATCTCTGCCTTCAACTATTCTATGGGCCGTTTCAATGGCCGTTTCACCAACTACTTGTGGTTTATAGGCCCGGTTTTCAATGTTTAACTGGTCCTCGGCTGTCAACCGATCCAGATAGGCCGCATCGGTGTGTTGCTTTTCGTGTTCTTTAATAATAGACTCAGCCTGACTTACAGTTGGCGTGGTCATATATAAATTCGCGATTCCGGGTGTCCCTACTTCAACCCCTACATAAACAAATATTGCTACCGCTCCTAAAACAAAATGACGAAATTTTAATGCTCCCGACATCAGGCTGCCCAGAGGTTCTTTTGGCTGGTCGGCATGTGGCTCAGGAATTGAGGTTATCAGCAAAATAAAAAATACCAGTGCAAAAACCCCCATGGCGATATACATAATGGGGAAAACACTGGTGATTCTTGCTTTTGTGGCTTCTCCAATCAGGATGCCAACAAAAACAGGTGTGAAAGTAGCCATTAACGAATTAAATGAACCGCCCACCTGAATAAGTTGGTTCCCTTTGTTGCCACCTCCACCTAAGGTATTCAACATGGGGTTTACCACAATGTTTAACAAACACATGGAGAAACCGGCAATGAATGCACCCAGCAAATAGACTGAAAAACTCTCGGCATATCCCGAAAGATATTGAATCCCAACCCCTACAAATCCCACCGCTATGGCGATAAGGGCAGTTTTTTTGTAGCCGACTCTTGTAAGAAGAATCCCTCCCGGAATACCCATTACGGCATAGGCAATAAAGTTCGCCAGGTTCCCCAACATTCCCAGGGAGTTGGAAACATTGAATTGATTTTTCAAAACAATCCCCATGGGTGCTGCCAGGTTCGTAATGAATGAGATCATACCAAAGAGTAAGATCATCATAATAATTGGCACCACGTAACTCTTGTTTTTGTTCATAATTCTGAATTTAAGGTTTAATCATTAGTCGCTCATTGATTGACGAAAATTTTTGCCAATTTAAGAAAATATCTAAATGGATCCTTCGAGTCGCCTGTTTTTTTGCCAAATTAAAACAGATTATGCCGTTTCCGCTTCAAAGTTTCTCGAAACGAGTTTAAAATTATTACTTTTACCTACACCATTTGCCCCTATGTCCAAAATTTTCAGAATATGAAGCGAACTCCGATAAACCGGGATCGTTTTGTAAAGTAATTATCTCAGGATTGAAAAAGATTGAGGAGAAACAACAAGGTTAAAGGAAAAAGATTAAGGATTAAGAGATTAAGGATTACTGAACAGATTCCCGGATACCTTTTACCTTTCATCTCCCTAATCTATAATCTTTAATCCCTAATCTTTTTTCACCTTTTGGCCCCTGAGCTTGTCGAAGGGTACTTTTCACCTTTTACCTTTCACTTTTTACCGTTTACCGTTTACCGTTCACCTCTTTAATCCTTAATCCTTTTTTTTGTGTCGTCCGACTAATTTTTAAAATATGAGGCTAAGTATTTTTTATTCTTTACAGACATTACTGTTAATAAGCATCATTCCGGCAGCATTGGGAGTAGCCAATCCTGCATTCGCAGCCCATCCAGCTGTTCTAAGCCAGCAGGATTCAACGGCCTCCATCAACACTATCAACACCATCAACAGCAACTTTGTGCTTCATGTAAAAAGACGAACAGAGTCCATTGTTCTCGATGGCGTGCTTGACGAAGAAGATTGGAAACAGGCACAAAAGGCCACCGACTTCTTCATGGTACTTCCTTACGACACAGGCCCCTCGGTTGCCAAATCGGAAATAATGATGACCTACGATGACAAGGCTTTTTATCTGGCTCTGGTGTTTCATGACACCATTCCCGGAAAGCGGCCCGTGGAATCGCTTCGCCGTGATTTTGTGTTTGGAAACAACGATAATTTTCTTCTGTTTCTGGATACCTACAACGACCAAACCACCGGATATTCCTTTGGCGTGAACGCAGCCGGTGCTAAATGGGATGGCACCATGAGCGACGGCAGTGCTGTTAATCTGATGTGGGATTGCAAGTGGCAGTCGAAAACCAGGAATTATGACGACCGGTGGATTACGGAGATGCGCATTCCCTTTAGCTCCATCCGGTACCGGAGTGACGTGGATCACTGGAATGTGCAGTTTTCGAGACTTGATCTTAAGCTGAATGAGAAATCGGCCTGGGCTCCCGTCCCCAGGCAGTTTGCTACGGCCTCTCTGGCTTATGCCGGTGTGTTGAAATGGGACGACCCTCCGCCCAAATCCGGTCTTCAGTATTCATTAATTCCTTATGTTTTTAGTAGTGTGTCGCGCGATTTTGAGGCCGATACCGATACGCGATACCGTAATGATTTTGGGATAGATGCCAAGTTGGGGCTCTCCTCATCGCTAAACCTGGATATCACCTACAATCCTGATTTTTCGCAAGCCGAAGTGGATGATCAGGTTACCAATCTCGACCGCTTTGAGCTTTTTTACCCTGAGAAGCGCCAGTTTTTTCTCGAAAACAGTGACCTGTTTGCCAATTACGGCTCCGATCATATTCGTCCCTTCTTTTCGCGACGCATTGGGTTGGATGCCCCGGTATTAGCCGGAGCCCGACTGAGCGGGAAGGTTGGTAAAGATTGGCGGTTGGGGGTGATGGATATGCAAACCGAAAAGAACGGTGATTTACCGGCTCGTAACTTTTTTGTAGCCTCGATGCAAAAAAAGGTTTTTTCACGGTCGAATATTGGGGCTATTTTCGTGAACCAACAAAGTTTGAACGCTCCGTCGGAATTTATCGGAAACGACTACAATCGGGTTGTAGGTCTTGAATATAACCTGGCCAGTCCAAATAATTACTGGACAGGTGATTTTTTCGGGTTGCGCTCATTCACGCCCGGTGTAAACTCAGGAAATCAGGTTGCCCAGGGAGTTCAGGTCAATTATTCGCGCAAGCAATATGAGTTTGGAATCATCGAAAACTATGTGGGCAAAGACTTCAATGCCGAGACAGGCTACGTGCCTCGGATAGATTATCTGAGACTGAATCCCAGAGCAACTATCCGGTTTTACCCCGAAGCCGGAAAGGTGGAGTATCATGGTTTTTTCACAGAACTGGATACACACTTCCGGCCCGATGATATGGAATTAACAGATCGTGAAGTGAGTTTTGATTATTTCTTCCAGTTTCGCAATCGCAGTCACCTGGAGTTGGAGACCAACGCATGGTATATCAGGCTTCGGAATGATTTTGACCCTACCAATCAAGGGAACCATTTCCTGAGTGATGGCAGCAGTTACAACTGGTTCGACGCTACCCTGAAGTACCAATCTGATAACCGGAAAAGTTTTAAATATGAGCTGGTGGCTGGTTATGGAGGATTTTTCAACGGTGAACGCTGGCATGCCGGGGGACAACTGAACTATCGCTTCCAGCCCTATGGTTATGTCTCGATGGTATTCAGTTACAACGATTTAATACTTCCTGCCCCATGGGGAAGAACCGATTACTGGCTGGCCGGACCCAAGGTGGACATCACCTTTACCGATAAATTATTCCTGACTACCTATGTTCAGTACAACGAACAAATCGATAACATAAACCTGAATGCACGATTTCAATGGAGGTATAAGCCTGTTTCAGACATTTTTCTGGTATATGCCGATAACTACTTTCCCAATGGGATGAATGTTAAGAACAGAGCATTGGTATTTAAAATGTCCTATTGGTTCAATTAGCAGAGAAAATTCACGAATCTTTTCTGTAGTGCGACCGTGAAATCAGGTAGAAAACCAGAAGTGCTATTCCTCCAAACAGCAGAATCATTGAGATGTAAGCTACTGTTTCGGTCATGGCTCCGCTTGTGGCCAACAGGTCACCCACAATGAATCCAAGGGCCAGTCCCACAAAGAGAATGCCGTATTTAAGAGGGCTCAGCCAACTGCTTTTCTCCCTTTCATTAAAAATGGAGGCGTCTTTGCCCGAAGCAATAAGGGCAGTTCTTTCAATTCTTTTATTACGATAGTAGGTTACTATCGCCACTATCCCGAATATCATTCCAAAGAATGCCACCGGTACAATAATCTCTACGTTCATGGCTTTAAGTTTTAATAGTTTGTCCGTTGGACGCCTCTTTTTTCCATTCGGTTACAAAATTCGAAAAAAATATTTGTGCACTGGTCATACTCTTCTTAATCTGATTAATTCAAGAGTTTTAGTGATAAGATGGTCAAATATCAAAAAATAGTTCGACATCGTAATAGAAAATTTATAAATTAATCAGATTAAATTGTATATAGAATATTTGTAACCATTTCATGGCTTCTGGCGTCATAACAAAAGAATGAAAATACCGGATGATAAACATATTCTGAATCAGATACGGAAAGGTGATGTTTCTGCTTTTTCGATCCTGATAGGCCGTTACCGTCACATGGTTTATACTCTGGCTTTTCAACTGTTGAAAAACCATGAAGATGCCGAAGAGGTGGCCCAGGATGCATTTTTTAAAGCCTATAAAGGCTTGTCGAAGTTTGAAGGACGTTCTTCATTTTCCACCTGGATTTATCGCATCACCTATCACGAGTCGATATCCAGGTTACGAAAACACAAGCATGAGCAGGTGAGCTTTGAGGAGGAACAAATCAGCAGACAGCCCTTTCATTTTGATGAACAGGAATTTAGGAAATTGGAGGCCGATGACCGAAAGCATTTTTTAAATGAAGCATTGACTCGCATTAAAAGTGAAGAGGCTGCCGTGCTCACCCTTTTTTATTTTGATGAATTAAGTGTGGATGAGATAGCCGAAGTGACCGGATTTTCCGCTTCCAACGTTAAGGTAAAGTTACACAGGGGGCGCCATAGTTTGTTGGCCGAGCTGCGTACATTACTTAAAGGAGAGGTTAACTCACTGTTATAAAAAAAGAACAAATGAAACATTATCAGAATAATACACAGGAAGACCAGTTTATAAATAGACTCATCAAAGAATCTTTCGTTCAGGAAAAACCACCGGAAAATTTTAACCGGATATTGATGGATCGGGTTATGTACGATTGGGTTTCCAGTGCGGGTTATCAGGCATCACTTATCGATAAACGCAACAATTGGTGGATTGTGCCGGGCGTAGTATTGATGCTCTTGATAGGGTATATGATCGATATAGGTCGTCTTGGGGAACAGTACGTTAATAAAGACCTGTGGTTCAAGGGCTTCTCTGAACTGGGACTGCTGCTGTTTGGATGGATGGGGTCGATGCACTGGTTTATTCCTGCGTCAATTGCGGCGGTGGGGGCGGTATTGTTGTTCGACAGGCTGTTGCAGAAACTCTTCCGATTTTAGATGATTTTACCTGCGTTAATAGCTTTCCATTACAATAAATGATTATTTTTCACTATTGTCCGGTAAAAATATAATTTTAATGGGGTATCTAATCATCTCCCGTAAAGTTTTATCTTTACGAAATGAAATATCCGGCAGACCAAATGGAATTTGAAGAAATGTTTAAATCGGA
>JACDJC010003798.1_pt1 | contig 10682 bp, 13 predicted proteins | sample 7454191 | NCBI WGS metagenome assembly JACDJC01 (sample SAMN14253291, study PRJNA609438) | sludge metagenome | isolation source: sludge after 25d culture with pyrite and EDTA | collected 2018-12-20
GAGCCTGCTCAGCCGGGACGGGATCGCCTTCTTCTTCTCGTCCTTCGTCGACAACTTCGCCGGGTTCAGCGTCGTGGCCGTGGTGTTCATCGCCATGATCGGCGTCGGCGTGGCCGAGGCCGCCGGGCTGATGGGGGCGCTCATCCGCAAGCTGGTCGGGGTGGCGGGCGGTGGCTCCCTCACCTTCATCATCGTCCTGGTCGGTGGGCTCTCCAGCGTGGCGACCGATGCCGGCTACCTCATCCTGATCCCGTTGGCCGCCGCCGCGTTCTACTCGGTCGGGCGGAACCCCATCACCGGTCTGGCCGTCGCGTACGCGGGGGTGAGCGCCGGCTTCGCCGTGAACATCCTGCTCACCCCCCTCGACGGCCTGCTCACCGAGGTCACCAACGAGGCCATCGCCCTGGCCGACCCCAACCTGTCGATCGACCTGACCGCCAACCTCTGGTTCTCGATCGCCTCGACCGTCTTCGTGGCCGTCGTCATCACCCTGATCGCCCAGCGCATCACCGAGCCGGCCGTCGGGACCTATGACGGCACGCCCGACCTCGGCGACGAGGGCGAGCAGGAGATCCCCGAGGGCGAGGCCCGCGGCCTGCGCTTCGCCGGGCTCTTCACCCTCGCCGCCCTGGCCGTGATCACGCTGCTCTCGGTCCTGCCCGATGCCCCGCTGCGGAACCCCGAGACGGGTTCGATCTTCAACAACTCGCCGTTGATGAGCAGCCTCATCTTCATCATCACCCTGCTGTTCCTGGTGGCCGGCATCGGCTTCGGCATCGGGGCCAAGACCCTCACCTCCAGCACCGACGTCATCGCCGGGATCGAGAAGGCGTTCGCCGGGCTGGCCAGCCTGGTGTTCCTGCTCCTGCTGATCAGCCAGTTCATCGCCTACTTCAACTACTCGAACATGCCCACCGTGGTAGCGGTCAACATGGCCGATTTCCTGGAGAGCGCGGACGTCGGGGCCCTGCCGCTGCTGGTCGGGTTCATCTTCGTCATCGTCCTGCTGGACATCATCATCCCGGGCTCACTGCCCAAGTGGGCCATCTTCGCCCCCATCTTCATCCCGCTCTTCCTGCGCCTCGACGTGGCCCCCCAGACGGTGCTGGCCGCCTACCGGGTGGGCGACTCGCCGGCGAACGTCATCACCCCGCTCATGGTGTATCTGCCGTTCATCGTCATCGTCGCCCAGCGCTACCGCAAGGACGCCGGGGTGGGGACGATCATCTCCTTGATGATCCCCTACACCGCCATCGTGCTGGTCGCCTGGCTGGTGTTCTTCGCCGCATGGTTCCTGCTCGGGATCCCGATGGGCCCGGGTTACCCCGCTTCGTTCTGAGGCGCCGCGCCCCGCGCCCGCAGGTCGAGCAGGGTCCGCCGGAGCAGGCGCGAGAGGTACGACTGGCTGACGCCGATCCGGTCGGCGATCTCCTCCTGGCTGAGGTTCTCGTAGAAACGCAGGTGGAGGATCTCCCGCTCCCGTTCGGGCAGGCCGGCCAGCAGGTCCTCGACGAGCAGCCGGCCCTCGGTGTGCTCGTAGCCCGGGTCTCTGGTGCCGAGCTGGTCCGATGCGGTCCGGGTGCTCTCGTCCAGTGGGGCGTCGAGGCTGGCGGCCTGGTGGGCGGTGCCGGCCTCCAACGCCTCGAGCACCGACTCCTCGTCCACGGCGAGGCGGGCGGCCAGTTCGGGCAGGCGCGGACGCCGCCCCAACTCCTGGGTCAGCTCTTCGTCGACCCGGCGCAGGTCGAGGTGCAGCTCCTGCAGGGCGCGGGGCGGCCGCACCGACCAGGAGTGGTCCCGGAACTGCCGCTTCAGCTCGCCGTCGATCGACCGGCTGGCGAAGGTGGCGAAGGCCACGCCCCGGTCCGGGTCGAAGCGGTCGGCCGCCTTGACGAGGGCCAGGAGGGCGGTCTGCTCCAGGTCGTCGCGGCTGAGGCCCCGACCGGAGTAGCGGCGGGCGAAGTGGGAGGCCAGTCGGGCGTGGGCCTCGACGAGCTGGTCGCGGTCCGCGCGCTCGTCGCCGGCCGGGGTCACACCGGGTCCGGGGCGCCCTCGCCCGAGCCCGGCGTCGGGCCCTTGCGCAGGGAGAAGCCCCAGTGGCCGTCGACCGCCCCGAGGGTGTGGTGATCGGTGATGACCGCGAGCAGCTCCCGGGCGATGGGGTCCAGGTCGGGCCCGGGTCCGGGGGCCGGGTCACGGCGACCGTCGAGCACCACGTCGCCGGCGTCGACCCGGAGGCGGAGCTCGATGCGACCGACCACGCCGTCGTCCACCTCGTCGTCCACCTCGTCGTCCGCCGCGGGGCCGAGGAGGGCGCCACACAGCTCGGTCACCGCGACCCGGAGGTCCTCGATGTCCTCCAGGCCGAACCCCGCATCGGCGGCCACGCTGGAGACCGCCAGCCGGGCGATGCGCAGATTGGTCCGCCAGGCCGGGAAGGCCAGCAGGATGTCCTCGGCCGGATCGGGGAGGGCGTCGGGACCCGCAGTCATGACGTCGACTCGATCGTGAAGCGGCGGTCGAGCCCGGTCATCTCCAACAGGCGGAGGAACGTGGGGGAGACCCCGGCGAGGCGCAGGCTGGCCGGGTCCGCGCCGAGCGACCGGTGGGCCTCGACGAGCACGCGGAGCCCGGAGGAGTCGATGAAGCCCAGTTCGGTGACCTCGAGGCGGATGGCGGTGTCACCCTCGGCGATGCGTTCGTCGAGCGCGGCCTCCAGCAAGGGTGCGGTGTGGGGATCCAGCTCGCCGGCCAGGACCAGCGTCGACGGATCGTCGGCGGCCGGTTCGATCTGCAGGCGGGCGCCGAGGGACTCGCCGGACGAGGTCTCGGGGCTCATGGTTCCACCATCGGGGAGCGGTCCATGATCAGGTTCTACCCCGAACGGGGGAGTACAGACCTCCGACCCGGTCCATCGCGGGTCGTCTCGACCGCGACGGGGTAAGCGGGGGGTGTGATTCCGCGGGTACCGCCGGCCGACGAGCGACAGGGCCACGACCGCCGCATGTTCCCGTCCCGCACGGCGTCGGTCGCGGGAGCCCGACGGTGGGTCGGCGCCCGGCTCCCCGACATCGGTTCCGAGGCGCAGGACACGGTTGGCCTGCTCGTCTCGGAGTTGGCGGCCAACGCCGTCCAGCACGGTGGGACCCCGTTCACCGTCCAGGTCGACCGGTTCGACGACCGGGTCCGGGTCGCGGTCACCGACGAGGGCGGCGGTCGGCCGCAGTTGCGGGACCAGGATCCCCTGGCGGCGTCCGGCCGGGGCCTGCGCCTGGTGGACGGGTTGGCTGCGGCGTGGGGGATCACCGAGGTGTGGCCCTCGTCCACGACCGTCTGGTTCACGGTGCCCGCTCGATCCTGAGCTGGGACCTCAGTCGTCGGCGTCGGCCGCGAGGATCCCTTCCCGGAACGCATGGGCCACCGCGGCGCTCCGGTCGCCCACGCCGAGCTTCTGGTACAGGGACTTGAGATGGCTGCGGACCGTCTCCTCGCCCACGAACAGCGATTCGGCGACCTCCCGGGTGGACTGGCCCCGGCTGAGGCCCTCGAGCACCTCGCTCTCCCGGCGGGTCAGCCCCCGGGTGACGCCCGGCCAGAAGCTGTCGTCGGCCAGGCGGGCACCGCTGATGGCCACCCGACTGGCCAGGGCCGAGGCCACCACGGCCTCACCGGCGGCGAGGCGGGTCAGGGCGATGGCGACCTCGTCGGTCGGCGTGGTGTGGAGCAGGAACCCGAGGTAGCCCGCGCGCAGGGAGCGCAGCACGAACGGCTCGTCGCGACGGTGGGTGAGGGCGAGGTGGTGGCAGTGGGTCAGGCGGCCGGGAAGGCCGTCGGCGCGGGTCGGATCCGAAACCACGAGGTCGCCCGAGGCGGTGACCTTCGGGTCCTCGAGCACGCAGACCCGGTGGCCGGTCTCGGCGGCGACGGCGGCCAGACCCCGGAAGCCGACGGTCGGTTCGGGTTCGGACAACCACACGGCGGGGAGCATGGGAAGTGACCTACCCCGATCGGAGGGGGTCCAGAAGGTCGCGCCGGGGCGGCTACCCGGGTGCGTAGGGCCGGGAGGCGAACAGGTTGAGCCCGAGGTCCTCGGACAGGCGTCGGGTCAGGGCCTGGCCCCGAACGCTGTTGCCCGCCTCGTCGAGGGGCGGGGACCACGTGCCCAGGCCGCCCTTGCCCGGCGCGATGGTGACGATCCCGCCGCTGACCCCGCTCTTGCCGGGTAGGCCGGTCTCGTAGAGCCACTCCCCGGAGCGCTCGTAGAGCCCCGCGGTGGCCAACACCGCCAGGACCCGCCGACAGAGGTCGTCATCGACCACCCGGACCCCGGTCTGGGGATTGACGCCGCCGTCGGCCAGGGTGGCCCCCATCACCGCGAGGTCCCGGGCGGTGACCAGGACCGAGCACTGCATCGTGTAGACGTCGGTGGCGACGTCCGGGTCGAAGTACAGGCGCTCGTAGCTCTCGAGCAGGTGGGCGATGCCCTGGTTGCGGAGGTTGTTGGCGGCCTCCGACGCATAGACCCCCCGGTCCATCGTGAGGTCGCGCCCGGCGAAGGCGGACAGGCCCTCGAGCACGAACTGCCACTTCTCCAGGCCGGTGGCGCCGGGCACGAGGCTGGTCGTGGCGATGGCGCCGGCGTTGACCATGGGGTTCATGGTGCGGTCGGGGCCGAGCTCGATGGCCATGACGGAGTTGAACGGGAGCCCGGTGCTGTTGACGCCCAGCTTCTCCCGGGCCGCCTCGGGGCCGATGGCCTGGCACACCAACGCGAACACGAAGGGCTTGGACACGCTCTGGATGGAGAACTCGGTGGTGGTGTCGCCCACCTCGTAGAGGCCCCCGGCCGTCCCCGCGATGCAGGCGCCGAAGGCCTCCGGCGGCGCGGCGGCGAGGGCGGGGATGTAGTCGGCCACCGTCCCCTCGTCCAGGCCCCGGCAGGCGGCGTGGGCCGCTTTGAGGACGGCCTGGACGTGCTCGGGGTCGGGGAGCTGTCCGGTCGAGACGATCGGGTCGGGCCCGTCGGGGCTCACGGCTCGGCGCTCAGCTCCAGGACCTCGTCGCCCACGGTCAGGGTCAGCGCGTCGCCGTCGAGGACGATGTCCGGATCGGCCTCGAGGAAGCTCGCCACCCACTGGTCCTGGGCCATGAGCGGCTCCTCGCAGCCCATCATCGTGCTGGCCAGCGGCGAGGTCAGCCGCAACTGGCCCTCGGCCACCTCCACGCCGGCGTTCTGGGTGTTGCAGCCCGCGGCGGCGGAGATGCGCTCGTCCTCGAAGCTCAGGGTGATGGTGGTGTCCGCCACGATCTCGTAGCCCTGCGCGCCGGTGGAGACGAAGCTGCGCCCGTCCAGGTCGGCGTAGGTGACCTCGGTCGCCGGGGCGCCGCCGCCGTCGTCGCCCGCGTCCACCGTGTCGGCGTCGTCGTCACCGCACGCGGCCAACACGAGGGCGAGCAGGAGCACCGGGACCACGAACCGTCGCATCCGCCGCAAGCTAGTGCGGGCCGGTCCTGTCGGCGGGCCGATGCCAGAACGACCGGACCCCGACGGGCGGCCCGATTCGGCCACACAGGGTGAGATCCGGGGGCTCGGGTGCCCCCGACGACGGTCGGCTCGACCCCACGCCCCCATCCCTGCCATCGGTTGGTCTGGCGGGTGTGCCAGTCCGGCCCCGACGACGGTCAGCCTGACCCCACGCCCCAGCGCTGCCTTCGGTTTCGGTGTCGTGGGGGGTCAGCGCCGGGACACGCGCCAGCTGGCGAGGCTGACGGCGGCGAGCAGCAGCGCCGTCACCAGGGAGGCCAGGCGGACGCCGTCGGTGAAGGCGGCGTCCGCGGCCGCGAGCAGGGCATCGCCGGCGGCTGTGCCCAGGTCGGCGGCCACGTCGTGGGCCCCGCCAAGGGTCTCCTGGGCGGCGGCCGGTGCCTCGGCCAGCTGGTTGCGGTAGACGGCCACCAGGATGCTGCCGAGGACGGCGGTGCCCAGGGCGACCCCGAGCTCGTTGGCGGTCTCGGACACCGAGGCTCCGGCCCCGGCCTTCTCCGGCGGGACCACGGTCATGATCCCGTCGATCGACACGGTGATGGCCGCGCACAACCCGGCTTCGAGCACCACGAGGGCGGCGATGACCCGCAGCAGCGAGCTGTCCACGCTGAGGCCGGTCAGGATCAGGAAGCCCGCCGCGCCGACGCCCAGGCCTGTCGTGATGACGGTGAAGGTGCCGACCCGGCGGGTCAGGGCCGGGGCGGTCATCGTGGCCAGGACCCCGGCGGCGGCTCCCGGCAGGAGCAGGAGCGCCGCGGTGGTGGGGGAGAGCCCGACCACCAGTTGCAGGTACTGGGTCACGAAGAACGTGGACCCCGCGAAGCCGAAGCACGTCAGCAGGTTGGCGGTGATGGCCACCCGGAACTTCGGCACCGCGAAGAGGCTCAGGTCGATCATCGGCATCGCCAGTCGGCGCTGGCGGCGAACGAAGGCCCAGCCGGCGAGGAGGCCCACCAGCACCGGGGGGACCACCGTGGAGGCCCAGCCCCGTTCGGCGACGGTCTTCATGCCGTAGACGAGAGGAAGCACCGCGGCCATGGAGAGGGCCGAGCTGGGGACGTCGAAGGGGGCGGGATCGGGATCGCGGGACTCGGGGATGACCAGGGGGCCGACCACGAGGAGCGCGACGGTCACCGGCACACCCACGAGGAAGACCGACCCCCACCAGAAGTGCTCCAACAGCAGGCCACCGATGACCGGACCGACCACGGCCCCGACCGAGAACATCGTCGCCCAGACGGCCACGGCGAACTGGCGACGCCGCTCGTCCATGAAGATGTTGCGGATCAGCGACAGGGTGGACGGCATGAGGGTCGCGCCGGCGACACCGAGGGCGGCCCGGGCCACGATCAGGGCGGTCGCGGTCGGGGCGAAGGCCGCGGCCACCGACGCCGCACTGAACCCGGCGGCCCCGTAGAGCAGCAGCCGCCGGCGCCCGACCCGGTCCCCGATGTTGCCCATGGTGATCAGCAGGCCGCTGAGGACGAAGGAGTAGACGTCGATGATCCACAGCAACTCGGCACTCGACGGCTGGAGGTCCTCGCTCAGCCGGGGGACGGCGAAGCCGAGGATGGTGGCGTCCATCGAGATGAGCAGGACCGGGAGGGTCAGCGCGATCAACGCCCGGTTCTCCTGGGCCCGGGTGAGGACGGCTGCCCCCTCCCCGGTGATCACCCCGTCGGTCACTCTCACCGCCTCCCCCCGTACACTGGCGCTGCGCTGAAGGGGAGTATCCCCGGCGCCGGAGCACTTGGTGCTGTGGCGTCACGTTCGTTTCGTCACCACGGTCCTGCGACCCGGGCGAGCGGCCCGTCCATCCCGACGGGTGGGAGAGACCTTCGGTAGACGGCCCACGTCTGTCCGAGGAGCCACCCGACCCATGCCCACCTTCCTGAGCCCGCTGCTTGCGGCCGGCTCGAGCACGAGCGAGAACTTCGCCAGCTTCGACGTCCCCCTGTGGGCCTGGGTGGCGCTGATCTCGGCGATCACCGCGATGCTCGTGGTCGACCTGCTGCTCGTGCACAAGACCGCGCACGTCATCAGCATCAAGGAAGCGGCCATCGAGTCGGCCATCTGGATCTCGATCGGGCTGGCCTTCGGGCTGGTGATGATCGTGTGGCACGGCGGTCAGGCCGGTGCGGAGTACTACGCCGGCTTCCTGATCGAGAAGAGCCTCTCGGTCGACAACGTGTTCGTCTGGGCGGTCATCTTCTCGTTCTTCGCCGTGCCCCGGCAGTACCAGTTCCGGGTCCTGTTCTGGGGCATCTTCGGCGCCCTGGTGCTGCGAGGGGTCTTCATCTTCGCCGGCGTGGCGCTCATCGAGAAGTTCGAGTGGATCCTGTACGTGTTCGGGCTCTTCCTCCTCTACACCGCGTGGAAGATCGCCACCCACGACGAGGACGAGGCGGTCGACTACAACAAGAACATCGCCATGCGGGCGGTCCGTCGCCTGGTGCCGACCACCGACAAGTACGACGGCCAGAAGCTGTTCACCATCGAGAACGCCAAGCGGGTCGCGACCCCGCTGTTCGCCGTCCTCGTGCTCATCGAGGCCACCGACGTGGTCTTCGCCGTGGACTCGGTGCCGGCCATCCTGGCGGTCAGCCGCGAGCCGTTCATCGTGTTCGCGTCCAACGCCTTCGCCATCCTCGGTCTGCGCTCGCTCTACTTCCTGCTCGGCGGGATGCAGGGCAAGTTCCGCTACCTGAACGTCGGTCTCGGGGTGATCCTGGCCTTCGTCGGGACCAAGATGCTGCTCATCGGCAAGCCCGTCGAGTACCACATGCCGATCCCGATCTCCCTCGGGGTCATCTTCGGGGTGCTGACCATCTCGATCGTCGCCTCGCTCCGCGCCGACAAGCGCGACATCGCCAACGGGGTCCTGCCCGAGCCCGGTGAGCCGGTTGACGCCGACAGCCTCGACGACCCCGGCGGCGTGGATCCCGAGCGCACCCCGTAACCCCGGAGCTCCCGCCGGGTGCGGCGACGACTCAGGCGGCCAGGCGGCGGCGGGCCTGCCAGGCCCCGAGCACGCCCACCGCGATGCCGAACGCGGCGCCGCCGAGGCCCCGGAGCTTCTGGTCACGGCTCATGTGCTCGTGCTGGCCGAGGCCGCCGATCAGGTCGGCCAGGTCGGCGCCGCCGCTGGCCAGGAACCAGCCCGGGGTCGCCGGTGAGCCGGTGAGGCCGGCCCGCAGGAGCATCCCACCGACCAGGGCGTCGCGGTAGCCCATCGACCGGAGCAGGAGCTGGGCCGTCGGGGTCTCGTCGGCCTCACCGCCCCAGAGGCGGTTGGCGGCCCGGGGGGCGACGAGGAACGAGACGCCGGAGGCCCCGCGGATGGCGCCGGCCCCGATGGCCAGCCAGTCACGTCGTGGTGTCACGCCGTGAAGTCTGGCCGACCGCCGGTGGCGGGTCGGACGGCGGGCCGCTCCGAGGGGGCGCAGCCCGCCGTCAGGGCTCAGGCAACGAGGGCGACCTCGTCTCGCAGCGGGCGGTCCGACTCGGTGTGGAAGTCGTGGACGACGGCGTGGCCCTTGGGGCACCCGACGACGGCTTCGGGACCGTGATCGGTGTTGCGGAACGACACGATGGCCGAGGTCCCGACGAGGTAGCGCTTCTGGCAGTGGTCACAGTGGATGGCGAACATGGATCAAATGTCGCGCCGTCGACCGTTTAGGACAAGCGACGATTCATGACGTATTCCGTCAAGTGTTGCTGATGAATGGGCCGACGCTCCACAGCTCGGGTCGAGGGCCAGGTGGTGATCGGCGATGGCCTGCAGCTCCTCGTGGACGGGTCGTCGATGCGTCGGGCCCACTCCGGATGGCGCAGGCGTCGACGGAGATCCCGCGTCATGGCTTCATGGCTTCATGGCACCCACTGTCGGGTCCGGGTCGAGGCCCCGAGGCACTCAACCAGGGCCGCACCCAGCAGCTCTGGCGGGTCGACGTGCGGGACGACGGGAACCGGCTCCTCGCCCACGGCGAGGTCCGTCTCCAGAACCTGGACCCGACGGCGGGCTGAACGCACCTACCCTGGCCGGGTCACGGCTCCGCTGAGGTCCCCCGACAGGAGCCCTCCGATGACCTTCGCCCCTGCTGCCGCGGTGCCGCCGCCTCCCGGCGCGCTGAGCGAGTCGCTGCTGCGGACCGAGGGCCTCACCCTCACCTATCCCGGCGGGACCACCGCCCTCCACGAGCTGGCCATGGACGTGCCCCGGGGCTCGGTCGGCCTCGTCGGGGCCAACGGCGCCGGCAAGACGACGCTCTTCCGGTTGATGCTGGGCCAGCTCCACCCCACGGCGGGGCGCCTCGAGGTGGTCGGGCGCCCCGTGGCCGACGACCCCGTCGGCATCCGTTCCCGCCTGGGGTACATGCCCGAGCACGACTGCCTCCCGAACGACCAGTCCGCGGCCGACCTGGTCGCCACCTTCGGGGAGCTGGCCGGGCTGCCCCCCGAGGCTGCTCGCCAACGGGCGTCGGACATGCTCGACCTCGTCGGCCTCGACGAGGCCCGGTTCCGCCCGGTCGGGGGCTTCTCCACCGGCATGCGCCAGCGAACGAAGTTGGCCCAGGCCCTGGTGGCCGACCCGGAGCTGGTGCTCCTGGACGAGCCCACCGCGGGCCTGGACCCCATGGGGCGGGAGGAGATGCTGGACCTGGTCGGCCGCCTGGCCTCCTTCGGCGTGTCGGTGCTGTTCGCCACGCACCTGCTCGACGACGTCCAGCGGGTCTGTGACCACGTCGTGATGATCGACGCCGGCCGCCTGGTCGTCGCCGGTCCCATCGAGGACCTGGTGGCCCGCACGGGGATGTTGCGGGTCGAGGTCGGCGGCCGCCCCGACGCCGTCGAGGTGTTCACCGCCGCGCTGGTCGCCGCCGGCCTGCGGGCGTCGGCCGTGGACGCCCACGTCATCGACATCGACACGGCCGAGCACGGCGAGGAGATCTTCGACACCGTCCGCGACCTCGTCGCGGCCGAGGGCCTCCGGCTCTACGCCCTCTCCAGCCGTCACCACTCCCTCGACGAGCTCTTCGTCCAGGAGGCCTCACGGTGAGCGCCCTGCCCGCGACCCCGCTCGGCGGGGCCGTCTACGACCGGGGCTACCGGCCCTACGACGGGGTCCGGGGTGGGC
>JACDJC010003799.1_pt1 | contig 10681 bp, 10 predicted proteins | sample 7454191 | NCBI WGS metagenome assembly JACDJC01 (sample SAMN14253291, study PRJNA609438) | sludge metagenome | isolation source: sludge after 25d culture with pyrite and EDTA | collected 2018-12-20
AGCGAGGGGTTCACCCGGCATGTCGGCCAACAGTCGCTGAAACTGACCAAAGGCCTTGCCGCCCACGTAGGCTTGTCTGGGGTTGGTGAGCTGGTCGTAGGAGCGGGCATCTTCGATGAAGAGAAACATACGCCAGTAGCGCCCTTCCTCATCCTTATAATAGCCTTTTCCGTGGTGCGTATCGATGGGGGTGAGCACCCGGCGGTTGATGTCTTTGGCGCCGGCCTCTTCCAGTTTGCCACGGATGTGCGAGGTGACCCGCTGAATGTTACGGGTAAGTCCTTCCACATCTTTAAATATTTGATGATTAATGATTTGAAGAAGATAGTTGGGGGCATCTGCTTCGCTGGTTTTCACCTTGTAGGTGGTGTTGATGAGTCCGGTGCCAAAGGGCTTGACTGAGGCAAACGTGCCCACGATGTTAAACTGGTCGACTATTGGCTTGATTGTTTGAGACATACAAATGAGGATATGGTTAATAAATGGGTGAACACAAATGTAATGATTTATTTTGATTTTAATGGGACCCCAACCCGGCAGTTGCCGGGGCCAACCTGCCCGCAGATGTTTTGAACCTGGAGCTTTTTTTTCCTTTCAGCTTTGAGCTTTCAGCTTTGAGCTTTGAGCTTTCAGCTTCCAGCTTCCAGCTTTCAGCTAATCCTTAATCCCTTTTCTTTAATCCTTTTCTTAATCCTTTTACCCTTTACCTTTCACCCTTTGAGCTTTGAGCTTTGCACTTATTGGGTTATGTGAGAAACATTGCTGCCGGTAGCGCGATAATGTCTGGAGTGATCTTTTTGATGGATAGGTCATTGCTTAGAATAAATGAGATTATCAAAGGTTTGTCCAGGATATCGCTTAAATTTTTTAAATTTCTGGCATCTGCCTTGCCGACATGAGATGTCATTTTTATCTCTATGGCAATATATCCAGTTTCAAATTCGATCAACAGGTCAACCTCCCGGCCATCAGATGTTCGTAAATGAAATAGGTCACCCTGAAAATCAAATTGTTTTGTTTGTTTAAGAATCTCTGAAAAGACCGCACTTTCATATTCACTTCCTGTCAAAGGACCTTTTTTGCGCAGGATAGCTTGTTGAATTCCCGGGTCAAGATAGTGTAGTTTTGGGCTTTTATTTAAACGCTTAAGATTGTTTTTGTGCCAGGGCTTCAGCAAAAGAGTTTAATAGCTTATCTCCAGACAATTTAAGAATCGTTGTGCTGTGTTTGACGATATGGCTTGTGGATGTTCAGGATACAAATTGAAAGAGGGTAAAAGTTCGGGTACTTTTAAATCATTACAATAGGTCTGGAAGAATGAATGCTTTGGTTCTTATTAAAAATCCTGTTTTTTAAGAATCTCGACTTCATAATTGGCGTAATATTTTAAATGGCATGTGTAAAATTACGCTAAAATTTTTATTTATACAATAGGAAAAACGTTTTTGCGGCAAACCGATTGATGGTCTGGCACTATTTGTTTTTTCCGGTTAATAACCACTTCCAGGCAGGCATATGATCGAATGAAGCATTGCTGAGACGATAGGGTCTCTCATCAGAGTAAGTGATAAGCATTCCACGTTTTAGGTTGTGAACTTCCATTGCTTCATTTAAACCGTTATATTCTCTTTCATAATTTGTTTCGTCTATTAAGTAGGCAACTTGTATGGCTTCAACAACTTTCAAACCTTCCTTTATTAAAAAGTCACATTCGTTTTTTCCGGCGTGATAATATACTTCCTTACCCCTCCGAAGCAACTCCAGGTAAATGATGTTTTCGAGAATGCGGCCTTTATTTTCGGAAAAACTGAATCCTAATCGGCTAATAAATGCCGGGTCAATGGCGTAAACCTTTTTAGGATTCATAATTTGCTTTTTAATCGAATAATCAAATTTCTTTAAATAGAAGAAAAGGTATGATCGCCCGTAATATTCAAGATAATCTTTTATGGAGCTGAGGCTTTTAATACCGGATATTTTTTGTAAAGTCGAATAAGAAAACAATTTGCCGGTATTGGAAGCAAAATACAAGGCAATCTCTTTTATCTCATTTACTTGTGTCAACTTATAACGTGATATGATGTCACGGTAAAGGATATCCTGGAAATAGCTATTAATCAATTCCAGGTCATTTTCCTTAACGACAAGTGGAAATCCTCCTATTTTAAAATAATGGTTAAAATTGCCCCGGAGCAGTGCTTTTTGTTCTGAAGATAGCCGGCTGAGATTATAATTGCTACCAATAAAGCGCAAATATTCGGAAAATGAAAACGGAAATAATTGTATGACTTTATTTCTGCCGGTGAGGCTTGTTGAAATTTCGGAACTTAATAATTTTGCATTCGAACCGGTGACGTATACTTTTATTCCTTTTTCATACATTCGGTTTACAAATCTTTCCCAATTGACCGCATTTTGAATCTCATCAAGAAATAAAACAGGCTCTTTTCCATATAGTTCCAGATGCAGATTATATAGTTGTTCAAGCAGCGAGGCTTCAGGAAAGATCCTTTCATCATCGAAGTTAAAATAACAATAATCATCTTCTTTCAGTTTCATTTGTTCCTTAATCAGGTACATCAGGGAAGACTTGCCACATCGTCTTACACCCGAAATAATGATGATTTGTCCGGAGATGATGTGTTTTTTGGTGTCAATATCTCTGGGCACAAGGTTCCTTTGTCGATCAAAAGTGTCTTTTTGATCAAACATTATTTCTTTGAGTCGTTCTTTGTTCATTTCTTAAAAGTATTCGTCTTCAATGAACAAATATAGACAAAATTGTTTGTTCTCAACAAATAAAACTCCAGAATTTGTTCAAAACTGTGTAAAAATTGATAAAACGCAAGGTGTGTTTCTTGTCGCTGCGCGATGGTTTTTTGCCACAGATTTCTTGGTGAAAAACCTAGTCCCGCATTCGCGGGAAGCGACACAGATTTTCACTGATTTTGCCCTTCGGGCGGGTTGCTTTGCGACGGTGGGCCATCGGCCGAACAAATCTGCGGATAAACTCTTTTGGGTCGTATGAATTTGAATGGGGTTGCGTGAGGAGGATATCCACGAATTTCGGGATAAAAATAAAACGCTGAACTTGTTATTTTATCGCTGAGAGCGCTGAGAGCGCAGAGATTTAGAGAACCCCCATTTGAGATTAGTGAATTATGTTTATGATGCAGTTCATGTAAAGTACCGGTGCCTGCTGCCTTCTTTTGCCCGCTTCCTGTTGCCTAATGCTTTTTTACCTTTTACTGTTTACCTTTTCCTCTTGAGCTTTCAGCTTTTTTTCTATTGCCTTTCCCTGCGCTACCCTCTGCCTACCCTGCCTACCGGCAGGCGGGCGGCAGGCAGGCAAACCCCAAGGGGGCCAGCCTGCACGCAGATATTCTGAACCTGGAGCCTCTTTGTTTTCCTTTTGCTCGTTAATCCTTTTTTCCTTTCTTAATTCCTACCTTTGTAACCCTCCCGATTAAAATGCGGGACAAGTATGACAGAAACCTCCAAAAAACGAATCCTGGTCTTTATTGACTGGTACCTGCCGGGGTACAGGGCGGGTGGACCGGTGCGCTCTATGGCTAACATGACGGAACATCTGGCGGATGTGTTCGACTTTTATATCGTAACACGCAATACCGAATATGGTGAGAACATGCCATATCCTAATGTGGAAGTGGATGCATGGAACGACTTTTCTTCCGGAGTGAAGGTGTGGTACGCTTCAAAGGGGCGTGCATCTCTCAAAACCTGGCGACGGTTAATTCGCGAAACAGCCTGCGATGTGGTGTATATCAATGGCATCTATTCGCTGCGCTTTTCGTTGATGCCCCTAATGGCGTCCCGAATCGTGAGGCACTCAAACGTGATTGTGGCGCCACGGGGTATGTTAGCCGGAAGTGCTATTGATGTAAAGCGGGGTAAAAAAGAGCTGTTCTTAAAAGCAGCACGCCGGGTTGGGCTCTTCAAAAAGGTGCACTGGCATGTGACCAATAAGGTTGAAGCCGCTCAGGTTTCCGCTGTTTTCAGCCCGACAGTTCAGATGACCGTTGCCTCTAACCTGCCGCGGAAAGAGGAGGCAGAATGGCGGAGTATCCAGAAAAAAAGAGGGGAGCTTCACCTCTGCTCAATGGCTCGCATTGCCCCGGAAAAGAATACGTTATACGCCATACAATGTATGCAGCAATTGAGCGGTAAGTTTCAGGTTACATTTGATTTGTATGGTCAGATTTACGACCAGGAGTATTGGGCAGACTGCCGGGAAATCATCTCTCAATTACCCGACGCTGTCAACGTCACTCACAAGGGATTTGTGAACCCTGAAAAAATCAGCGATACACTTAAAACGTACCATTTGCTTTTTTTGCCCAGTCGGGGAGAGAATTTCGGGCATGTTATACTGGAGAGTTTTATGGCGGGCCGGCCGGTACTCATCAGTGACCAAACACCGTGGCGAAATCTGGAAGCACAAAAGGCGGGTTGGGATTTGCCGTTGGATGATATGCCGCGATTCGTGGATGTGATACAGCGATTGGCAGAAATGAATCAGAAGGAGTATGATGAGTGGTGCATGGGTGCATGGGATGTGGGGAGAACAGTTTCCGGAGATGTGGAGTTGGTGGAGGTTTACAGGGGGATGTTTGGGGGGAAGCGGGTTTAAACGGTTTTTAATCACCTCCAGGTCTGCGAGGACCGTTTTTTTAAACGCCATTTAAATGCTGTCAGGTCTGTCTATAAACGCTCTATATAAACACCTAAAACGCTAAACGCTGTCAGGTCTGCGACGCTGACAGGTTTGATTTGGCTTGGTTTTGAAGTATTAAATTTAATGGAATGACGGAAGTAGTTGAAAGTATTACGCCAGGGCAATTATACCATATTTATAATCGTGGTGTTAACAGCTGTAATCTTTTTGAAGGGGAAGCTGACTACCTGCACTTTCTTGCTCTTTGCAAAAAAATTGTTGAACCTGTTGCTGATTTTTATGCCTGGGTTCTTATGCCCAATCATTTTCACTGGTTGGTTTATATAAAAGAGGGCATGGTTTATAAATATTCGAAGGGGGATATTGAAAGGGTAAATGTTGTAACACTTGATGATGCGGACAATCCTGAATGGGAAATCAATAAATGGGAGACTATTACTTTTCACCTTGCATTAAAGGAAAAGGGTGGCCCGTCATTCATGAATAACAAAGTGCCTAATCCCTCGAAACATTTTTCCCATCTGTTTAATGCTTATTCTAAATTTTTTAATACAAAGTACAAGCGTCATGGAGCCCTGTTTGAAAGACGATTTAAACGAAAAGTAGTAGATTCGGAACGGTATTTAAAGCAGGGCATTATTTATATTCACAACAATCCCAGGCACCACGGTTTTGTTTCGAATGCCATTGAATATCCCTGGAGTAGTTACAGCAATTATCTGGAGGAAAAAGATGAAACCATTAAAGATCAACTGGTTCGTTTATTTGGGAATAAAACGAATTTTAAAAATAGCCATCAACGGTTTAATAATGATATAGAGTGGGAGTAACCCGCCCCGTTTCCGCCGCCGTACCTACCTACCTACCTACCTACCTACCTGCCTACCTACCTACCTGTCAGCGTCGAAAGACCTGACAGCGTTAAGGTAGATTAAGACGGAGCGTTAAGGCGGATTAAGGTAGATTAAGACGGAGCGTTAAGGCGGATTAAGGTAGATTAAGACGGAGCGTTAAGGCGGATTAAGGTAGATTAAGACGGAGCATTAAGGCGGATAAAGGGGGGAATTGTATAGCCGGAAGGCGTTATGCGGGATGATTTAATGCTGCCAGCCTAGCGATTTAAAACGTTGCCTTTCAGCATTAAGGCAATTATCGTTGTCTTTTATGATTTCATCGTTTTTGTTTAAAATTAAGTAATAAATGCATTTCGGAACGGCGAGAAAAAAAAACTAAGCGGTACCGAATCAATAATTTTTTAAAACAGAACTATGTGTGGCATAAACGGAATCGTTTCCAAAACCATCGAAGATAAAGAGAACCGCATTGCCGCGATGAACCGGCGGCTTGCCCACCGGGGGCCCGACGACGAAGGAGTATGGCAGGAGGGAGCTGTTGCCTTTGGGCACAAGCGTTTGTCAATCATCGACCTCTCTATGGCGGGGCGTCAGCCCATGACATCGGCTTGTGGGCGGTATGTGATGGTCTTAAATGGTGAGATATACAACTTTGCTTCTCTCAAAAAGCAGTTCGACAATCGCTGGCGTTCACAAACCGACAGTGAGGTGGTGCTTGCCGCCTGGTCGAAGCTGGGCATAAAGGCTGTTGACTCTTTTAAGGGGATGTTTGCTTTTGCTGTATGGGACCGCCAGGAGGAGACCCTCACTCTGGTGCGCGACCGTATGGGTATCAAACCCTTGTATTGGTGCCACAATGAGAAAGGTTTCGCTTTTTCGTCGGAGGTACGTGCCTTGCTGGCTTCACAGGTGCCGGGTCGCGAGTTGGATGAGGATGCACTGGTGGATTATTTAAGATACCAAACCGTGCAGGCGCCCAATACCATTTTGAAAGATGTGCAGATGCTAATGCCCGGGACGTTCCTCACTTTTGATACCAGGCGCAATCAATGCACTGTAAATACCTGGTGGAGTCCTTTTTCGGTGGGGAGGAGGGCGGAGCCCGGCAGCTATCAGCAGGTAACCAGCGAAGTGCGCCGGCTCTTTTTCGAATCGGTGAAACGGCGGCTGGTCTCCGATGTGCCTTTCGGGGCGTTTTTGTCGGGTGGCATCGACTCCAGTGCCGTGGTGGGAGCTATGGCCAAAGTCTCCAACAACCGGGTGAACTCTTTTAACATCTCCTTTGCCGAAGATGATTTTTCCGAAGCACCCTTTGCACGCCATGTGGCGCAAATGCACAACACCCGGCACCATGAGATACACCTGAAACCGTCCGATTTCCTGGAACTGCTCCCGGATGCCCTGGCAGCCATGGATCACCCCAGTGGTGATGGCCCCAATACCTGGGTGGTCTCCAAGGTGACCAAAGAGGCCGGTATCACCATGGCACTCTCAGGTCTTGGCGGGGATGAGGTGTTTGGCGGGTATGCCATCTTTAACCGCATGGCATCGCTGGAGAAGTACCGATGGCTTTGGCAATTGCCGCACGGGCTGCGCGGCCTGGGTGGAAGAAGCCTGTCTGCGATAAAGCCGGGTGTAAGCTCTTCTAAAATAGAAGCTTTGTTAAAGATGTCCCGTTACGACTTTGCTGAAGCATTTGCCATTTCGCGACAGGCCCTGATGGACAATCAGTTGGCCGGCATTTTATCGCGGACTGCATTGCCCGAACATGCACCGGTACAATGGCTCCGGGAGGCCGGCCTTTCTGAAGAAGCCGGTGTGCTGACGCGCGTTTCGCTGGCCGAGATGACCACCTATATGCAAAATGTATTGCTCCGCGACAGCGACCAGATGAGCATGGCGCATGCGCTGGAGGTACGTGTTCCTTTTCTCGATCATGAGCTGGTGGAGTACGTGCTCTCCCTGCCTGATGACCTCAAGCAACCATTGACGCCTAAAAAGCTGCTGGTGGACAGCCTGCCCGACCTGTTGCCCGATTATATCGTTAACCGGCCTAAGATGGGTTTCGTTTTTCCCTGGCGCGACTGGCTGAAAGGGGAGATGCACGCCTATGCCGATGAGCGAATCCGGCGCATCGCCCAAAGACCGTGGTTTAATGAAAAAGGAGTGCTCGACTTGTGGGATCGTTTTTTGAAGGGAGATGCCTCGGTAACCTTTTCGCGGGTGTGGCCGCTGGTGGTGCTGGAGGAGTGGGGTAGGAGCCTCCCCTAACCCCTCCAAAGAGGGGGAATTAAAAGGCGTGTGGAAAATAGAATGAATGGATAATGGAAGATGGAGACACACAGTAGACAATGAAAAGCGGGAAGCGGGCAAAAATGAGAACAAAGCTGGTGATTTAAATGTCGATGGCTTTTTCCATTTGTTTCCATGAGAGGAAGTTGACTTTTGAGCTTTTAAAACTATTGGCTCCTCCATAAATTATCTGAAGAAATTTGAAGTCGGTCTCAGTTAATTTTTGCCAATATATTAAGTTGTCGGCAAAATGTTGATTCATTGTTTTGCCTGATTTTATCTCAAATAAATATTGTTGTCCTCCAACTTCATAGATCAAGTCAATTTCCTTTTTTGTTTTGCTCTGCCAAAAAAATAAATTGGGTTGTTTTCCATTATTCAATCTGTGTTTTATGAACTCATTGATAATGAAATTCTCAAAGAGCGCTCCTTTCAGATAATGGGTTCTGACTTGTATTAACTCTTCCAGACCAAGAAGAGAGCATGTCAGGCCGGTATCATAAAAATATAATTTCGGGGATTTTATAATGCGCTTATTAAAGTTTTTATGATAAGGATGCAGGAAATATATAATATAACTTGCTTCTAAGATGGAAAGCCACGCTTTGGCCGTATTGGGAGAGACGCCGGCATCGTTTGCTAAAGAGCTTATGTTTAGTATTTGGCCTGTTCCTCCTGCGCAAAGTTGCAAAAATGGACAAAAATGCAATTGAATTGCACTTTTGTCCATGTTTACAACTTTTTGAAGGGTAAAAGAGAAAAGGATTAGGGATTAATAGATAAGTTTCACAGCATTGGATACACTAAAATATCACAACATTGTTAGTTAATCCGAAACAAATGCTTACCTTCGGCGTTACTAATGTAGAAAGATAATAATGATTGTCTCATTTGGTTCGAAAGAAACTGAGAAGATTTGGAACGGAGAAAGAGTTAAAAAGCTTCCGTCTGAAATACAGCAGATTGGCAGACGAAAACTGAGGATGTTGAATAACTCTCAGTCAACAGGAGACTTAAAAATTCCACCATCGAATCGTCTCGAAAAGCTGTCAGGAACACTTAAGGGTTTTTATAGTATTAGAATCAATGACCAATGGAGAATAGTCTTTAAATGGGAAAATAATCAAGCTAAAGAGGTTGAAATTGTTGATTATCATAAATGAAAGGGGATAATATGGAAAGGTTAGAGAATGTACACCCAGGTGAAATTCTTAATGAAGAATTCCTGGTGCCTATGAATATTTCCGCTTATAGATTATCAAAGGACACGGAAATTCCACAGTCAAGAGTTTCCCAAATAATTAAGGGAAGAAGAAGTATAACAGCGGATACTGCACTTAGGATAAGCCTTTACTTTGGAACAAGCCCGAAATTTTGGTTGGGACTTCAGGACGATTATGACATAGAAAAAGAGAGTAAAGGAAAAAAGGAGATATTCAATCGAATTAGACGAATAAGAAAAGACACACCACAATTCGCGGTGTAAAGCATTGGTGGGGAGGTAGTTATTCGAGCTTTCAATCTCTCCTCAACCTTTTTGCAGATAAAACTCTACTTTCTCCGCCCACATATCTCGCGTATAACTCATTCCCAACCGGTGACTGTGACGCGCCATTTTTCGCAGCTCCTCATCGGTGAGTGACATCATCTTACGCAGGGCGGCTTTGAGGCTCTCCTTATCTTCGTTATTAAAGAAGTAGCCGTTTTTATCCTCTTCCAGAAAGCGTGTGGCGGCGCCAATGGCGGTGGAGCAGATCATGGGAAAGCCGGCGGCGGCCATCTCATGTGCTACCACCCCCCAGGGTTCAAAGCGGCTGGGAAGGATAAAGATGCCGGTCTCTTTGAGGTGTTTTTTTAATTCGTGCGGCTGCACAAATCCCAGATGTTTTATTTTGGGATGATGCGGACGCTGTTCGTACAGTTCGCCGGAGCCTGCACACCATAATTCCCACTCGTTGGGTTGCTCTTCCTGAAGCTCCAGGAAGGCCGGAAACAGGAGGTCCAGTCCTTTTTGATGAATGTAGCGGCCCAGGTAGATGAAACGCCGCGGAAAAGGAGTTGCCTCTGTGCGGTCTTTAGTCAGGGGGGCAAACAGGGGCACATCGGCGCAATAGAAGCCTTCCTGTATATGCGCCGGTTTGAATCCCAGCTTTAAGGCGTACTCCTTCTGCGGCGCGCCCGGCACCCAGGCATGTGAATAGGCCCGGTGCAGAAAGAGCGGCGCTGCCAGCCGCATGACCTGCTGTTTTAGGGTGCCGAACCAGTGGTTGTCCATGCCCATTACCGTGGGAATCTTTCCCTTGAAGCTGCGGCACACCCTGAGATAACCTTTGTCGACCCAGCCACTGGCTACGATCATATCGGGCCGGATGCGCCGGGCCAGCTTCACCAGTTCCTCAGCAGAATAGTCGCTTCGCTCGTAAACGGTTACCCCGTTGGGGAAATCGAACTGAAAGGGAGCTTCCTTGTTAACCGGCCAGCGTACGATGTGCACCGAGTGACCGCTCTTTACCAGCTCATTTACGCCCGCCAGAAAATAACTGGCCAACTCGGTGTAGAGGAAGAGGATGGAAGAGCCCCCTAAATTCTTTAAAGGGGGAGTTTGGGAGGGGTTGAAAGGGGTTGGCATGGGATATGAGTTTTGGGGTTGGATTTATAAGGTTTAGTTGTAGTAATCCTTCACACTTTTCTTTAACTGCTGGATAATTTGGTTTGATTTGTGCCACTGATTTCGGAGTTGTTTGTGCCACTAATTTCGGTCCAAAATGTGCCACTTCAGTGATGGGGATTGGCCAAAGAAACACAGTTCGTTTTGTGCCACTTTTCGTTTCGACTTGTG
>JACDJC010003800.1_pt1 | contig 10681 bp, 9 predicted proteins | sample 7454191 | NCBI WGS metagenome assembly JACDJC01 (sample SAMN14253291, study PRJNA609438) | sludge metagenome | isolation source: sludge after 25d culture with pyrite and EDTA | collected 2018-12-20
ATCTGCTGTTCGTGGGTGTATGCACGTTTTGCACAGTTGGTATCGTGTTGATGATTTAAATATAAACAGAATTTGATGTTGTGCTTGGCCTACATGGACTCAACTTGCCTGTTTACGTGATTCTATTTATTGTGGACTTTTTTCCTCTTTGGGATGTTGCGGTTTCGAGATTCAAAAAAGTTCAGTTGATCGAAGACGTAACAAAATCAATTCAAAAAGTTGAAAAAAATAGAATTAAACGTACTGAAAAACGTTTATGTTAAAGAATACGGTTTTATTACAAAAATTGTAATTGATCATCATTTATTTTGCTTTTTTTCAATTTCCTTGCATAAAGATTCCAATTGTGATCGCATAACCATCTCAAAAGTGACAGAGTCGCCGTTCAGTTGCCTTTTATAGGTGGCCATGCAACGCGACTGAATCAGATGTGTTATTGTCGTAAAAGAGAGACCACCAGTCAGCAAAAAACCATCTGTAATGACATGCGGTGGCCATTCATCAAATGTATCATAGTGAGCCGCCGGTTCACCGTTGAAGCACTGATGAGCCGTTGCTTTGAACTGCATTGCGATATTTTCCTTTTCGCCAAAATAAACAGTATTTCCAACAACAACAACCACGAGAATATCCCTTGGTTTGATTTGCTCATCCACTTCCAAAGAAAATAAATCTGGTTTTGAATTACGCGTGTTGCAAGAAACTGCACAATTCATGCTCATTTATTGTTCAATTTGTATAAAATTTTCAGACCACAAAAACATACATATCCGTTACTTTGGTGGCGCAATGGGCGTCGACGCACGAGAACGTGCAATTGCGTCTTCTAATGTTTGCGCCTTCACCATTGACATGTCTGAAAATGATCCAGGACGAAGTTTGAGCAGTTGTGAAAGAGTCTTGACGCCATATTTTGCACTTTGCAGCAGCGCCAAATCTCCTTCGACGTCACCATCGTCGCTTACCTCGTTTGCAATAAGCCAGTTTTTAAGTTCGTTTGCTCCATCATAGGCTTGAATGTTGTTGGTGACCTCTTTAGCAACTTTTGTGCCACGAAACTCGTCCCATTCACGTAAAACTGCAGTCAAATCCGGGTTTTGCAGTGTCTTGAGCAACGCCGAAAAATCATCAACAGACTGGTTTGCAAATTTGCTGTCAAGGCAAAGTTGAACGAGAATATCATACATGGGATTGTTTGCTTTTGTGTCTCTCCAAATACGATTGTATTCTCGAACAAATTTCTCGATATCTGGTGAGGTTAAAAGACCAAGATCGCCAAGCAAACGCTGCCAACTGCCATGTGTGTTTGCTGCTACACAAATTCTCGCAAGCCAATTGTCCTTTGCTTTGACAAACTTTTCGACAGTTAGAACTTGATTCTTCTTTGCCATCGCGGCAGCAAAAGGATTGTTTGAACCTGAAAATGACGTCATCGTTTCTTTGCTTTGATTGGAGGCAACTGCTTCGATCGGTGAAACGGGCTCTTCGGGCAAAATTTTTCCATCTTGGATCGCCTTGACATCTTTTTCAAAACCGAGTTTGATGGAAAGAGAGATATTTTTGAAATTGAACAACACTTGTGCAAAATCGCGACGAGTGCGTGGTGTCGATAACCACTTGCGAATGGCCATGTAAGTGCGGTTTGAATCTTTTTTCAAGGATAAGAAATCGCTCGAAGTGAGTTTAAGAGCATAACAGAATGCTTTGAATTCGTCATCCATAATCGTCCACTCTTCGATTGCTGCAGTCACGTTTGGTTGTTCAAAATAAGATTCCATTTCTTAAAGGATTTGTGGTCTGAAAATTTTTTCACACAAAAAAAATTCAAATGAGTCTTATTTTATCGGCAACTTCTTCTCTTGTATCATGGACATTTTCAACTGCAACATACATTCTTGTTGGAGGTGTTGTGTTTGCTGTTGTGAGTTTTGCAACGAAACCAAGTTTTGCATCGTTTGAGTCGTCTTTTGAAGCGATGCGAAAACTTGAAAACTCTACGACAAAACCTGTAAAGCGTCACGTTACAGACATGGTTTTATTTTTGGCCGTTCAGTCAGACATGGATGTTCAAGTGGAGGAAAAAGTTGTTAAAAACGTCGAAAGAATTGAAGAAAGAACGACAGTGATCACATCAATTGGGTTTTTTGGCAATTGGTATCACAGCAATGAATACTGGTCAAGAAGTAGTACGGAACATGTTAAAGTTGGTTGAAAGCGTCATAAAAGTACAAAAGTCATAAAGGGTTGGCTCCAGGTCAATCGTAAAGAGAAATCAGTAAAGTCAATCGTAAAGAAGTAAAGAATTAAAAGTATAAAGTTTTTTTTCGGCAATGACCAAATTACGTAATGTTGCGAATCATTGACTGGTTGCATCAATTGAAGCAGTTCACAGATCAATAAACAAAGTAACAACAAAATAAATCAATTTTTTTTATTATACTGAGACGCTTACGCCACCAGAATTGATACACATGTTACATGCTGCATATCCAGTTGCTGTAACGTTTGAAATCGTTGGTTTATCGATAGCGATATGTGTTGAACTCGTATCGATACGCACGCCGTTTCCGATTGGTGTCTTTACGCCTTGACTGAAATCGATGACATTTGCATTCTTGGCAGCGTGAACTTCCGAAATAGTTGTACACGTAACTTTTCCGTCATTTGATTCACATTGAATAAACAAACCAACTGCAGATCCGTGATGTGATACAATGTTTTTCATATTCACTCCGCTGTAATCAAAATGTGATACGGCAGAACAAGTAATGCCGTATGAATCATTTCCACCATATCCAATAATGTTTTTTCCTTGCATTGGATGACCACCATCGCTCGGACCTGTGTACGCAGATCGCTCTAGTGGCGTGACGTTAAATCCACTACGATTCAACGGACAACAGTTTGGAGAGTCTGGAAAATCAATTTCAACATTGCCCGTCTCACAAGGGAGCGGGCAAACAATGGCTTTTGCACCGCAATTTTCAACAGTGTCAATCACAACATCGCGCACACAAAGTTGAGAAACACCGTCAAGACGCATTGCCATACATCCTTTTCCGACATGAAACATTGCGTCACCATTGCGTTTCCAAACAAACGCACCAGCCGGTAAAGCGTCGCACGCAAGAGTTGGATTTGCTGGATTCAGCAACGCAAACAATTCGTCTGATACGCGACCAACTTGAAACAAACTCAAATCCGTCGATGGTGAAACTGAAGCAATCAATTTTCGCAAGTAAACATTGCCAAGTTGCAAACGAACCAACTCTTCGTTGTCGCCATTTCCTTCCAAAGTAAATCGGTTCTCAACACAATCGAAATACAATGATAAATTGATTAATTGTCCCGTCGTATCGACGAGATGTCCTTTAGTGTCTGTTCGCGTATCGAAAAACGCCGGAACTTCTTCAACATTGCAAAGTGTGTCGGTAATTTTCGTGTTGCAAATGAGAATTTGACTAGAATCCGGTTGCGTTGCTGATGCATCTCCAGCCTCTTCGTCAAATCCGTTTACAGCAACACCCTTGCTGTTAAACAAAATTCCGTACGCGTTTCCGTCGATCACTTTGACTTGTCGTCCGTCCGACAAAGTGCAAGTCTTTGAAGCAAGTGAATGATCATTGCCAATCGTTCCTGTATCGATAATTGGTGCAATGATTGTTGCCAATGTAGTCGCATATGCAGTGACTGCGTTGAAAATATTCGCAGGCGTTCCAAAAACGTTTGGATCTCCTGTTGTAGCGGCTCCAGTTGATACTGCAATTGAAAGTAATTTGGCAGCGTCGCGCAGGCCAAACATTGCCGCAGATAGACGATAATTATACAACAAATTCTTGAGCGTACCGAGCAACTCGCAATTGTAAACAACACAGTTTTGACCAAAATTGATTGCAATTCCTGAAAACTCATAGTCTCGAATCTTTAACTGTTCGAGCAAAATATTTGCACAATTGTTTCCATGAATTCCATGATGCGAAGACAATCCAATTGTTCCGTTTGCAACGACGGTGTTTTCAGCGGCCGTCACAACCGATCCAAAAAATCCAGGACCTTGTGTTGAAAGAAAAGGCTGATCGGCCAATTCAACAATCGATGTGAATCGTTGCGCTGCTTGAAACTGAGGACTCAAACTGATTGAAAATCCGTTCAAATCCAAATAAACATTTTTCGCTTCGATAGCCACAACCGTGAAGAAATCTCGCACATACGCTTCTCCAGCATACAACGCACCGGCAGCACGCTGTGCAGTGGTTGGCGTGTAACGAAAGACCGGATCGACAACCGATGAATTTGGCGCAAAAACAATATTTTCTAACAATTTGAAATAGCCACCGGCACGAATTCGAAGCGTTCCTTGAGCAAAATCCGCCTGAGTCAACGTAACGTAACTGCTATCGTTGGCCGTTTGATTGGTCAATTGCTCCGCCTCGGTGTATGAACCAAGCGCTCCACCATTAAAGTCATTCCACGAAATTGCCACCGCGTTATGTTTGCGTGCGTTAGTTTCAATATTGTCTCGCATTGTCTGCAAATTGCTCAACTGAGCAGGGTTGCACGCTGCCACCTTACCTTTTTGTTTCAAAGGAACCCATTTTGTATTGTCACATTGATCAATTTTTGTTTTCAGTTTTGACCATTCGGAGAGTGGTTTTTTTGCACAACTTGTTGTTGCACGCGGGCCAAGTTGTTGATGTTCATCACTTTGAACAACGACACCACGTTCGGTGGTGGTAGTAATAGCATTTTGGTTAGTTGATTCGTAAATCTTAGGATCGGAAAAAGGACAGCAGCCGCTCATTTTTTGTAAAATTATTTTTAATTTATTTTTCTACTTGCTATAGAATTTTTCCAAACGCATCTCTTGGAGCATCTTTCGAAACGCCACAATCCATTGTTGGTTGTCTTTTTAACTTTTCTTGTAAAAAATTTTGCAAGCCTTCCTTATCAATGACGTTTGTAACAAATGAAACAAGCCAAATCATTCTACTATCGTTGCTGTTGTTTTTTCCTGATTGGTGTACAAGTTTGCTGCTGAAAATGACAATATCACCAGGTTGCATATCTAAACGCGTCCAAGTCTTGTTTGCAAACCATTCCTTGTGATAGTCGTTTGGCTGCAGAGGATTCGGACCATCCAAGACCTTTTGTTCCGCAACAGGCAGCGATACGACTTCCAATGCGCCAGACTCTTTGTTACACGATTGTAGCGCAAGTGCAACTGTATAATGTTCCGTTGCATATTTTAACCATCCTGCAGCAATATCCTGATGAGGAGGAAATGGCTCCCGTCCCGCCTGTTTTACATTTAGTTTATCTTTAAAGTAAATTGGGTAATCTTTCAAAAGCGCTGATAGAAACTGTTGCATTTTGTTTGACACTTCTTGCATCGCTTGAAAACATACCATTCCCTCTGCTCTGTCAAAACCAGATGCAACTTCATAACGCAACACTTTTGGATGTGGACACGATAAAATACTGTTGCAGGTTGGAAGGAGATTTGCAACTTTTTCAAAGTTGTAAACTTGTAAGTAACCATTTCTTTGGTAAATATCTCGAATCAATTCCACTGGAAGATCATTGTTGAAAAATAATGTACAAAGCCACTTGCGGTCTTTTGTGTCCTTTTCCACATAAACAATAAATGCTTTTTCCGGGTTTGCGCTGCGCATCAATGATACCCATGATTCTTGTGTATGTTGAACTCGAAAGCGCGATATGTGTTCTGCTCCTTCTTTAGGTAAATCTCCAGACCAATAAGTGTTGTGGAGAGTTGTTGTAACAAAACAACGCTTTTGCGCAACTTGCAGCATTTTCTTCAGATGTGTGGCTGCTTCAACGGGCTCAAACAAATGTAAATATGCCTGACCGATGACCAAGTCAAAAGGTTTAACAGAGCAAGATTTCCATTCTTTGCATTCAAATCTCGCGTACGGGTTCATTTCTTTTGCTGTTGCAATCATAAACGGCGATTCATCGATGCCAAGATAGCCACATATTGGAACAGCGTGAGAAACAATTCCGGTGCCACATCCAACGTCCAACGTAGTTTCACATGTTATTACAATAGATTCTAACAATGACTTTTGTAATGGCAACAATGGTTGAACTTGAGCAGCATAGAGAGATGCAAGATTGTCGTAAATAAATTTCTTTGTCAAAGTATTCTTTTGAGACATCCTTTATAAAAAAATATTTAATGAGCAGTTTTCAAATAATTGCACAAATTCGTGCGCGTCTTCAAGAGCGTCGCGCGCAACAATGTGGATGTTTCTGCAATTCAAATAATTGTCCTTTTACCGAGTTTACAAAGCAGATGGAAGTTGTTAATGAAGACATTGAATATTTGCTTGCACGTTTGCGTAGCACTGCCATCGACCTTGGGTGTACAGATTCTGACCTTGAAGAAATGGGAATAAAATGATTTAACTTTTTTTATTGATCAATTCTCGACATAATGGGCAATGTGAAATACTATTTAAGCACAATGCACAAATACATTTGTGACCACACGGATTCAGCGTAACGGTTGGTTCCTTGTCCATGCAAACGCAACATTCTTTTTCCTCTTCTCTCTTTTCTTCTTCTTTTTTCGGTGGAAAAGAAGATATCAACAAACTTTCTTGCATATCCCAAAACCAAGACTGTTCGTAGGCGTCGTTCCAGAATGAAAGGTCCGGATCTTTTGGATTGATGTTTTGAATTTTTTCGCGCTGAATTTTTTCGCGACTGTTTTGTTCTTGTGCTTGAGCAATTTGTTGTTTTCTTTCTTGCATTTCCTCTACTTTTTTCAGTTCTCTTTGACGTTTACCTTTAAGAATTTTTTGTTTGATTGCCTCTTGTTCGTTACTCAATTCAACGACGACTTTTGGAGGCGGTTGTGGAGGTCCTCTTTCTTTGTGATGATTCTGGTAACAGACGCCACGAGAATCATATGTCTTTGCGGCAGTAGGTGAAGCAATAATCGGAATATCAACAATCCCAGAAGGCCAAATGCTTTGAAACATTGCGAGTCACTCTTTAATTTTGTTAGAAAAAAATATTACAAGATGCATGCTGCATTTTTTCGCTTGCTATTAATGCTTTTGCTTTTGTGTATTGTATTCTTGATGCCGTCTTTGCTGTTGTATTTTCTTGGCTACATACCAATACACAATTTTAATCGTGATGATGTTGAAACAAATTGCACTGTGGCAGATATGGTATTTTTGCAGAAAAAATGTTCGTGTCATTGTTACACCATATGTTATCGAGTGGGAAAATACACTTCTTGTACGCAGCACTGTTCACAATGTGATTGTTACTATGTGCAAGAAATCCTACATGTCAAAAAAATTGATGGATCAATTTTTGCGTATGCGATGATTTACGGTGGTGACAATGCGTTTTACCTTGAAAAACCTGTTGCAGAGCAAAAACTTTTAGAAGCAAAAAAATATCTGAATGCAACGTACACATGTTTTTATGATGATAAAGTTAATCCTGTCAAAGTTTTGTGGCAAGAAGAAAGTGATAAAGGATTTTTCATCGCGACGGCAGTTGTTGGAGGAATCGGTGCATTTTGCTACTTGATACATATATGTTTAGAACTTTATTGGCTTTGGCTTTATCGCGAAGAAAACAATAACGACACGGAAATGAAATAAAATCAACAAAAAGGATGAAGAACTGTTTAAAAATCTACATCAACGCAATTACATCAATTTATTTAAAACTTGATGATATAATTGATTGCCATAAATGGATTCAAAATCGAAAATGGTTGACCACCACCAGTCGCTGCAGTGATAAACGTGTGAGTGTGTGAACCGGCGCTTGACAAGGTAATACCAGTCGTTGCACTGTTTGTTGACATACCGTTTTGTGAATCGCCAAAATCAGCATCACCCGATGGTGCTTGGCCGGCATTGTTGCTGTTATTTCCGTCATCGCGCCCGATTCTACTCACGTGGGAATGTCCCGGATCATTTACTGTATGAGAATGCAAACCTGCAGCATCTGTTGTACCACTGTGCGTGTGCGCTGGAATTTGCATAAGTGACAATGTGTTTGTCTCTGCACCTCCCGTTGAGCCCAGCACGTGACTGCCATTGACACCCAGTGTCATTTTTCCTCGCAAGTCAGGCAAATTGAAAGTTGTTGTTCCATTACCAACACCGTAAATTGTGCTCAACGATGAAAAAAGATCAGCATAAGTTGTTCGTGAAACTGCGGAGCCATCGCACAGCAAGTAACCACCTGGAGCAGCAAATCCAGCATAAGGAAGCAACGCACCGACTGGCATCAAAAGAGCACCCGCCTGGTAAATGCGACGTTGAGCAGACACATCGAGATCTGCATTGACACTCGCGGCAGTATGAATATTTGACGTTGCCTCCACGCCACCATTTGTCGTTATTGTGCCACCCGAAAACGACGTTCCTGTAACGCTCGAGTTTCCACCGACTGTCAAATCACCAGTCGCACTTAGATTGGCACTTGTACTAATATCGTCACCTGCTGTGATTGTACCAGTGATGTTTAAATTGGTTTGACCCACAATGTTTCCTTTCACTGTGGCGTCTACTTCAACTTCCAGGTTGCGACCTGCTTTAAGATCACGATCGGCAACAATGTCTTGATCAGCAGTAACGTCGAGGTCTGCATGAATATTATTGTCAGACTCGATATCACCGACTGAATGAATTGCACCACATACATTGACCGATTTGCCGATTCCGACACCACCGGCAACAATAATTGCTCCAGAGAGGCAGTCTGTGCTATCATCTTGTGAATTAATCTTCAGACGTCCACCAACATTCAAGTTTTTTCCAATTGCAGCGCCACCCTTTGTGACCAAAGCACCACTTTGCAAATTGAAACTTTCATCGGTTGAGAATATACCTGTATTTCCCGCGACGTTAAGATTTTTTCCAATGCCAACGCCCCCGGCTACCTTCAAAGCACCACTGGTGGGTAGTAAACTGTTTGTCGTGCTTGCAATAGTAACATCGCCTTGAAAAAGGGCGTCGCTACATACAACATAAGAACACATGATTTTCAATATTGTCTACCATTCATTCACTAGACAACAAAAAATCTAGACAATAAAATGAAACGCAGTGATTATTTATTTGCTTCTTTCAGAGTGCAAAAAAATATTAAAATATGTACAGCATACAATCGGTGCCAATAACAAACAACAATCAGCAATCTTTTCCAAACAAGTCGCACATTCGTGAACGTTTGGCGCAAAAACTTGCGTTTGATTGGCTGCTTCCAAAACAGACTTGTTTATTTTTCGACATCATCGGTCGACAGTTGATCAAAAAAAGTGTGGCACCGATAGAATACGCAAACGGTTTGAGCAATCTACGAGTGCAATTGCTCACTATTGATGCGCATTGTTTTTCTTGTTTGCTTTCTTCCTTAATGGTCAATGATCAGGACGCGACGTGTCGAAACTGTGCATGCCAGGAAAAACTAATTTTTATGTTACACACCGTGGCTCTCGAAGGCTCAAACCGTTATGTTTATTCTATTGTTGATTATATTTGCACGACATGCGCAAAAGATGTTTGTGCAAAAGAATTGCGAGCATGTTCCCAACGAAACGATCAACTGAATATGGCTCGTTGGGTTAGAACCTTTGCTACATTACAAAAGACCATTCAGGATGTTAATAATGCAGTTTTGTTAAATACGAGCGATTTACAGATGCTGTTGATATTAATGAGTAATACAGTTGGTCCAGCAATCTGTCCAATGCAACAGTTTATCGACATGTTTGTTCAAGAGAAATTTGCCGCTCAACAAATCAATCTATTGACCCCACAAAATTCTACGGCAGCAACAGTTGAAGTTATTTCTCTTTCGTACGTAAAATCATTTCTTACATGTTCGTGTTGCAATCAGTCTGTTATAAATGACGATGTGAAACTGGGCGTAATGTCAACTGTTTATTACGACAGTGCACGCGTATTTGCCGTTCCGTACTATGTTTGCTCGAGACCAGAATGTTCTAAAAAATGGCAACAGGACAGTTTTAGTCAACAACGCTTTGCAAAATTGCTTAGTTTGCATCAATTTTCGATGCGAGAATGCTTTCGCCAGTCTCTTCAATTCCTATACTTTATTTGTCCAAAGTTACTCGGAATCGAACATAGCGAATTTCTTAACAAGTGGGATATTGATGAGGTGGCGGAAGAAAACAAGAACACGTCTTCTCTTCTTTTGACCGTTGAAAGTGACATGCTGAACAAATTATTCAACCTCGATAAGCAACAAACAAATGCAACAAAAGTTGTTCAAAGACTCGTTTCATTATGTGACGATCCTTGCGTGCCAAAATTGGATCGTTGCGTAAAAAGGTGCCTTTGCAAAGCATGTGTCGGAAAGAATCTATTGTTCGTTGATATTTTACAACAGTTTAAAGAGACCCGAGACAAAATAAACCAGCAGTCAATTGATGATCTTGATAACATTGTAGACTCGTTTTCGCAACTATGTTTAACTGGACAATTGGTAAAGCCAAAGATTGCAACAGTAAATCATAACCGTTGTCACATGAATTCAATAGATTCGGTATCATGTTATACGCAAGATATTGAAAATCAATTTCGCCACTGGAGGTTAAAACCAAATCGCAGGACGCACGTTGAAAAGCCACGTTGTGGCCAAACCTACGCGCAAGAATTAC
>JACDJC010003801.1_pt1 | contig 10679 bp, 10 predicted proteins | sample 7454191 | NCBI WGS metagenome assembly JACDJC01 (sample SAMN14253291, study PRJNA609438) | sludge metagenome | isolation source: sludge after 25d culture with pyrite and EDTA | collected 2018-12-20
AAGGGCTGGGGGGTGGCGATGGCGACCACCTCGTCCGAGCGCGGCCTGACGCTGCGCTCGCCGGGTCGGTTCCAGGCCACCGCGCAGCGTCTGGTGCAGCTGGCGGCGGACCGCTCGCGTGACGGAGCGCTCAGCGACGTGATGGCCGACGCCGTCGTCGACGCCTGGATCGACGCCGAGGCCTACGCCCTGTTCACGCTGAGCGACGTGACCGGTGTGGTCGAGGGTCGCTCGGGCGGAGCCCGCTCGTCCTACAACAAGATCTTCTGGTCGGAGCTCGACGTCCGCCTGCACCAGGTGGCACTCGACCTGCTCGGTCCGGACGCCGAGCTGGACGGACCGTGGATGAAGGGCTTCCAGTTCGCCCTGTCCGGCCCCATCTACGCCGGCACCAACGAGATCCAGCGCAACATCGTCGCCGAGCGCGTGCTCGGCCTGCCGCGGAAGTGAGAGGGGTCTGACGTGAGGTTCGCGCTGAGCGACGAGCAGATCGAGTTCCGGGACGCGGTGGCAGGCCTGCTGGCCGACACCTGCGGGCCCGACGACATCCGGGCGGCCTGGGCCGACCCCGTCCTTGCGGGGGGCGGGCCCGGCGGCGGCGAGGGCCGCGTGCCGGCCGCCTGGTCCGCGCTGGGTGAGATGGGCGTGCTGGGCATCTGCGTGCCCGAGGCCCACGGCGGCCTGGGCATGACCGACGAGGACCTGGTGCCGCTGCTGGTCGAGGTCGGTCGCGCCTGCCTGCCCGATCCGGTGTCGTCCACGGCGGGAGTCACGGTCGGCCTGCTGCGCGACGCCGCACCCGCGGGGATCGCCGGGGACTGGCTGCCACGCATCGCCGCGGGCGAGGTGGCGGTCGGTGTCGGCTTCGGCCCCGACCGGGACGGCGGCGGCGCACCGACGGTCGCCGCAGCGTCGTCGGTGGACGCGTTCCTGCTCTTCGACCGGGGCGAGGCCCACCTGGTGCCGCCCTCGGCGGTCCACCTCACCCCGCTCGACTCCGTCGACGGCGCCCGTCACCTGGCCCGCGTCGCCTGGAACCCGTCGGAGGCGACCCTGGTCGTCGGCTCCTCGTCCGGTTCCGAGGCCGGGTTCGCCGCCACCAACGTCGCGTTCGACCGTGCCGCGCTCGGCGCCGCCGCGATGCTGGTCGGGCTCAGCCAGCGCATGCTGGCCATCACCGTCCTGTACGCGACCGAGCGCCAGCAGTTCGGTGTGCCGATCGGGACCTTCCAGGCGGTCAAGCACCACCTGGCCGACGCCTCGCTCGCCGTGGAGTTCGCCCTGCCGCTGGTGCTGCGTGCCGCGAACTCGCTCGCCCTGGGTGACCCCGAGGCTGCCGCGCACGTGTCGATGGCCAAGGCGAAGGCATCCGAGGCGGCCAAGGGCGCCGCGGCGGCGTCGTTGCAGGTGCACGGGGCGATCGGGTACACCGTCGAGTGCGACCTGCACCTGTACATGAAGCGTGCCTGGGCGCTGGCGGTCCGCTACGGCGACGCCGAGTTCCACCGTCGTCGCATCCGTTCGACGCTGATCGGCTGAGTCCCCGGTGCGCGCGCTCGTGCAGCGTGTGGCGCGCGCCGAGGTGCGCGTCGCCGACGAGGTGGTCGGCAGCATCGGTGCGGGGATGTGCGCGTTCGTCGGGGTCACCCACGGCGACGATGCCGCGACAGCGGTGCGCCTGGCCGAGAAGCTGTGGCACCTGCGGATCTTCGACGACGAGCAGGGCAACATGGGGCGCTCCGTCGCGGACGGCACGCGCCGGGTGCTGGTGGTCAGCCAGTTCACGCTCTACGGCGACACCCGCAAGGGCCGGCGCCCGTCGTGGATCGACGCGGCACGTCCGGAGCAGGCCGAGCCGTTGGTCGATGCGGTCGTGACGGCGTTGCGGGACCTGGGTGCCGAGGTCGCGACCGGCCGGTTCCGCGCCGACATGGACGTCGAGCTCGTCAACGACGGCCCCGTCACGCTGATGGTCGAGGTCTGAGCCGACCGTCGGGGTGCAGTGACGTTCGGCCCTGCCCGGGGTGGCAGGTGCGGTCGTAGCGTCGGCGTCGATGGACCCGGATGGAGCTCGACGTGCGCTGGTGGTGTTCGCCACCTCCGAGGGTCACACCGCGCAGGTCGCGGACCGTGTGGCCGAGCGACTCCGCGTCGGGGGGTTCGACGTCCGCGTGTCCCCGGTCGACACGGCGCCCGACGACGCCGCCACCTACGACGTGATCGTGGTGGGCGGGTCGATCCACATGGGCAAGTACTCCCACGAGCTCACCGACTGGGCGGCGCGCCACGTCGAACGGCTGCAGGGCGGCCCCGCCGCGTTCTTCTCGGTGAGCCTCACCTCGGCCCAGCACACGCCCGAGGCGGACGCCCAGGTCGAGGAGTACCTCATGACCTTCTCCCGCTCGACGGGCTGGACACCGGAGCTGATCGGGCTGTTCGGGGGCGCGCTGCTCTACAGCCAGTACGGGTGGGTGAAGCGACGGCTCATCCGTTCGATCGCCCGCCAGCACGGCCAGGGCACCGACACGACCAAGGACTACGACTACACGGACTGGGCCGACGTGGAGCACTTCGGTGACCGCTGCGCGGAACTCGTCCCCGCCGCTTGACCGCGGCGCGCACCGATGGGGAGCATGAGGACATGCGTGCACTGGTCATCCACGAGAGTCTCACCGGCAACACCCGCACCGCGGCCCGTCACATCGTCGACGAGCTGGTCAGCGAGGGGTGGGAGGCCAGCGAGTGCAGCGCCCGCGAGGTGGACCTGCCGTCGCTGCAGGCCGCCGACGTCCTGATCGTCGGCAGCTGGGTCGACGGGCTGTTCTTCTTCGGGCAGCGCCCCGGTGGCAGCGGCAAGCTGGCCAAGCTGCCGCTGCTGGGCAACAAGCCGACGTACGTCTACGTGACCTTCGCGATCGACCCGGGCAAGACCCTCGCCAAGCTGACCGCGCTGATCGAGGAGCGCCACGGCGACGTGGTCGGTGGCATGACGATCCGCCGCAACGAGCTGGCCGAGGGCAGCGTCGAGTTCGCGCACCGGGTCGTGGACGCGGCGAAGGACGACGTCGCCGCCTCCTGATCCACGCGCGGCACCCCCGAGCCGGTCGGTTCGCCCGACCGTGCCTGGGTGAACGGTGTTAAGTTGACTCGATCCCGCTGCACGGTGCGACGGGGGAGGGTGGGTCGCTGATGCGGTATCCCGTTGCTCGGAGGTGGGGATCCGTGGCGCTCGCCACCTCGTTCCTCCTGGTCGGTGCCTGCACCCAGGACGAACGTGCCGAGCCAGCCACGGACGCAGCGCCGCCGGCGACGTCGGAGCTGATGCCCGAGCCCGTCCAGGAGCTCGAGATCGACGCGACCGAGTACTCCTTCACCATCAGCCCGGACCCGGCCGGTGGGCTGCGGGCCGGGTGGACGTTGCTGAAGTTCCACAACACCGGCGACGAGCCGCACCAGGTGATGTTCGCCAGGATCAAGGACGGCGTGGACATGTCCGAGCTGGCAGCGGCGGGAGCTGGTGACTCGTCCGGCGCCGGCGCCATCGAGTTCGTCGACATGATCGGCGGCGTCAGCTACATCGGGCCCGGCCAGGACACCACCGCGATGGTCGACCTGAGCGAAGGGCTGGTGATGGCGATGTGCTACGTGCCGGACGAGCACGGCGTCGCCCACGCCCTCATGGGCATGTCGACGTCGATGACCGTCGCACCGGCCGATGGAGCGGCATCGCCGTCGACCGGCACCGGTGAGCACGTGGTCGGCTCCATCGAGCTCTCCGAGGACGGGTACCTCCTGCCCGACGAGATGGGTGCCGGCTGGTACCACGTGGTCAACACCGACGATGCGCTCCACGAGCTGTCGCTCCTGCGCCTCGACGGACCGCTCGACGACGGCGGAGCGGCGCAGCTCGTCGACGATCTCGCCGCCAACCGGCCTCCGGAGGTGGCGCTCGAGGCGGTCGGCGGCATGGGTGCCATCTCTGCCGGGTTCGACGGCTACCTGTACCTCGATCTGGCCGACGGCGACTACCTGGCCGTGGACTTCATGCCCGACCCAGGTGACCCGCGACCGCACATGCTCGACGGCTACTTCGGCGAGTTCAGCATCTAGATGGGTCCGTCGTGGCTCGCGGTGCGGTCGTCGTCATGGCCGGTAGCCGGCCAGGATCCGGTCGGTGATCTCGTCGATCATCGCGTCCTCGAGCTCGGGCGGCAGGCCCAGCCCGAGGCGCAGGACGGTCGCCACTCCGTGCGCGCCGCTCCAGAGCGTGAGCGCCACCAAGAGCGGGTTGTCCGAGGCGATGGCCCCCGTGGCGATGGCGTCGTCGATGGCGCTCGACGCCGACGCGAACACCTGCGTGGTCATCTCCGACGGAGCGTCCGGCGGCAGCGACGCGACGTCCAGGTCGGGCGGTGCCAGGAGGATCACGCTGAACAGCTCGGGGTTCTCGCGGGCGTAGGCGACATAGGCCCGGCTCTGGGCGCGGATGCGTTCGACCGGGTCGGCGTCCTGCACCGAGTCGAAGTCCTCGGCGAGTCGTCCGATCTCGATCTCGGCGACCGCGCGGATCAACGCCTCCTTGTTGTCGACATGGGAGTACAGCGCCGGCGCGGTCACCCCCAGCCGCCGGGCGAGACCCCGCAGCGAGAGCGCGTCGACACCGTCGGCGACGATCATCTCGCGCGCCGTGGCGACGATGGTGTCGCGGCGCAGCGCCGGCCGGTCGGGGATCGCTGTCACGACCGGACTCTACTGATCGTCGTGGTGCGGGGATGAGCCCAATCGAAGGTCGCTCGGTAGCGCTCGCGGCGATCTCGCTGGTCGCCCTGGCGGTCGTCGCGGGCTGCGGAGGTGGATCGCAGGCGGACACCGCCACCAGTTCGTCCACGTCGGTGGCCGCGCCCGCCCGCTCGGTTGCGCCGTCGCCGAGTGCCGCGTGCGGTGATGCGCCAGGGCCCGCCACGCCGGAGCGGATCGACGTGACCGTCGACGGCACGCCGCGCACGGCGGCGGTCCACGTGCCCACGTCGGAGGAGATCGATGGCACCACGGAGCCGCTCCCCGTGGTGCTCTCGTTCCACGGGGTGAACGGCAGCCCGGCGGTGCAGCAGGCGACCGACGGCCTCCTGGCGATGTCGGACGACGAGGGCGTCGTGGTGGTCCACCCCGAGGGACTCGTGGTCGGCCTGAACGAGCAGGTCGACGGCATCACCGGCTGGGACGCCGACGGCGACCGGGTCGACGAGCCGGGGTTCGTCGCCGCGGTGCTCGACGAGTTGGGCGCCGCGGTCTGCATCGACACCAGCCGCGTGTTCGCGACGGGCTTCTCCGCGGGCGGCAACATCGCGCTGGTCGTGTCGTGCGCACTCCCGGACCGGATCGCGGCGGTCGCACCGGTCGGTGCGGCCTACCAACCCGGTCAGTGTCGCGGTGCGCCGCCGGTGCCGATCCTGGCCTTCCACGGGAGCGACGACATCGTCGTGCCCCTCGGGGGACGTGACACCGCCGAGGCCGGGACGCTGCTCCCGGTTCGCGAGGCGCTCGACGCCCAGGCAGGTCGCAACGGCTGCGACGGCGACGTCACGACCTCGGACCTGTCACCTCGGGTTCGGTCCGTCGCCTGGTCGGGTTGCGAGGTGTCCACGACGCTGGTCGAGTTGGACGACCACGGCCACGCATGGCCCGGGCACCCGTTGCCCTTCGGCCGCGACGTCCTGCTCGCGCTGTTCGCCGGGAGCGCCGACCAGCCGCCCGATCCGCTGATGGTCGCCATCGGCGAGCAGCCGGACGCGATGGCCGACAACGTGCTGCTGACCAACGACGACGTCGATGCGACCGCGATGATCTGGGAGTTCTTCTCCGGGGTGCGTTGACTACCAGTCGGCCTCGGGATTCGGCGGGAAGAGCCGGTCCCGTTCCGTGGCGAGGCGCTCGCAGTCCCAGTCGGCGTCGACGCGCTCCCAGATCACCGGGTTCAGCGACGGGTCGTCGACCTGCACCCACTGCGCGGGGGTGAGGAAGGCGTCGTTGCTCGCACCCAGGATCAGCTGCTCGGAGCTGTCGGTGATGCTGCCGACGAGCTGGTCGGGGCCGCGCTGGGTGACGTCGTAGGAGAAGATCTCGCGGCGGGCCAGGTAGATCTCGCCCTGGAGGTCCTCGCTCACCTTCACGGTGGAGGTCACCCCGGGGTTGCCGTCGCCGTCCGCGTCGAAGATGCGCGGGTCGTCCGGGTCGTCGGGCAGGGACTCGTTGGCCGGGTCCTCCATGCGGATGCCGATCGGGGTCGGCGTGGGGGGACGGACCACCTGCAGCTCACCGTCGACCTCGGTGACCTCGACCGGTGTCGCGATCGGCAGGATCGCCTGTGTCGCGGCGTCGGAGATCGAGACCTCGATGGGCTGGTCGGTGACCGTGTCGGCATGGCAGAAGGTCATCTGGTTCCACAGCTCGCCGTCACGCAGCTCCAGGTCGGCGAAGCCGGTGCTGATGATGCCGGTGTTCATCGACTCGTCGGCGTAGGCGACGACGTCGAAGTGCGCCCATCGCCCGACCAGGTCCTCGGTGCCCGCCGGAAGGCCCGCGTCGGTGACCGTGGTGCTCGGGTCCGAGCCCGAGCTGCCCTCCGTGGCGCTGCCGTCGCTGCAGGCCGCCAGCGCTGCGGACAGCGGCAGGACGGCGAGCGCCGCCCAGCGCACGTGTCGTGGTGGTCGGTGTCGGTGCGATGGGTGCATCAGGATCCTCGTGGTGTCAGGCCGGTTCGACGAAGCCGTCGAGCGCGTCGGACACCGCGGTGCCCGGCGGCAGGTCGTCGGGTCCGATCGCCAGGTCGACCGCCCGTTCGAAGTGGTGGATCAGCCGCTCGTGCCACCCCAGCTGGAACGGGCGCGCCCCGGGCGACGAGACGGAGGCCTGGATCGGCGCCATGTTGGCCGTGTCCTGGTCCATCACCGTCTCGAACAGGGTCATGCGGTCCAGGTGCTCCTGGGGCACCTCGTCGCCCTGCCACTCCGGTGCGTACCACCGCAGCTCCAGATCGGTGGTCGTGTCGCTCGTGGGCCACATGCACAGGAAGGTGAAGGCGCCGGTGTCCATCGGGACGACCAGGTTGGGGAAGATGCCGAACGACGTGGAGGTCTGACGCCACAACAGGGGCACCGCCGGGTTGTCGTGCTCGTCGGACACCATCGGGAAGTCGCGCAGCGCGTCGTGCTTCTCCACGGTGAGGCGACTGTGGCCGTTGGGCAGCATCGTCACCGTCGTCGCCTGGTCGTTGTAGAGGATCGCTGCGTTGTCGGGGTGCACGGTGCGCACGTGGTACACCTCGAGGAAGGCGTCGACCATCAGCTTCCAGTTGCACCCCAGATGGTGCACCTGCGTCCCGACGGCCCGCATGACGGGCCCGTCGATCTCGGACATCTGCTCGGCGACGGGCCCGAGGAAGTCGAGCAGCGGTTCGGCGCCGAGGTCCTCGTTGATGAAGACCCAGCCGTCCCAGGTCTCGCAGCGGACGGGCTCCAACGCGAGCGCGTCCTTGTCGAGCCCGACGAAGCTGCGTGCATCGGGGACCGACTTCAGGGTCCCGTCGGTCCCGTACGACCACGAGTGGTACTGGCAGGTCAGCCGCCGCGAGGTGCCGCACTCGTCGCGGGTCACCGGCGCGCCCCGGTGGCGGCAGGCGTTGTAGAACGCGCGCAGCACGCCGTCCTCGCCGCGGACGACCACGATCGGCGCCCCCGACCGACTCATCAGCCGGTACGAGCCCGACGTGGGCCACTCGGACTCGTGGCCCACGAAGAGCCAGGTCCGGGCGAAGACCCGTGACCGTTCGAGCTCGTGGAAGGCCGGGTCGGTGTAGCGACCGGTCGGGATCAGCGGCACGGCGACGGCGTCCGCCGGCGGCTCGGCGCGCGCCTTCTCGGCCTCGATGCGGTCCCGGATCGTCGTCTCGAGCGTGGCGTCCACGGTGCTCCTCGGCGGGTCGGCGTCCCCCGTGTCGGCCGGACCCGTCGTCTAGTTAACATCGTAAAGTCCCGCCGCGTCGGCCGGTCCGGACGAGCGCCGCTCCGCTGGGGTGGCTACGGTGGTAAACGCTGTTCACCACCACGATCCGGGGGGACTCTCGTGCCAGTTCCAGCATCGCTCACCACTGCTCCGCACCGCGACTTCGAGCTCGAGGTCGTCTCGGGCGAGTGGCCCGCCGACATCCGCGGCGAGGTGGTCTTCTCCAGTCCGCAGAACAGCGGCAACCTGCCGTACGCCATCTTCGACTGGGGCGCCATCTGCCGGCTGTCGCTGGAGCAGGGCCAGCGCGGCGCCGCGCCGGGCCGGTTCGCCTGGCAGTCCCGATCGGTCCAGACCCCGGGCAAGCGGTTGTTCGACCGGCACCCCGAGCAGTTCTCCGCCGGTGCCACCGGCTACATGTCGCCGTTCGGTTCGGCGAACTCCTCGAACACCGCCCCGCTGCCGTGGGGCAACCGGCTCTTCACGACCTGGGACGCCGGACGGCCCGTGGAGCTCCACCCCGAGACGCTCGAGTTCGTCGCCGAGGTCGGTCACGTGGACACCTGGGGCGGACCCTCGATGGCGCTGGGTGGTGTGCTCCCGTTCCTGTTCTCGACCGCGCACCCGGTTGCCGACCCCGAGCGCCACTGCCTGTGGACCGTGAAGCTCGAGCCGGTCATGGACCCGACCTTCGGCATGCGACCGTCGCTGGTGCGCTGGGACCGCGACGACGGCACCCAGGTGCGGCACTGGCCCCTGGAGGGTGTGTCGTTCTCCGGATCGATCCACACCGTGAGCCAGAGCCGGGACTGGGTCATCCTGTGCGACTCCGGCAACTTCAAGGCCGACCCCGACGAGATGTTCGGTGGGGAGCGGACCCTCACCATCGACCACGAGGTGCCGGTCTGGCTGATCCGCAAGGAGCAGGTCGAAGGGTTGCCCTCGGGCACCCCGGTGACGCCCACGTGCTTCACCATGTCGCCGCCCACCGGCCACTACTACGCACGCTGGGACGACACCGACGGCGTGTCGGTGGTCTGGGAGGGCATGGACCTGATGGACCTGGCCCTCTACCTGCGCCCCGACGACCTGGACGTCAACGGCAACCCCATCGATCCCGCGGTCGCGGGTCTGTACAACATGGCCATGGCGCCCGAGACGATCACCGAGGTGGTGTTCGATCCCGAGAAGGGACGGATCAGCCACGTCGGCACCTTCCGCCAGGACTGGGCGTTCAACCTCCAGCTCTCGGCGATGGACTGGAGCACCGAGGGCATGGCCGCGCCGACGCTGCACCACGTGACCTACCAGGGGTGTCGCCCCGGCAACATCAGCCAGCGGGCGGCCAAGATGTACTCGGACCGCATCGACCTGGACCTGCTGCGCGAGGACACCCCCGGGTCGCTGTGCTCGTTCGAGCGGCCGAGCATGGAGCTGACGTCACGCTGGGAGTACACCGACGTGGCCGACCACATCACCTCGCCGGCGTTCGCGCCACGCGGCGCCGCGCCGGGCAGCTACGTGGGCGGTGAGCCCGGTGGTCACGACGGGTACGTCGTGCAGCCCGTGTGCAACGACGACGGGTTCCGCGTCGAGCTGTTCGACGCGGCGAACGTGTCGGCCGGGCCGATCGCGACGCTCAAGGGCACCCACCGCGAGACCATCCCGCTGGTGCTGCACTCCGCCTGGATGCCGGCGTTCCACGAGCTGGCCGACGCCGAGCGGCTCCGGTTCTCCGACGAGGTGAGCGACGCGACGCTGGCCTCGGTGCCCGAGGAGCTGCACGCCGCGGTGCACGCCGTCGCCGAGGAGTGCGACGCCCTGTGGTGAGCGCTCCGGGCGGTCTGCTCGTCTCGGGAGGATCCGTCATCGTCGGTGACGGCACCGCCCGCAGCGGGCCGACCGACGTCTACCTGGAGGGCGACCTGATCGTCTCGGTCGGCGACGACGCACGGTCGCTCGCCGACGCGGCGGGCCCGGCCGTCGAGCAACTGGACGCGACCGGGCTCACCGTGATGCCCGGGCTGATCGACGCCCACTGCCACATCACCTTCGGGGAGCCGGCCAGCAACGACGAGCTGTTCTTCCACCGGGACCGGTCCACCGCGGCGCTCGTCGCCGCGTTCGACGTGCAGAAGCTGCTGCTCGCCGGTGTGACCGGCTTCCTGGATGCCGACTGCCTGTGGAACCTGGGGCCCGCGCTGCGCGACGCGATCCAGGCGGGGATCGTCGACGGCCCGCGCATGACCGCCGGCATGAACGCGCTGCTCACCGCCGCGGGTGGCACCGCAGGCCGGCTCATCCCGGACTCGGGCACCGCCGCCTACGCCCATGTCGTGGGCGACCGCGACGAGATGGTGCGCACGACCCGCCAACAGATCAAGCACGGCGCCGACTGGGTCAAGATCCACGTCACCGGCTCGTTGCCGAACCGCAGCGGCGAGCTCACCATGTGGACCCTGGACGAGCTGCGCGCCGTGGTCGACACCGCGCACGACCTGGGCACGCCGTGCATCGCACATTGCCGCAACGCCACCTCGACCCGGCTCGCTGCCGAGGCGGGGGTGGACCTGATCCTGCACGCCAGCTTCCTCGACGAGGCCGCGCTCGCTGCAGTCGTCGAGGCCGACTGCGCCGTCGCGCGCCGCTTCACGTGCCAGGACAAGCGGGGCGAGCAC
>JACDJC010003806.1_pt1 | contig 10672 bp, 10 predicted proteins | sample 7454191 | NCBI WGS metagenome assembly JACDJC01 (sample SAMN14253291, study PRJNA609438) | sludge metagenome | isolation source: sludge after 25d culture with pyrite and EDTA | collected 2018-12-20
AGCGCTGGGCATCCAACCTGGTCGGCACCGGCATCATCGCCCGCCCGAAAACGAAGGATTCCGCGCTCAAGGAAACCCTTGTCGATCTGTGGGACGACTGGCTGGAAGTCTGCGACGCCGACGGCGTGCTCGACGGCTATGGCCAGCAGAACATGGTCGCCCACAACTGGATTCAATCCGGCGAAGTCTTCATCCGCCTGCGCCCACGCCGCCCGGAAGACGGCTTGCCGGTTCCGCTGCAGCTGCAGGTGCTGGAATCCGACATGGTGCCGGCCGCCGACAGCATGGCGCCCAACGGCAACACCATCCTGCAGGGGATCGAGTTCAACGCCTTCGGCCAGCGCGTCGCCTACCACATGCTGCGCAACCACCCCGGCGACGGCATTGGCGACACCAGCACCACCGTCCGTGTGCCGGCCGAGTTCGTCATTCACGTCTACGAGCCGACCCGCCCCGGCCAGCTGCGCGGCGTCTCCGAACTGGCGCCGATCCTCGCCCGCCTGCGCGGCGTCGGCGATTTCGACGACGCGGTGCTCGAGCGCCAGAAAATCGCCAACCTGTTCACCGGATTCCTAGAAAAGCCGCCGTCAAGCACCGACCAGACGCTCGACCCGGTCACCGGCAAGCCCATCGTCGCCGATGCCGACGGCACGCCGATGGCCAGCATGGAGCCCGGCACCGTGCAGGAACTGCTGCCCGGCGAAAGCATGAAATTCAGCGCCCCGCCGGATGCCGGAGCCGGCTATGGCGATTTCACCCGTCAGCAATACATGGGCGTCGCTGCCGGGTCGGGCCTGCCCTACGAACTGCTGAGCGGCGATCTGCGCGAAGTCTCAGACCGCGCCCTGCGTGTCATCCTCACCGAATTCCGCCGCCACTGCCAGCAGCGCCAGTGGCATATCCTGATACCGCAATTCTGCCGCAAGGTGCGCAACGCCTGGGCCGACGCCGCCGTGCTCGGCGGCGTGCTGACCGCCGCAGAAGCGCGCGAAGCGAAGCGCGTCACCTGGGTGCCGCAGGGATGGGCCTACATCCACCCGACGCAGGACGTGCAGGCGAAGAAGATGGAAATCGAGGCCGGCCTCAACAGCCGCAGCCGCATCATCACCGAGCGTGGTGACGACCCCGATGAAATCGACGCCGAACGTGCCGCCGACGAAGCCCGTGAGGAACTGCTCGGACTGCACGACGAAGACGCTGCTGCAATGCCTCCGGAAGCGCCGGAAGAAGACCTCGCCAGCGCGCTGCTCGATACCCAGCGCAGCATTGGCGCTGCCATCACCACGCTGGCCGCCCGCGAAATTCCCGCGCCGCAGCTCACCGTGCAGCTGCCAGGCCCCGGCAAGCCGACCATGAAGGTCGGCAAGCGGATGCCGGACGGATCGGTCGAGATCCGCGAAGTCGAAATCGACGCGGAGGAAAGCGATGCTGCTTGATACCTCGCTGGCCAATGACATGGCGCAGCGCGTCGCCGTTCGCCTGACCGGCGGCTACGTCGAAGTTTACGACCAGGCCGGCGAACGCCTGGCGCGCTGCCCGTTCGCTGCGCTTCCGTTCGCCGATCCGGAAGACGGCGCCATTGCCGCCCATCCGTTCCCGTCCGCTATCGCCGAGCGCGACGGCGTGCCGTTCCGTTTCGAGGCGATCGACGCCATCGGCGCGCTTGCGCTGTCCGGCACCGCCGGCTATCGCGACGACCTGCCGGCCCCAGAAATGAAGTTCAAGACCCGCCGCATCGTCGAAGGCGCCGATGTGCAGATCGAATCGTTCGTTTTTTCCGTCATCACCAACCAGAACACGTAAGGAGCCACCACCATGGCAGCCACAGTACAGATCGTCGAAAAAAATGGTGCCGGCGGCACTGCAACTGACAAGACCAGCGGCAGCATCCGCTTCAAGAATGCCGACAACGCCACCGTCGACACCGGCAACCCGCTGGTTAAGCCCGGCGCCGGGGTCGACTACAGCTTCGAAAAGTGGCTGCGCCTCAATGTTTCAGGCGGCACCTATACCGAAATCACCAACATCAAGGCCTACATGGACGGCGCCAATGGTCTCGGTTCCGGCGTCACGCTCTACGCCAAGGCCGTCACCAGCTACGCGACGCCTGCCGAAGCCACGGCGACCACCGGCTATGCCGATGCCTTCACCTACACCAGCGGTGCGCCGCTATCGCTCGGCGCCGGCCCCTACACTAGCACCGGCGAAAAGGGCGACCACCTGGTCATGATGATGACTATCGGCACCACCGCCAGCGGCGGCATCACGCCGAGCGAAACGCTGACCTTCGGCTGGGACGAAATCTGATGGCCGATCCGGTCCATGAAATCACCATCGACGCCGCCGGCCACCGTCATGGCACCGATGGCCGCATCACCGTCACCCTGATGGCCGAAGGCGGCCGCCTGTTCAAGCGCCGCGCCGTCAAGGGCGTCGGCAGCGGCGAATCCAGCGAAGTCTGCTGGCTGGTCGCCGAACTCGACGGCGTGCGCGTCTATCAGCAAGGCGATCACGTTATCGTCACCCGAGAGGAAATGTATCCATGATTCTTGGTTGCTCAGTCACTTTTGCGCAAAATTCTGGATTTGTATAATGGCAACCCCGGTCGGCGATTCCTATTCCTGTGCGTCCGGTGGGCGTATCGCTGCCGGGCGTCACTTGTTGCCGGCGTGGTTGTCAGCGATGCCCGTGAATACATGGGCAACGCCGGGCAGCAATACGCTCTCGTCGGTCGATCCTGCGCTTGATCCTGCGGTCAATCCGAACTATCCGGGAATTGCGCCGTGGAAGGGGGCAAACGGATTCGAATCCATCGTGACCGCATGGTCCGGCGCCGTGTGGGACGAAGCCAATAAGCGGCTTCTCATCACGGGCGGCGGTCACGCTGATTATGCCGGTAACGAGGTCTATGCGTGGAGCGTGGTCACTGCCGCATTTACGCGCCTGAATAATCCGACCGGCGCCATTGGAAACACCGGAACGCTTAACGACGGTCTTGATGCAACGGTCCCGGCCTACTTTGACGGTCGCCCACGGTCTGCTCACACCTACAATCATTTGCTCATGCTTGATGGGGTGATGTGGAATTTCCAGGGTTCAACCTATGTCGGCGGGTCAGGCGCTCGGGGCGCGTTCAAATTCATCGGCAACGACTGGCAGCGCAACGGCACGCAGACTTTCGGCAACAACTACGGCGGCACGATCTACGACGCATCGCGCAGCCGTTTTGTGACCTTCTCGCCCGGCACGGGGCGGCCTGAGTGGTATAACCCGGCGGCTGATACCAAAGCGCAATACACGCGATGGAGCAACAACAACGACTCGACCGGATCGGAGCTTCAGCTTGTACATATCCCGAGCCGCGATCTGGTCGTCAGCTTCACCGCCAATATCCAGCTTTTCAAACTTGACGATACGGCAGACTCGACAGCGGCGACGGTTTCCGGGGTGACGCCGAACTGGTCGAACAATCGACTAATCGGAGCCGTCTATGACGCAGCCAATGATCGAATCCTGTGCTGGAACAGTGCGGCTTCAATCTATGTGCTCACGCCGCCCGCCAGCAATCCGCTATCAAACGCCTGGGTCTGGTCAAAGATCGATGCCGTTTCAGGCACGCCAAGTGCGCCGACTGCGAACGGCACCTATGGCCGCTTCTGGCATTCGCCATCGCTAAATTGTGTTGGTGTTGTCAATTCCGTGACTGAAAAAATGTACGTATTCAGATTGGGCTAATATGGCATATACCCTAAACACCAGTCATCCCCTTTACGGTGACCTGATCGAACTGTTTGGCGTCCAGTCTGGCGCGTTGGTTTCTCACAAGACAGCCCGCACGTTTACCAAGGATGGCGCTGCAAGCTACGGAAGCGGCACATACGGCGAGCATTTCAGGACAGCAGGCGCTAGCTATACCAACAAGGGCGCCAGTTTCACACCAGCGTTGGCGGTCAATACCTATACAACAACAAATTATACCGTCGTGACTGTGTTGAACGGTTCCGGCGCCAATGAAGCCAGCCTTTCACTTGGCGTTGGATCGCCCCAAGTGTTCGGCCCCGGCTTGGCGGATGGCAAGATTAAAGGAATGCGTGGAACATCGCTTGGCTCAACGAGCTTGGGCACTGGCGCCCGAATGCTTACGTTGTGTCGCATCGGCGAATCGGCAGAAAAGCTGTATTACGATGCCGGAAACCTTGATTATTCGGGGACCGCACTAATTCCAATCTACAATGATATCGGCACCTCTTCAAGCTACATCGGGAGCGTTAGCAGTGGGGTAGCTTGCAACCTTGATATTGTGTGGATTGCAGTCTTCAACAAAGAGCTGAACTCGACCGAAATCAGCGACCTTTTCGGGACACTTGGCGCCAGCAACGCTTTCGGCCTGGTATCTTCCGGCGACACGACCGCGCCGACGCTGACCAGCCCCTCGGTTACTTCCGTTGGCACGACGACTGGCACCGGCAATGTCACGACCAACGAAGGTAATGGCACGCTCTACAGCATTGTCAGCGCCTCAGCGACGGCCCCGAGCGCGGCGCAGATTCAAGCGGGCAACGACCACACTGGATCGGCGGCTGTCTGGTCGGGAAATCAAGCGGTATCGAGTACCGGGGCGAAGACCTTCAGCATCACCGGACTGACTGCCAGCACAAGTTATTACGCATACTTCCAGCACAAGGACTCGGCGGGCAACAATTCGGCTGTTGTTGCCTCGTCCCAATTCACTACGGGTTCAACCGATACGACCAACCCGACGCTGACCGGATCGGTAACGATCAGCGCCAAGACGACGACCAGCTACACGGCATCATGGCCTGCGGGTGGTGACAACGTTGCGGTGACTGGCTACGAATACCGGCTGAATGCCGGATCATGGACAAGCGTCGGCAATGTGCTGACGACCAACATCAGCGCCCGCACGCCAGGCGCTACTGATACCTTCGAGGTGCGGGCCTATGACGCAGCAGCAAACAAGTCATCGGCGCTGAGTCAGAGCGTCACGCTGTACATCGGCACGATTACGTTGACGGATGTGACGCAGTGGGAAACCGATGTCCTTAAACCGTCTCAAACCGGCGTTACTGTAGACATCAGCAACATCTCGACCGGCGCGCTGGTTGTGCGCAAGACCGGGCAGGTCACGACTGCCGGTAGCGATATGACAATCAAGGATGCCTTGATTGCAGACGCTACGACCTATCAGGTAGTTACCAGATTCGCTGATGGCAGCGTCGGCGTCGGTGATTTCGTGGCGAGTCTGACGTGACATTTCTTGTCTCTGCCACCTCACCGATTGCTGGTAAGTTCGTTGTCAAGAAGTATGCCGGATTCGGCATCCTCGGTGCTGATATTCCAGCGACTGGCGACAGCGGCGGCAGCCCGGTACTCAATGACGGCATCAATTCGGCGAAGGAGTACCACTGGCGAGTAGAAACCCCGCCGTCGGCTGGGGTGCTGACGATCTATCCCGACCTGACGTTCGAGTGGGACGGTTCCGGGGTTCCAGATGGTTCATACCCGTGGGTATATCGGCTATTTGAGGATGGGGTAAGCGCCGGCACAGCGACGGTATCGCAGACGGTTGGCACAACAGCGCAATTCCTCCGCCCGATTGCCGATATAGCCAATTCCGGCTGGACGCCATCGACCGGCAGCAACCTATTTTCCTGCATCGGCGAAACCGTGCGTAACGACTCGACCTACATCAGCGCCACCGCGCCCGGCGCGATCTGCGAGGTGCTGCTCGGCACCAGCAGCGGCGACCCGCTGTCGTCGATCAATCACTTGCCGCGCATTGTCATGTCGGCCGGGTCAGGCGGGATCATCTTGAGATTGAAACAGGGCGCGACGATCATCAAGGCATGGACGTATGCCTCGTTGGCCGTCAGCGACACGCTGTACGAGCCGACCCTGACTTCCGGCGAGATCGACTCGATCAGCGATTACACCGATCTGCGCCTTGAAATGGAGACCACCGCATGATTAATTTATCCAGCACCAGCGACAAACTTCGACTCATCACCGCCGATTCTTGCGACATCGAGGTTCACGCATCGTGGGTCGATATGCCGAACGGGTCTTCAACGACGCAGCCCGGGAATACCAACACGCCGAGTATCACGACCGCGACGACGACCGATGTGGTCGGTTCGCCTGCTGCAGCCACGGTGCGCAATGTCAAGTTCCTGTCAATCCACAATAATCACGCCTCGGTAACTCAGCTTGTGCGATTGCTGCACACCGACGGGACGAATATTTGCGAGGTTATTCATGCCAATCTCGGCCTCGGAGAGTCGCTGATTTATCTGGACGGATGCGGGTTTCAGAAGCTCAATGCTGCCGGCTCCGTCTCCGATGGGGTTGCTGCGCAGGCAGACGTGCAGGTATTCAACACTGGCGGCACATGGACTAAGCCGACCAGCTTTGCGCCGAAAGTCGTCATTGTCGAACTGGTCGGTGCTGGCGGCGGCGGCGGCGCGGGTGCTTCACTGGCGACGGCAGTAGTTGCCAAGGGCGGCGGTGGTGGCGGCGGCGGGGCATGGGCGCGCGCGGTATTCAATGCGGCCGACCTGCCAAGCACGGTCGCGGTCGGGATCGGCACCGGTGGCTCGGCGGGCGCCAAGGGTGCCGCCGGTGCGGCAGGTGGCGCGGGCGGCATTGGTGGAAACACGACCTTCGGCGCGTTCATTACGGCCTATGGCGGCGGCGGTGGCGCGGGCGGGGCAATCTCGGCAGCGGTCACTGGCGGCGGCGGCGGTGGCGGTTCTGGCGGTGCCGGCGGCTCTGGCACGACCTCTGCTGGAACGGGCGGCTTGCCCACGGCCGCCTCCAACGGTTCAGGCGGGCAAGGGGTCACAGGCTCCGTCGCAGTATCGACCACGCTGAATGCCGAATTCGGCGGCGGCGGCGGTTCTGGCTCGGCAAACCCGCCCGTTGCCAACGGGCGCGGCGGCGGTTCGTTGCGCGGCGGCGGCGGCGGCGGTTCGGGCGGTGGGCATAGCGCAACCCCGGCCATCGTTGCCGGCGGCGCCGGTGGCGCCAGCGGGGTCTACGCGGTCGGCACCGGCGGCGCCGTAGGAACCGATGGCGCAGCGCCGACTGCTGGCGGGGCGGGTGGTGCAGCAAACTCGACCGTCTCTGGCTCGGGCGGCGGTGGCGGCGGAACGACGATCACGGCTTCGACCAATGGCGGCGATGGTGGCAACGGCGGTGCTGGCGGCGGTGGAGGTGGCGGCGGCGGGGTTGGCAACAATCCGGGCCTTGGCGGTAACGGCGGCGCCGGCGGCGCGGGTTACTGCGTCGTCTATTGCTGGTGATGTAAATGGCCGGGCGCGGTGTATTTGACGAAACCGCAACCCCGCTCGGCTGGTTCGATGAAACCGCCGAATCGGGCGGCTGGTTTGACGAGTCGGCGCTGGCTGGCGTGGTGCCGATCAGCGTCCGCGTTACCTGGGCGGAATTCGAGATTCCGGCCGCCTCTGGCTACACGCCAAAGACGATTTCCGCCGCCATATCCGCTGCGATTTCTGCGCCGCGCAGCACTGCCGCAGGCCTTTCCGGCGTCGTGCGCGCAGACCGCAGCGCCACGGTAGGACTCGCTGCCAGCATTTACACCGAATGGCGGGTGACGTGGGCAGAATTCGAGATTCCAGCCGCCTCTGGCTACACGCCAAAGACGATTGCCGCCTCCGTATCCGCTGCGATTTCTACGCCGCACAGCACTGCCGCAGGCCTTACCGCCGCCATCCGCCAGGCGAATAGTGCGACGGCCAGCCTCGGCGCTGCGGTCGCCGCTGGCCGGACGGCTTCAGCCGGAACCGCTGCTGCGATTTCAATCAACCGCAGCGCCACCGCTAGCCTCACTGCTTCCGTCGTGCAGGCCAGGGTCGCAACGACCAGCCTTGCAGTCGCCATTCGCCAGGCAAAAACCGCCAGCGCGACCATCGCCGCGGCGATTCAGACCAGCCGGACAGCGAATACAAGCGCCAGCGCCGCCGTCCGCATGCCGCGCAGCGCCTCGGTCGGACTCGCTGCGAACATTGAAACCGCCGCTGGAAAGTCGCTTTCTGCCAGCCTGTCCGCCGCTATTCGCCAGGCTCAGGCTGCTACCGCCAACATCGGCGCCGCCGTTCGTCAGGCCTCAGCTGCCGCAGCTGGCATCGATGCCGCCATTGCCCAGCCCCGCGCCGCGAACGCATCCGCCGCGGCGGCAATTCGCCAGTCGTTTGTCGTATCCGCCGGCCTAACCGCTGTCGTGCAGCAGGCGCAGGCCGTCGCCGCTAGCCTTTCCGCGTATATAGTGGTCATCAATGCGGAGCTGGCGACGACGACAGTCACTGCTGCGATCCGTGCCGAACGGAGCAGCAGCGCCAGCCTGGCCGCTGTCATCCGTGCTCCGGCCAGTGCCAGTGTCTCGCTGGATGTTGCCGTGCAGCTCGCCCGCGCGGCGGCTGCCGACCTATCCGCCGTTATCGCTGCGCGCAACGCGCTGGCCACGGATATATCTTCCGCCATCCAGGCCGGCCAGAGCCTGAGCGCCTCGCTTAACGCTTATGTCGAGTCCGGCGCCGTCCTCAATCAGAGCGAGATCGACATGCTGACCGACATCTGGCGCCGGTTCGGCCTCGATGCCGCGCAGCCGCTGGTCCAGGGCGAAACCGGCCTGAGCTTTGGCCCGACCATCGCGCTGGCCGGCAGCGACACGATCACCAGCACCCGCGCCGGCGCTACTCTGGCCGGCGTCAATCCATCGACCATGCTGCTCGAAGTCTGGCAGCGCCTGGGGCTCGACCAGGCTAACCCGATGACTGCCAGCGCCACGCAGATCGCCGCCGGCGCCATCGTGCAGACGATCAGCGAATCCGGATCGACCGTCACGGTGCAGCGTGCTTGATGCCCGTTCCATCGCCATGCTCGGCATCGGCCACGGCGCCGCCCAGGTGGCGCGCATCGGACTGCTGGCGCGCACCGTCTCGCTGCCGGACCATATCCCGGCCGGGCGCTGGCATCCGGGCAAGCCGTCGCGCCTGCGCTACCCGGCGCGGGCCGAGATCCTGCTGCGCCTGGGCTGCGCCATTTCCGCCAGGGCTGGCCTGCGCCTTGGATCGGCAATTGCGGTCGATGCACCGAACCGCATCGATTCAACGGCCGGACTGCGCCTCGGCGCCGTCGCCGAATCCCGCATTGAAACGGCCATCGAAGCTGGTGCTGACATGGTCGACGTCGTGCTCGAAGCGCTGCTGATGGCCGACTGAAATCCGCTCACAGGCGCCGCAAAACCCAAAAACACAGCATAGCCTCACATTCCTCACCGGAGAATCCTGCGTGAAAAGCTGGTACTCAATTCAGGCCAAGGCCGACCAGGCCGCCGAAATCTCGATCTATGACGAGATCGGTTACTGGGGCGTGACCGCCAAGCAGTTCATCGGCGACCTCAAGGCCATCGACGCCACGACCATCAAGCTGGCGATCAATTCGCCGGGCGGCGCCGTCTTCGATGCGCTGGCCATCTACAACGCGCTGCGCCAGCACCCGGCCAATGTCGAAGTGACGATCATGGGCGTCGCCGCCTCGGCTGCCTCGGTCATCGCCATGGCCGGCGATACCGTCGTGATGCCGGAAAACGCCTTCATGATGATCCATAACCCGCTCAACATGGCCTACGGCAACGCCGACGATCTGCGCGAAATGGCGGATGTGCTGGACAAGATCGGCGCCTCGCTGGTCGGCATCTACGCCAAGCGCACCGGCCTGCCGGAAGACGAGATCAAGGCGCTGCTCGATGCCGAGACCTGGCTGAATGCCGAGGAAGCCGTTCTCAAGGGCTTCGCCGACGAGCTGCAGCCGGAACTCAAGGTCGCCGCCTCGTTCGACATGGAGCGCCTGCCGGACAACGTCCGCGCCAGCATCGCCCCGGCGGCCGATCCTGAGCCCGCGCCGGAACCCGAGCCGGAAGACGATCACCCGCTGGACACGGCCGCCATCACCGCCGCCTGCGCCGCGGCCGGGCTGTCAGCCTATGCCGACGCCCTGGCGCTCGACCCGCTGCTGAAAACTCCGTCCGACGTATCCGCCGCGCTGACCGAAGCGAAAGAGATCGTCGCCGTCTGCCAGGCCGGCGCCATGCCGGAAATCGCCGCCCGCCTGATCGCTGCCCGCGTTCCCCTGGCCGCCGCCCGCACCCGCATTCAGCAGGCGCGTGTCGCGCTCGATCAGGCCACCGCCGTCAATCACCACATTCCCAAGCCGACGGATGCGCCGCAGTCGGCAGTCAGCATCGCCGGGATTTACGCGGCACGTCGCAGCACCCATTAACCTTTCAGAAGGAATCCCGTTATGGCTCTCACCGAAACCCTCCGTCCCGGCGAATTCATCCTCGCCGAGGCCAACGGCACGATCAGCCGCGAACAAGTCACCATCCTGTCCGGCCAGAACCTGGCCGCCGGCACCGTCGTCGGCAAGGTCTCTGCCTCTGGCAAATACATCGCCTACGACGACGATAACGCCGACGGCTCGCAGACCGCCGCCGGCATCCTCTATGCCGCCGTCGATGCCAGCGCCGCCGACATGCCGGGCGTCATCATCGCCCGCCATGCCGAAGTCGTCGATTCGCTGCTCACCTGGGCCGCGACCAACGACGCTGGCGACAAGACCGCCGGCAAGGCCG
>JACDJC010003808.1_pt1 | contig 10668 bp, 16 predicted proteins | sample 7454191 | NCBI WGS metagenome assembly JACDJC01 (sample SAMN14253291, study PRJNA609438) | sludge metagenome | isolation source: sludge after 25d culture with pyrite and EDTA | collected 2018-12-20
GATGGCAAAAGCTTTCGGAAAGCCAAACCATTTAAAATGATTCTTTGTCATAACAAATTTTTTTTGGTTTATACATTAACAACATATGATTGGCAGGCAGGTAAACCCCAGTCATTGAATTAACACAATAAAAGAGTGAATTGTACCATTTTCGGTGTGAACCGGGGAGTTGTCTTTGTTCCTGGCCATGCCTCCGAAAGGCTCCGGTTCTTCGAAACTTATCCGGAAGTTGTTAAGCTCTGCAAAACCAGAAGTTTTGAAGTTGTATACTCTTACCCGTGGCAGTAACTAAAATTTTCGGAGGCAATACTATAAAGTTGTGGGGCTGTATGATATACCTAGCAACAAATTCTCAGGCCCGTATATCTTATTGTTACAACCCAGAATATTTTCAACTGCAACTATCACTTCATTTCTTCAGATTTCACCTCAGTATTATTAGCCAAAAGGAAAACTAAAATCTCCAGCCCACTGATATGCCCGGATAGAAAGCCAGACTATTATACCTGGAAATAACCGGTGTGTAATTTATTCTCCACATCAAACCATATTTTGTGTGATGACGGTATCCGACAGAAGGAATTAAAGCTGGTGTGTAGGGGTTTTGCCCGGTTTGAGTATCTTGTTTTGCACCCAGGTATTCCCTGTCTGCCAGGGTAATACCGAGACCGGTTTCCAGAAAGGATTTATGATTGCCAAGGTCAGTTAAATATTTGGCGCCTGCTACAAAGCCGGGCTTATTACCCGAAAGGCTTATCCCGGTATGCAAACCAAGCCCGGTCTTTTTTCCAAGCTGTCGTTCATAGCCAACAGAAAAGCCAACCCCGTTACCACCTACTTCAAAATAGGCTGTACTTTTTTTAAATGATTGCTGCTGGGCTTTTATTTGATTCACCAATAAAATTAAAATGGCAAACAGGGTTGTTTTTCTCATGCTAGCTGGTTTTAAAAGGCAGGGAAGTATATCACAACGAATGGATCCGGTTATTTATTATCTGCAACAACTGATCAGGGGGTTCTCCTTTGTCTTAGAATTCAACAAGAAAACTAAAACTAACAGGAGAGTTGTGCATCGTTTGCAACGAATGGCCGGAGGGAAAATTATTTTACTTTCAGCACCACCACATGGTCAATTGTTTCCTGTGCAGGGTATTCTGGGTAAATAAAAACTCCTTCCGGCACTTTGCTCCATTTTAATTTTTTCCCCGAGTTCATTACTTCCACTGATGTTATATTTTCCGTAAACCCCGGTAACAGGATAAAAGGAGTTTGCGGTGACTGCAACACATGAATGTAAATTTGCTGGCCATTGCGGGTAGCTACCCCCCAGGGTTGCGGGGGCATGATATTACCACGGGTATTATAAACAGAAGCGCCGTATTGCTGTAGCCATTTACCAGTGGCCAGTAAGGTATCGGTAAACTGTTGTTGAATTTCACCATTCGGCATCGGTCCCACATTTAAAAGCAGGTTGGTATTCCGCCCGGCTGCTCCCACCAGTAAATGTATCACCTGCTTAACGGATTTATAATGATGGTCGGTGATGTTATAGCCCCAGGTATCATTCATCGTTTCACAGGTTTCCAGTGGCAACGCATCAGAAGGTTGTTGAAAACTCAGACCCGTTTTATTTTCACCGGGAAGATCTTTTTCAAACATCTGGAAATCTTCACCGGCTATCGGGTCGAGATGATGATTATTCCCAATCATACAGGCAGGTTGGAGTTTGTGTATAAGCCCGTACAGTTCATCATACTTCCAGTCTATGCGGGAGGTTCTGTCTGCATGGCCTTCAACATTGGTTTGGTCCCAATGCCCGTCAAACCATATACTCATGATGGGGCCGTAGTTCGTCAATAATTCTGTCAACTGGTTTTTCATAAACTGCAGGTAACTGGCATAATTACTTTTTGCGGTTCGTCCGCTGAATTGACCGGTGCGGCCTGTTTCATAAGGATAATCAGTCCTGTACCAGTCAAGCGTTGAGTAATAGAGACCCAGTTTCATATCATGTTTCCTGCAAGCCTCGGCTAACAGCTTCAACGGATCTTTTTTGTAGAGTGTGCTGGTGATCTTCCAATCACTGTATTGGGTATTCCAGTTAGAAAAACCATCGTGGTGCCTGGTGATGAAGACAATATATTTCATACCGGCATTTTTGGCCGCCAGCACCCATTTCTCCGCATCAAAATCAATTGGATTAAATACCCGCAGGTATTGTTGGTAATCTGCTGCTTTGATCTTCCGGTTTTGCATCACCCATTCGCCCTGGCCAAGCACACTGCTCAAGCCCCAATGGATGAACAGGCCAAATTTATTATCCTGGAGAACTTTCCGGGCTGCCAGGTTTTCAGGAGTGGGTGTATAAGATGACTGTGCCTTACTAAGGCCAGCGTATATCAATATAATGGCGAAAAAAAATTTCTTCATCGGAAACTTATTGTGAGTGGAAGTTACTGAATTTTTGTAGGGTTCATTGCTGGCATTATGGTAGTTATCTGCTGTAAATAGCATCCTCTGCGGAGATAAACCTGTATTAGATATAATGCCTTACCTTATCATTATCCATGTCGGGAACTTGAATGGCATCCGGACTAATGCTGTCATGGCATCACACTTTGGTTGTATAGAAACAAGATTGCAATACATGACCTATCTTTACTCACTAAACCAAAAATAAAATAATATGAAAAAAGTGATCTTCTCTATGGCTATTGCTGCATTTTTATTATCCTGTGGGGGTGGCGACAGTGAAAAAAAGGAAGCAACAGATGCAACAACTGAACCTGCAAAAACAGAACCTGCAACAACTGATCTGAGCGATAACCCGGATTATCAGAAAGGGATGGCAATTGTAGCAGATCCAAAGAATCTCTGTTTAACCTGCCATAAGATCGATGAAAAATTGGTAGGTCCGGCGTACAGGGATGTTGCCAACAAGTATGAAAGTACTGATGCTAATATCAGCATGCTGGCAGAGAAAGTGGTTAAAGGGGGAACAGGTGTATGGGGAGAAGTAGCTATGCCTGCTAATACTGTCATCAGTTTAGATGATGCCAAAGCTGCAGTTAAATATGTATTGTTGCTCCGCAATAAATAAACTGTTGAATAGTTTTCGTTAACCTGTTATGACCAAAGCTTTCAAAAAGTTGTCATCTTTCAGGACTAAACAAATTGATTTCCAACCCGGGTCTCTAACAGGATTCGGGTTGTTTTTTACTTATATAGACCGGGAGATGTTCTTTAACCAGGAAATCTCTCCAACCGGCAATGAATTGGTTTTGACCAATAGGTTGTGATGTGCCGTAATGATCCGATGTAGATCCCAAATGCGGAAATCAAAGCTGAAGCTAAAAACAGCATTTATGTATGCCTTTGAAACAAAAGGCAGTTCAAAATGTGTGAATTATGTAACTTCTGAACAGAAATATATATTGATTGTTGGTATAAAAGACCTTTCTTGCATTATTTACAGTAGTATAAAATTTTTAGAATGGATTACGAAGAAATCGAAAAGGGGAAAGTACATAGTCTGGGAGAAATAGTAGAATATGTGCCAGATGGAGTAGTCAATAAAACCGTGCTGAAAAAGCCAACTGGAAAAATTGATATAGTCTCCTACGATACGGGGAAAGGGTTAACAGGTAAAGTTTATCCTTTCGATACTTTTGTATTGCTGCTTGAAGGAAGTGCTGAAATAATCATTGATAAAAAAGTAAATGAAGTCCACGCTTTTCAGGGAATTGTCATACCAGCTCACTCAACCTTTACTATAAAAGCCATTGAGCGGTTCAAAATGCTTTCAATCACCGTCAAAAGCGGGTACGAGTAGGCTTTCCCGGCATTTTCATTTCCCGGATTAGAAGCAGGGGATTGTATATATCCTTTCTTTACCCTGCCTTTTCCTTTGTTATATGCAATAGTTTATGTTTACAAAATTCTTCAGTTTCAATCAGGAGATGGGTACTACTTTTTCTTTAATTTTAACACTGCTAATTATTTTTTACTAACAATTACCTATGTTTTTGTTGAATTTTTTGTTGATAAATTAATCACCTGAGAAATAAATTTTCCGATAATTTTAAAATATGCAAGACCATTATAGCCTTCTCCATACCATCTACGAAATCGTAAAAAATGATCCTCAGCCCGAACGTTACTCCTGTAGGCCAAGAGAGCTCATATTGCGCAGGATGCAGGAATGGTCGGAAATCCAGCAGCAATTACAATTACTGGAACAGGAAGAATTGGTGGTGACCGAACAGCAGGATACCATGGTGATCCGTATTACCAATGCCGGGCTTGAAAAAGTAAAAGAGCAAAACAGCCTGGTTGGATAATACCAGGACCACAGGCATTCCAGTCATTATATACAGACTACACACTGATTAAACTCATTTTTCTGGCTGATGACCCTCAAGTTGCCGGGCAGAAAACCTGAATAGTTTTACCTGCTTTATTATTTTGCAGTTCAGAAATCAGTATGGTCAATTACGATAAATATGGGTGTGCATTTTTTGGATTGCTGTTTGCTATTCTTATTCCGGCCTGTAGGCAAATGAATACTGCGGCCCTAGCAAAAGGACAGCCCCGCTCATCGTTTGAAAAATTAATGGACGGAAATGACCGCTTTTCTCATTGGCATCCCGAACACCCCGATGAAAGCAGGCAGCGGGTAATTGAAATCTCAAAAGCACAACATCCATTTGCAGTAGTGATTTCCTGTTCGGATTCAAGGGTATCTCCGGAGCTGATTTTCGACCAGGGGCTTGGCGATTTATTTGTAATAAGAACAGCAGGTAACCTGATTGGCGGATTAGAGATCGGAAGTGTTGAGTACGCAGTTGAACACCTGGGAGTAAGCCTGGTTGTTGTAATGGGACACCAGCACTGCGGAGCAGTACAAGCATTTGTTGAGGGTGGAGAAACTCATGGGCATATTAAAGATATCGTTGATAGCATACAAAAAGAAAAAGAGATCGTTGATATTCCTTTAGATGACAAAAACCGCCTGGAAGATTGTATCAGGGCTAATATACTCCATGGTATTCACCAACTGACAACCCAGTCAGCAATAATTAAAGAAAAGCTTGATGCTAAAAAGCTTGAACTAAAAGCCTGTTACTATGACCTGGAAAAAGGACTTATTAGTTTAGTTAATGAGTAAATTTTTACAACCATTATTTAGCAGCTTTTACAGTTTCTGCACTGGTTGCCAATGAATCTTTTATTACAGGTTCTTTTTGTTTGGCTATAAAAGCAGCCACCGCATCCGTATGGGCTTTTGTTTCTGCCTTTGTCAGCGTTGCAAGGCTGCCGTGCCCCTCAAAATGATAATGGACACTGATAAATTTTTTCACATGCTTTCTCGTTTCAACAGGAAGATAGTTTTGCAGCACCCAGAAATCACGGCTACCTGATTTTTTGATAGCAGACAAAACCCTGGCAGGACCACTATTATAAGCAGCAAGTGTCAATAACCAGTCATCAAACATATTGTGCAGGTAAATAAGGCACTTGGCTGCTGCCACGGTACTTTTATAATTATGTTTACGTTCATCATTTTTTCCTGACACTTTTAATCCAAAACTTTTTGCTGCACCGGGCATAAACTGCCACAGACCGGCTGCTCCTGCAGAAGATACAATCCTGTTATCCAGTTTTGATTCCACTACGGCCAGGTATTTTAATTCAACCGGGATATTATACTGCTGAAATATTTCTTCTATCAATGTAAACTTTGAAGCGTTCTTTGCTTTTACCTTATCATAATAGAATCCATTTTCTTTGAGATGATTTTGTACAAAATCTGCTGCCTGTTCATTCAATTGTATCCTTGGCGCCTCGCTAAGTTCGTTTGCGCTCATTTCAGGCAGGCATACACACAAACCTTCTGCATCAAATATATGTTCGCCTGTAAAAATGGAATCCCTGCTGATCGTCTTATTTATAACAGCAGAATCACCGGGTACAGGAATATATTTATTGCCGGAACCAGCTGCCATGAGCATGAAGCTTGTAATAATAAATCCAGCCTTATGTAATTTTGTTTTTAACATCTTACAGATTTTAGTTAACAATTGTTGCAGGTATTGGATTTTGGAAAAATGAATTCAGTCGTATTGCTGAATTCGTGTTAAGGTGATTCTGTTGGGTAAGTCTTACCAGTTTTTCATTTACACAGAACCGATAGTAACCTTGATAATTTGGCTGTGCAAAGGTAACCCGCAAATGCCCTATAGTACTGCATTTGCAGCTTAGTTTTCCACTGACAGGGGTAAGTGCATGAGCATCAGTAAAGAATTTTGTTAAAACTGCTAAATCGTCAGGTGTCAATAGGAAAACTACGACTATTGGTTAAGCATTCGATAACAATAGTATACTGATAAATAAAAACTGCGGATCAATTGATCCGCAGTTTTTCAAATTAATAAATCCGGTATGTGATTATAATTGATTTACTATTACTTCCTGTACGTTACGGGTATTACTGTTTACCGCATACGACACTGTGCTTTTAGTTTTTCTGCTGGTAACCTGGATCTGAATACTGTAATCACCCAACTCTTCTAAGGCCAGCATAAATTTTTTAGTGAAGCTGTCTCCTTTTATATTTTCCATATACAGAGAGTTGCCATATTCATCTTTGATATTGATGGTAAAGTCATCCTGTGTACCATTACCGGCAACAGATAGCTGGAATACCGGATTGTGCTGGATTTTGCCCACATACTTAATTTCAACAGGTAGTACAGGGTTTGTGCCGTTGGCCATTGCGGGTGTAAGAGCTGCAGAAAATACAGTCATAAATGCAATAGCGATAATGCGGTTGTTCATAAAGATCTTTTTCATAATGATAATTTTTAAATTAATAAAACTTGTTAAATACAAACTTGATGGGGTTGCAATCGGTTCAGTGAACAAAAATCGGTGGCAAACGACAGGGCAAGTAGAGGTTAGTAAATCCGGATTTTTTTCTATGGAAGCAATCTGATATTGCTTTGATGATGTAAAAGTAAGGGCGGTATATTGACTCATCAAACTAACTTGAAAGGGATTTGTGGATAGCCAAGGATAAAGAGGGGATTATAAGTTATTTGTTTTCAGTATTTTATCTTTATCTATGGTATAGATATCCAAGCTTCTAAAGCAGGCTTTTTATTAACTTATTACATCCATTTTATTTTCGTTTAAATGGGTTGGCAAACTGTCAGATAATAAAATTGATGATAAGCCTAATTTCATTTCATCTTCAGTTATAGCGTAATGCACTGTTTTTCAGTGTGGTGGGGTGTTGTTAGGAAATTAATGGTAAGCGGATTTGGCAGGGTGCAAAAAAATATTATCTTCAACCGATTCAGAGAAATGACTGATTGGCGTAACTGCCTTTCGTTCAACCAAATGGCGGGAAATTTGTTTATTTATAATATCGTTCAGGCTAATAAGGCCTCAACTTGAAAAAAGGAGAATAAAATAATGGCTTTTAAAAAAGATGATGTAATTATTATTGAACCAAGGGAAATCTTTGTTGGTAAAATCGATGCCCCTGTAACATTAATGGAGTTTGGCGAGTATGAAAGCGAAGAATGCGCTAAAGTAAATGAGATTGTAAAACAATTACTGGAAGAATATGAAGGGAAGATAAGGTTTCAGTTCCGTCATTTTCCCCTGACGCTTATTCACCAACGAAGTCTTAAAGCCAGTGAATCTGCTGTAGCCGCGGGTCAGGAAGGGAAATTCTGGGAGATGCACAATGTGCTTTTTGCCAATCGTCGTAACCTGGGAACAACCAGTTTGAAATTACATTCCAAAGAAGCCGGCATACGCAATAAAAAATTCCTGGATGACCTGGTAAATGGAGTTTATGGGTGGCAGGTACAGGATGATCTGAAGGAAGGAATTAACCGTGGTGTAAAGGAGTTGCCTGCTTTCTTTATAAACGAAGTACCTTTTACCGGAAAGCCAACCTTTGCTAACCTGAGTGCTGCAATTGAACTGGCGCTGAAAAAAGGAAAGTCTAAGGTAACAGTAAAGAAAACAGCCGTAAAGCAAAAGCAGCGGGCCTGATCGCCTGATTGCCCAGTATAAAAATTAAATCCTGCCGGTAGTACTACTGGCAGGATTTATTATTTTGGGACACCGCATTTTTTTATGCAGGTGTATCTGAATTTTCTTCGTTATTTCCGGCATCTTCTGTAATCTCAGCCGGTGCAGTGATATTTTTTATCGTTAATTGAAATGAGGTATTCATACTAAACTCAAAGTCATATTCACGAATAAGCCGGCGGGTTACTTCATCCTCCTGCAGTATAGTAGCCAGTTCTCTTGCCACCGGTGGTGGTGCAATAGAATTATGCTGTAAGCGGCCTTTATAAAGGGAGATGGAGAATGTGAGTTTTGCTTTACGTCCGCCTGCGGCCCTTTCAAAGTCGGTACGGTTCATATCCAGTGTCTGGTCTGCACCGGCAGAACGTTTCAGTAATATTTTAATGATGGGTAGGTAAATATTCCATGCCTGGGAGAACATAAGCTGATATTTTAAATGAATGTATGGCCTGTTTAGTCACACTACTATGACAGGTAATTATATTATTCTGCTGACAATCTCGTAAACTCCATTCCGTTGAAAATCCGGGCTAGGTTCATGTCCTTTGTTTTTTTCCATTGTTCGATATTGGTACTGCTTACAATGCGCCAGAAATTTTTTGACTTCAGTTCATCATAATCATTTCCCTGGATAAAAAGACCCGAAATGGTACTGCGTTGTTTGAAATGGATATTCAACGGTTTGCCATTAGTACCTTTTGTTTCTACATATTTTAAGATCGCATCATTTGTCATACTAAATATATTTTAAAAATTGTAAAAAAGGGGAGCTAAATCCAGCTCCCCCTTATAGTATCATGTGTAATGATGACCTTGATTACCAACGGTTGTTGTTAGAATAAGAAGGTCTTGCAGCCCTGGCTGGTCTTTCTTCTCTTGGCTTAGCCACACTTACTTTGATGGCACGGCCATCTACAGTAGCACCATCGAGTTCAGCAATTGCTTTCTGGGCAACAGCGTCATCACTCATTTCCACAAAACCAAAGCCTTTGCTGCGGTTTGTGTATTTGTCCATAATAACTTTTGCAGAAGTAACTTCTCCATACTCAGCAAAATAACTTCTTAAGTCTTCATCCACTACGGCGAAACTTAAATTTGAAACATAAATGTTCATGTAAAAAAATTAACTTTTAAAAATACTTGAGAATAACGCAAGGGTAAAGAAGACTAACTATTAGCAGATCCTTCGATTAACTCAGGATTAGGGCGTAGCAGAAAAAATCGTTCACTTACAATCTGTCGTCTGACTCAAATTAACAATGCGAAGGTAAGGGAAAATAATCAGAACCGGGTTTTTATTTTGATGTATTTTAATTCATCTTAACCTCAATTCAATGTCCATTCATTTTTGTTCCTGGTTCTTGCTCAGGTGTTTTGATTCTGCTTCATCTATGGAATGGGTGCTGTGAATATCCTGCTCCAGTTTGGCTAATGCAGAAAGTTTTACATAGAACTTTTTTAATGTTTCCAGTTCTTCAGCTGAGAGATCTTCCACATCCACCAGCCGGTTACTGGCAGTGGCTGTAGCAGCTATCAATTCATTCAGCTTTAATTGAAGCGCCACACTGTCTTTATTTTGCGCATGCTGGATTACAAATACCATCAAAAATGTGATGATAGTGGTTCCGGTATTGATCACTAATTGCCAGGTGTCGGAAAAATGAAAAACAGGGCCGGTAATAATCCAGCCAAGTATAATGAAACAGGCCAGGATAAATGCAAGGGGTTTACCTGTTGCTTTGGTGACTTTTGATGCAAATCTTTCAAAAAAGGGGAGGCCATATGTTTTCATATAACTGAGTTTTTCGGGAATGATTATTTTAGTGCTGCCAATAGCTGCTGAAATTTAGCCTTTAATTCTTATCTATGGTCCAATTTACTGCTACTATTCATAAGTTCGGGAAGAAGGGGGAAAAAACAGGCTGGACCTATTTTGAAATGCCAGCTGATATTGTTCAGCAATTAAAGCCGGGTAATAAAAAGGAATTTAAGGTAAAAGGCAGACTGGATGGGTATGCGATCAGGAGGGTTTCAGTATTACCTATGGGAGGTGGCTTATTCATTATGCCTCTGAATACAGTAATGCGAAGAGCAATGGGTAAAAAGCAAGGAGCAATACTAACAGTGCAGTTAACAGAAGATAAAAGTGATTTTGTTTTTAATAAAGATTTTATGGATTGCCTGGATGACGAGCCGGCAGCTAAAGAATTTTTCCAATCTCTTACCGGATCGCATCAGCGTTACTTTAGCAAATGGATCGATAGTGCCAGAACAGAGGCTACTAAAACAAAAAGGATTGCCATGGCTATTACTGCATTGGCCAGAAAAAGGGGCTATCCGGAAATGATCAGGGCTTCACAGGGAAAGTTGTAACTATTTAAATGGATTGGAATACTTCACATCCGTTGTCAGATTTGTATCAGTCAATGTTTTTAGGAAAGCCACCAGGGCTGCTTTGTCTTGTGTGGTAAGGTTCAATTGCCTGGGCTGACCATTGGGCAATCTTAATTGTGGTGATAGATTAGGGTGATTTCTCACACCGGAATTATAATGCTCTACCAC
>JACDJC010003811.1_pt1 | contig 10662 bp, 8 predicted proteins | sample 7454191 | NCBI WGS metagenome assembly JACDJC01 (sample SAMN14253291, study PRJNA609438) | sludge metagenome | isolation source: sludge after 25d culture with pyrite and EDTA | collected 2018-12-20
GCCCCGCCCATCTGGCCGAATTATTCACCTTTTTGCGAATGCCTAGCGTCAGTACCTTGCCGGAACACCGTCCAGACATGGTCGCCACCGCCGAATGGCTGGCCCGCGCCCTGGCTAATGCGGGCCTGGAGGACGTGCGCACCATTGCCACCGACGGCAACCCGTTGGTTTACGGTGACTGGTTGCATGCCGGCCCGGAAGCGCCGACGGTGCTTGTCTACGGCCACTACGACGTGCAACCGGTCGATCCGCTAGCCCTTTGGCATACACCACCGTTCGAACCTACAATCCGCGACGACTTTCTATATGCCCGCGGCGCGGCCGACGACAAAGGCCAACTCTACGTCCACATCAAGGCCGCGGAAGCGTATCTGCGCACCGAGGGGCGGCTGCCCGTCAACGTCAGGTTCATCTTCGAAGGGGAGGAGGAGATTGGCAGCAAGAATCTGAACGCCTTCATCCCCCACAACCACGAACTCCTGCAGGCCGATTCGGCCCTCATCTCCGATACATCGATGCTGGCCCCCGGCCATCCGGCGCTCGTCTACGGACTGCGCGGTAATTGTCACCTGCTCGTGGACATCACCGGCCCGGCCCATGACCTTCATTCCGGCTCTTACGGCGGCGGTGTCAATAATCCCATCAACGCGCTGGCCCAATTGATCGCCAAATTGCAGGATGAACGCGGCCACATCCTTATCCCCGGCTTCTACGATCATGTGCGGCCGCTGAGCCTGGAGGAGCGCGAGTTGTTGAGCAGCGTTCCGCTGGACGAGGAAGCGTGGCGGCTGGAGACCGGCGCGCCGGCGTTATGGGGCGAGCCGGAGTATTCGCTCATGGAGCGCATCAGTGCCCGGCCAACTCTGGACGTTACCGGCATGATCGGCGGCTACACTGGTGAAGGCACGAAGACCGTCCTGCCGGCCCACGCCCACGCCAAGATTTCGATGCGTCTGGTTCCCGACCAGGCCCCGGCCGAGATAGCCGCCCTGTTCGAAGAGTACGTGCGTGCGGTGCTGCCCGCTAGCGTCGAAATTCGCATACGCGTGGCCGGCCTGTCGCCGGCAGCCCTGATCGACCGGGAGTCACCCCCTATGCGCGCTGCGGCTGCCGCCCTGGAGCAGACCTTCCACCAGCCACCCGTCTTCATGCGCGAGGGGGGTTCCATACCCGTAGTGAGCCGGTTCGACAATGAATTGGGTCTGCCGACGGTGTTGATGGGCTTCGGCCTGCCGGATGACCGCATTCACTCACCCAACGAGCGCTATTACGTGCCCAACTTCTTCGGCGGCATTGAAGCCAGCGTTCGTTATCTGGATTTACTGCGCCGCGCCGGCTAGGTCATGCCCCTGCTGCTCGCAGTTCTCGGTAGTTTGCTCATCGCTTTTACCCTGTGGGGCCGAGAGCGTCACCGGCGCTTCCTGTCGTCGGTCGAGATCGTTGTGCTGCGCGACGTTGTGGCCTCCAAATTGGGCAACCGGCGCGACGTGTGTGTCTTTCTGCCACCCGGCTACCGCGCCTCAACCCATCGCTACAACGTGTTATACATCAATGATGGGCAGGAAGCGGACGCACTGGGCCTGCGGGAGGCGCTGGCCCGCCTGACCGCTGCGAGGCTCATCGGGCCGATCATCGCCGTAGCGATTCCTACCAATGCCGACCGGCTGCGCGAGTACGGCACGTCCATCGCTCCAAACCGGTTAGGGTTGGGCGACCGGGCAGCGGCCTACGACCATTTTCTGACTGAGGAATTGATGCCGATTATCGACGGCGCGTTCCGCACACAGCCCGGCGCAGCAATCATGGGGGTGTCACTGGGCGGACTGTCAGCGTTTGATATTGCCTGGAATCACCCTGACCTATTCGCCACGGTCGGCGTCATGTCGGGCAGCTTCTGGTGGCAGGCATCCGACGACGAAACGCGCATCGACCCCGGTCGTCGCATCGCCCACTCACTCGTGCGGCGCGCCGTTGCCGTTCCATCGTTGCGCCTCTGGTTTCAGGCGGGTACGAGGGACGAAGTATGCGATCAGGACGGAGATGGCGTGATCGACGCCATTCAGGACACACTGGAGTTGGTTGACGAACTGCGGCGCGTGGGTTGCCCGGCCGGCAACGTGACCTACGTTGAGGTCAGCGGCGGCCGGCACGACTTCGAGACCTGGAGACGCATCTTGCCGGCGTTCCTGACCTGGGCTTTTACTCCCGGGACAGCCCGGCAAAGAGAATGATGGTTGAGCGCTTTTCGCCCGCCTCGGTGATGACCCAGTAGCGGTTCTCGTCAACAGTATATACCGACATGATTGGCTCGATGCCGGTAAGGGTATTGACTTTGTTGGCCAGGCCGGGATGGGGAATTTCGTCTGGGTCGGCCAGAAGCATGTCGTCGTCCACGTCGAGATCAAAGAAATCGCCGTACTCGCCATAATCACCGGAGGCGTGGCGCTCCAGAAGCTCTTTGATGAGGTCGTTCGTCAGCCGTCGCGCCGCGCCGGTCGTAACGATGATCTGGCCCCAATCGATCATGTGCCCTTCGGCGGCATAGGGGGCGGCCTCGTTGCGCACGCCGGTTGTCTCCGACAGGCGGAAGTAGCCAGTTTCGCTGCTGTAGCCCAGGTCGGCGTAGGGGATAAATTCGCCGTCCTCAAACTCAACACCAATTTCGTCGTCGAGTATGCGCGGCTGGGGCAGGGCTGCCCGATTGCGGTGGCGGGCAAAGAGAAGCCGGCGCGCGTCATCGGCCACGACGCGAACAATATGGGGTCTGTCTGACATTACACCTCCGCATCGATGACCGCATCGCTCCGGCCGCCGACCATACTTACCAATACAGGGCAGATCTTTGTTTACCCTACTCTATATAATTGTAACCGGGGACGCGGTTCAGCGGGGAAATTTCTACGAAATTTTCACAGATCGCGGCGTGTGAAACTTAGTAGCGCGAACAGAAGGAGGGCGGTGAGGTAGGCGATAGCGTAACCGACCATGAATGAACTGGGTTCGGTGATGGCCGCGAATGGCCCCAACTCAAACGGGTTATTACTCGCGGCACCGGATTGGAAGTACGCTGAAGCCTTCTTCCAAAGAGAGTCAGCGGGCATGATCAAGCTGCTGATGATGCCGACGTTGACGGCAGCCTGATTGCGGATGAGCGCGCCCACCTGCTCGACCAGACCACCCAGGAAGGCCAGGCCGAACAACATGAAGGTAAGCACACCGTTGGAGATAGTCGAGAGGCGCGTGCCGCCGGCGATGCTCACCGTCAGTACCAGCAACGCCGCCAGGGCCATCATCAGAACACCACGGCCGATATTTTCCAGGTGGAAACCTGAGCGGAAATAGACGATGAGCATCAGCCCGCCCACAAGCGCGGCCAGGTAGATGAGCACCAGCACGGCAAAAGCCAGCCACTTACCGATTACCACTTGCCAGCGGGGAATCGGCTTGGTGACGATGGCGTCGATAGTATGGGACTCGATCTCGCCGGAGATAGTGGTCACCGAGACCAACACGGCGACAACGTTCACCAGCAGGTTAACCGCATACAGGCCCGCCGTCAGGAGGAGAGCAGAGACGAACGTGGGCTGGTCACCGTCGGTTGGGAAACGCTCGATGTCTAGCTGGATAAAGTGGAAAGCAAGGCCAAAGACCAGCAAAAAGGCAGCGCCCATGATTACCGCCACCCATAGCAGGCGGCGGCGTTGCGCCTCGCGGATCGTCAGGCGGGCAATGACAAATGTGGCCATGATTTACTCGTCCGATTCCTCGCCGATAACCTGAAGGAAGCGATCCTCCAGCGACAGGTGGGTCGGCGTCAATTCGTAGAGGCTGTGCCCATTTTGCACAACCCAATTTGCCAAGGCGGGCAGTTGGGCATCGTCGCCCAGTGTCAGATGGATGCGGCCGTCGCCTGGTTCCAAAGCCACGTTACGGCCGAATTGCGCCAAGCCCGTTAGCAGTTCCGGCGTCGGCGTGCCGACGCGCACGACCACCTGCATCGCCTCTTCCTCGAACTCTTTGAGGGATGAGGTCTGGAGGATGCGTCCGCCGCGGATGAAGGCTACGCGGTCGCAGGTCTTCTCCACTTCACTCAGGAAGTGGGAGTTCAGGAACACGGCCATGCCGCGCTGGCGCAGATCAGTGATGATATCTCGGACGAGGCGGCGCCCGATGGGGTCCAGTCCGGAAGTCGGCTCGTCGAGGAAGACGAGGGCCGGGTCGTTGAGAAGCGCCTGCGCCAGGCCAATGCGTTGCAGCATTCCCTTGGAGAACGCGCCAAGCTTGGTCGACGCGCGATCCTCCAGCCCAACCAGCGCCAACAGGCGGGGCACGGCCGCCCCGCGTGCCGCCCGATCCATGCCGTAGAGTTCACCGTGAAGGTTGAGGAACTCATCGGCGCGCAGCCATTCGTGGAAGCGAAAATGCTCCGGCAAGTAGCCGATCTTGGCCCGCGCCGCGCGGTCACCCAACGGCCGGCCGAGCAAGTCGGCCGTGCCGGCAGTGGGCGCGGTCAGGCCCAGCAGCATCTTGATGGAGGTCGTCTTGCCCGCGCCATTGGGCCCCAGAAAGCCAAAGACTTCGCCGGCGCGCACTTGCAGCGTCAGGTCAGCGACGGCGACTTTAGGGCCAAACTCTTTGCGCAGGCCGCGGGTGTCCAGGACGAGTTCAGTCATATGGGCAGGAAACCGCAGATTTCACGGATTTCACAGATCCAAGAAATTTCTTAAAAATCTGCGAGATCTGCGAAATCTGCGGATAGTTCTTACGCGGTGTACCTTACCGCACCGAGTCCGCCTGCGCCAGCAATTCATCTGCGCTCAGCCGGCCGGCCCGCATCATATAGACCATGCCATCCTTCTGCCAGACGACAGCAGCTTCTGCCTCGGCATCGAACGGCTCCAGGAGCACGCCGGTGACACCGTTGACGGTCACTTCGCGGTAGCTGCCCAGGTTTTGCGGAATGGGCAGCAACAACGTGCTCGTCCAGTCGATGCTCTGGGCGATACGGCGCGCCTCGGCCGGCTCCGTGCCCAACACCTGCAGGAGGGCTTCGCCCAGCACGGTCGGGTCAACGTCGGCCGGGTAGTTCACGTCTGGGCTGGGCGTTTGAATCAACATAACGCCGCTATCGAAAAGCTGCCCGATGCTGTCATAGATAGTCACGTCTACCCGCGCCCCATCCAGGCTATCGGGCAGCAACAGCGGGTCGGCCCCGGTGGCCTCCACGATAGCCCGCGCGCCGGCCAGATCAACGATGAGGTGCCCCGCTCCGCCGGCCATCACGTAGGTTCGGATTAACTCGCCCCGGTTAGGCAGCGATTGCGGGACAAAACCAGCTACGGCCGCCGCTGCTTCTGGCGAATCCACCGTCTCCGGGTCGCCGATCTCCTGGGTGACGACAAACTCACCCGGCTGCATTCCTTCTTCGCCCAACCGCTCCAGCACCGCCAGTTGTTGGGTGGATACGGAGATGGGCGCGAACTTCTGAACCCGGAAGAGACCGAGGAAGTCATTGGCCGCGGCGCGCACCGAAGGAAACATCATCAGAAGGGCCAGCGCGACCACAAAGGTCAGGCCAGCGGCAATCATACGTCGATTTGACATCGTAGTTCTACTCCTATTCATATGTGTGGCCGGCAGGGGTCGCCGGCCTACGCGATGCTTGAGTTGGGACAGGGCCACCACCGGCGGAGTTGGCGCTTCATCTGCATCCGGGGCCAGCGCGGCTAACCTATCCAGCGCGTCTTGGATCTCTTTATCTTCCTTCACCTCTCCTCCTCGCCGCCAACAGACCGATACGCCCGCCGGAAGGCCTCGGCGGCGCGGGCCAGCAATGTCCCGATCGAGCCGGGCGCGACCTCACAGACGGCGGCGCATTCGGCATAGCTGAACCCCATCTGACGCAGGAGCAACAGCTTGGCCTGGCGCTCCGGCAGGCGGGCCAGCGCCGCGCGCACGGCCGCCCGCTGCGCGCGCTGCTCCACCTGGCCTTCCACCGGAGGCTCAGCCTCCGGCAACAGCAGTGTATTGCGTTGCCAGAAGCGTCGCCGGCCGCGCACGGCGTTGTAACCCAGGTTCAGGGCCACGCGATAGAGCCAGGCAGACACGTTCTCATCCGTGGTCACAGCCCGCCCCGATGTGGCGTGAGCATGTAGCTTCAGGAAGGTTTCCTGAGTGAGGTCTTCTGCCTCGCCGCGCTCGCCCACTACTCGAAACAGCAAGCCGTACACACGGTCGTAATGCCGGTAGAAGAGGGCATCGAATGAGGCCGCGTCGCCGCGCGTCACACGCTCCAGCAACAGGGCATCACTCAACACCGGGCTGTCCTCCGGCGCCAATAGATCGTCATCTCTCCTACTAAACACCGTCAGACCTCTTTTTGTGACAGCAACAAATCCATATCATGCGTAACGATAGCAAAGATTAGTGAGCAATTCCGCACCGGGCCAACGAATTAGGGGAATCCTCAATCGCGGCGCTTGGAAATCCACTCGGGCCGCGCTATGCTTTGGGATGTCCTGAATGCGATTACAGGAGATAGAACGATGAGCCAATCGGATTCGATGACGATGCAATTGGGCGACGGTGAAGCTGTGGAGGCCGGACTACAAGACATATGCCTCGAGAACGTCGTCCGCCGTATCTGGGCCTATGATTATACTGTCTGGAAGCCCGACCCCACGGAGATCACCAACCGGCTGGGCTGGCTGACTATTATGGAGAGGATGGCCCCTAACGTGGAACGCCTGAAGAGCTTCGCCGCCGAAGTCGCAGCCGAAGGATTCACCAGCGTACTCTTGCTGGGAATGGGCGGGTCAAGCCTGGCGCCGGAGCTATTTCAAAAGATTTTTGGTGGCAACTCCCCAGCCGGCAACTCCCCGACGGCGCTACGCCTGGTAGTGGTCGATACGACCGACGCCGACGCCATCCGCGCTGCCGAGCAAAGCGTCGAGCTGGCCCGGACGCTGGTCATCGTCAGTACCAAATCCGGCGGTACCGTCGAAACGCTGTCAGCCTTCAAATATTTCTACAACCGCCTGTTGACCTCAGTGGGGACCGAGAGCGTGGGCCGCCACTTTATCGGCATTACCGATCCCGGCAGCAAGATCACCGAAATGGCTGCCCGCTACCGCTTCCGTGACGTTTTCCTGAATGACCCCAACATTGGCGGGCGTTATTCGGCGCTATCCTTCTTCGGCCTTGTGCCGGCCGCCCTCGTCGGCGTGGACGTGGCGAAGTTGTTACAGCGCGCCTCGGTCGCGGCGAAAAACGCCACTCTGAACGATTGCGAAGCCATTGGCCGCAACCAGAGCGCGGTCCTGGGCACAGCAATGGGTCAATTCGCGTTGGCCGGTCGCGACAAGGTGACGTTCCTCACCTCCGCCGCTCTGGCCAGCTTCGGCGACTGGGCCGAACAGCTTATCGCTGAGAGCCTGGGCAAGGAAGGAAAGGGCGTCCTGCCAGTGGTCGGCGAGCCACCAGCACCGGTAGAGACGTATGGCGCGGACCGTTTGTTCATCCACCTTAAACTAGCCGGGGATCGCACTCATGACCGATTCGCGACTGAGCTGGCCGCAGCCGGCCACCCGATCATTAATCTGCAACTCAATGACCTCTACGACGTTGGCGGGCAGTTTGTGCTGTGGGAAATGGCAACGGCCATCGCCGGCCACTTTCTGGCCATCAACCCCTTTGACCAGCCTAACGTGGAAGAGGCCAAGATCAAGGCGAGGGCTGTCGTGGCCGAATATGCCGACAAGGGCAATCTGCCGGCCGGGGAGTTCGCCCCCCTAGACGCCGTCAGCATCCAGGAGTTCCTGAGTCGCGCGCAACCAGGCGATTATGTGGCCATCCAGGCCTACGTGCAGACGACACCCGCCACCGACGCGGCGCTGCAGGCGTTGCGCCAGGCCATCCATCTGCGCACCGGGCTGGCGACGACGGCCGGCTATGGACCGCGTTTCCTGCACTCCACCGGCCAACTGTATAAGGGAGATGGAGGCAACGGCTTGTTCATCCAGTTCGTCTCCGACGCGCAGCAGGACCTGGCCATACCCGACGAAGCGGGATCGGACGCATCCAGCATGAGTTTTGGCGTGCTGAAGCAGGCCCAGGCCCTCGGCGACGCCCGCGCCCTGCGCGACGCCCACCGCCGGGTCATCGCCTACAAGGTCGGCATAGACCCGGCCGGGGCGCTATCCGAATTGGCCGCCAAGCTGTAAGGCACTGGATCACGGGTTCTTAACCGGTAGCCTTTTCTTTGTGACTGCGGTTCAACAAGCCTGCGCCTAAACAATGGGCCGGTCACGATTTGCAAACGTGGCCGGCCCTTTTTTTTAGTTCACACTAAAGGAAGGCTGGTGCTGCTGCGACCATTGCATCGTGTATAGATTGTAGTATCGCCCACGGCGGGCCAGTAGCTCCTGATGCGTGCCGCGTTCGACGATGCGGCCGTGATCGAGGACGACTATCTGGTCGGCGTTGATGATCGTACTCAGCCGGTGGGCAATCACGAAGCTTGTCCGCCCTTTCATCAATGTATCCAGTGCCTGCTGGATAATGCGTTCGGTGGCCGTGTCCACACTGCTCGTGGCCTCGTCAAGGATGAGGATGCGCGGGTCGGCTAGCAGCGCGCGCGCGAAGGAGATGAGTTGCCGCTGCCCCGCGCTCAGGTTGCTGCCATTCTCCCCCACTTCGGCGTCGTAGCCGTCGGGCAGGCGGCTAATGAAGTCGTGAGCGCCGACCGCCTTTGACGCGGCCTCGACCTCTTCGTCAGTGGCATTCAGGCGGCCATAGCGGATGTTGTCTGCCACGGTACCGGTGAAGAGAAATGTGTCTTGCAAGACGATACCCAATTGTTGCCGCAGGCTGTCGCTGGTCACGTCGCGGATATCGTGGCCGTCGATGGTCAGCGTGCCGCCGGTCACATCATAGAATCGGGACAACAGGCGGATGATGGTGCTCTTGCCGGCGCCCGTCTCCCCTACCAGGGCGATGCGCTGGCCCGGCTCGGCCCGCAAATCGACGTGGCTCAATACCGGCTGACCGTCACGCTCGTAGGCAAAGGATACGTCTTTGAATACCACTTCCCCATCGACCCGCGGCAACACTCGCGCGTCAGGCGCATCCACCAGATCCGGCTCCAGATCGAGCAACTCAAAGATGCGTTCCGAAGCGGCCATGGTCGCCTGGAAGGTGTTATAACGTTGGGCCATTTCGCGAATGGGGTCGAAGAACCGCTCCACATAGAGGACGAAAGCTACCAACGTACCGGCTGTCAGCGCGTCGTCCATCACCAGCCAGCCCCCCACACCAACAACCAGCGCTGTCGCCAGCGAACCGATGAAGTCGACGCCGGGGAAGAAGATGGCCGACAGGCGCGTCGCTTCCACGTTGGCGTCGAAGAAGGATTGGTTCAAATCGTCGAAATGTTGGAAGTTTTGCGCCTCGCGAGTGAAACTTTTGGTGACACGGATGCCAGAGATGGACTCGTTGAGGTTGCCGTTGATCAGAGCCAGCCGCTGCCGGGTGGCGCGGTAAGCCTGGCGCACACGTTCGCGCCAGTAGTTGGTCAGGAAAATCATCAGCGGCATGACGGCGAAGGCTACCAGCGCCAGTTGCCAGTTCAGAATCAGCATGGCGATGACGATGCCGCCCAGATTAAAGAATGAACGAAATAGGCCGGTGATCGACCAGGTTACGAAGTCCTGCAACACGCCTACGTCGCCGATCAGGCGGCTCATGAGGCGGCCGACGCTGTAGGTGCTGTAGAAGTTCAGCGTCAAGCGGTGCAGGTGGCGGAAAAGCTCACTGCGCAAGTCGGCCACAACCTTCGTGCCGACGAAGGCCATGATGCGCACGCGGGCACGATTGGTCAACCATTCGCCCACACTCGTCGCCAGGAAGACCAGCGTCCAGAAGCGCAATACGTCCATTGCCCCGGCGCGGATACCGTTGTCGATGGCTAAGCCAATGATAGCGGGGCCGGCCACACCCAGCAGCGAACTGATGGTCATCAGGATGACGGCCAGGACGAGGCTGGCCTTGTAGGGGGCCATGTAGCCCACGAGGCGGCGCACCAGCCGCCCATCATACGCCTTGCCTAATAGTTCGTCGTCATCGCGCAACAGTTGACGGATGCGCGCCTCGCGGGCTTCGCGGACAGCCTGGCTCTCGCCTATGGCCTGTGGCGCGCTAACGTTCGCATTTGCTTGATCCAATAAGGTCATTCGCGGTTCAATCTCCCATCTCGGCGGCCATACGACCCTGTAAGGCCACGAATTCCTCCTGATCCTTCAGTTGCAAGTCGTAGATCTGGCGGTAAAGACCTCCAGCGGCCAGCAACTCCTCGTGGGTGCCGCGCTCGACTATGCGGCCGTCCTGGACAACGAGGATGCAATCGGCGTGCTTGAGGGTCAACAGACGTTGGGCAATGATGAACGTCGTGCGCCCCTTCATCAGTTCGGACAGGGCTTCCTGGATGAGATGCTCGGTTTCCGTGTCCACACTACTGGTAGAGTCATCGAGGATGAGGATGCGCGGGTCGGCCAGCAGGGCACGGGCGATGGCCACGCGCTGCTTTTGGCCACCACTCAGGGTGACGCCACGCTCGCCGACGCGCGTGTCGTAGCCGTTCTGTAATTCCTCGATGAAGTCGTTCGC